>Ga0099850_1000422_pt1 | contig 18985 bp, 4 predicted proteins | sample CB_VirMetaG_5_FD_79182 | JGI IMG/M metagenome (GOLD analysis project Ga0099850, IMG submission 79182) | Freshwater to marine saline gradient viral communities from Chesapeake Bay - CB_1508_1D Viral MetaG | ecosystem: Environmental > Aquatic > Marine > Coastal | place: USA: Chesapeake Bay... | reverse complement strand
CCGAACGAGTGGCTGGTACACTTCTCCGACCACGCAGAGACTGTCAGTGCTGAAGGCTTTGAGGGTGATGACCCTGACCCCACACGCCTGGGGCTCACGCACCACCTGCCAGAAGAAGATCGGACAGCACTTGGATATGCATTTGCATTCTATGCTAACTCACGAGACGCACAAAATGCGTACCGTTCGGGTAAGTACGGTCATGACTGTGTGCTATTCAAGTCAGTAGGCGTAATGGGCTACCATTACGGCGATAAGGAGGGCCAGGTCATTGTATGGGGCCCATCAGTTTCACCTGATAGCATGGTGTTCCTGCGCAACTGCGAACAGGTTGAGCACAAGGACGGGCGTGTCCTTTTTCGTGGTGGAGACTATGACGACGCGCTGGAGTGGGTTATGACAAATTACGACCAGTACCGGCGCGTACTTGCCGAGGTGAGTTCGCCCAGACACCCAAACACCTACGACGACTCTGATATGTTCAAGCTTGCAGCAGATGGACACCCACACACTTCTGTGCCCGAACCACCCCTACGTACAAATGAGCAGAGTATGCAGCTGCATGAGCTGGGTGGTACTACTTATCGCGACATCGCCAAGAACTGGGGCTCTGTTGAACCAGGTTCAACCCCGAACCTGAAGCACTACGACTACACACCGCATGAGCAGGCTATTGATGAGATCATCCGTGATGCAGGATACCAGGTCTACATCGCAGGCGGTAAGTACGGCAAGCCTGACCTGGAGTCGCGAAACTACAATACGGGGCATCTCATGATCTACGACCCCACTCCAGGTGAGGGTGGTGACTTCGGAGATGAGACCTATACGCGAACATGGCGCAAGATTCACGAGCTTGCGCACGCCGAGACGTACAAGCAGCTCAACGAGAAGTACGGAGAGGCTCGCCGTATCGGCCGACTCGGCGTGCATCGCACACTGGCGGACGCCAAGCGGTCGGTGGAGTGGGAGTGGCTTGCGGGGCACCGCCAGCGTGAGCTGTCTTCACAGGTCGGGCTCACGGTTCCTGATGATGTCTTTGCGCGCGAGATGAACACCGTCATGCACGATGCTGTTCACCGCGCCATCACAGGCAAGTTCTCAGACCCGGACCAGGAGGGCTTCACACCCTCGGAGAGGCTTGTGCCTCTTGAGGCCGCCTTTGCTCAGCTTGAGCGGGCTGCACGCGCAATGGGCCTTCAAGGTGAGCATGACCTGCTCCCACGCGGTGCACCAGGCCGGAAGCTCTTCGCCTCTGAGGTTGTGGTCCTTCGCCCAGAAGGGTGGGAGGCCATTAGCGATGAAGGCCAGGAAGCGCTCATGGGCCTCGAACGGGACGGATTTGCCTATCGTGGCATGGACGCACAGGAGTATGCAGCTACCGTAGGCGCAGGATTGCCTGTGCAGTCGCGTGGAGACTGGTCTGCTGAAGGTGAGGGTACGTGCTTCTCAGATGCCGCAACGGCTGAGAGCTATGTGAACTACGGGCGTACGGACCCACGCAAGACAGGCCAGCCGACCTACCTCGTGGAGGTCTCTGCTGAGGGTCTCCGAAAGGACCGTGATGGCTACCTGAAGACCTCAGAGCCCACTGTACCTACGCGCGTGTGGCGAATGGATGCAGATGAGGGGCGCATCGTTCTGCGGCCACACAGGCCCCCTGTACAGCACCGAGAGGCCGCACACGTGCGGCAAGCCAATCGAGCGCTACGGCGACGACTGAAGGAGCAGTATGCGCTGGTTGAACCTGCACTGCTGCGTGATCAGGGTGCTGGTACTCAGTACGGTCTGTACTTGCAGAAGTACATTCTGCCTGCGGTAAAAGAGGTGAGTGAATCGAGTCTGCGGTCTATGCTCGATTTTGCTAACCTAAAGCTACTCGCCATTGACGAAGCAGCTGAGTACCTTGGTCTTGACCCAAAAGTTGCAGATACACTGTCAAAGGATGATAGTGAACTATACTCAACTCTCGGCGTTGACCCAGAACGTCTTAGCGACATTAGTGACGGTGATAGGCCTCTGCGCCTATTGAGTCTGTACGCTGATGTGCTACAGCAGAAAGCCCGTTCGCGTAGGAATGAGTATGGTCGCGAGCAGGACGCACAGTTCAAGGTCATTTCGCCTAGCATCGTGCAGACGTTGAACTTCGACGCTGCATGCTTCCTACATGGACGCTCTTCAGGTGGACGGCACATGCCATGGTGCGGTGGCATGTCTGCGGCCAACTACCGGTCCTATGGTGGCTCAGGCCTGTCACGCTACATCGTGTATCCGCGAGGACCGGAGAAGACTGTCAAGATCAATGGTCAGGACATCCCCTGGTCACCCTATGCATTCACGGTCTCCGTCACCAACTACGGAGACCTGAACAACATCAACGATCCAGAGAACCTCTACCCAGATAACCCCGACTTCGATCGAGACGGAGCGTCGGATGCCGTAGCATTGGTGAATAAGGCGCTTGACCTCGCAATGGAACTACCAGAGGGGGAAGAGGAGGTAGTTCGGTGGGGGTTCTACATTGCGGATGAAGATCAATTTGCTGAGGTTGAATATGAAAGTGAGGAAGAAGCATGGGCCGAGCATGCGGACAGTGCGTATCTTCGGTCGTTTGACGTACAGCTGGTAAGACTTAGTGCGCTGGCGCATCAGTACGATGACCTGTCCTACAGAGGTACGCTAAACTGGGTTGAGGCAAACAATCAGGGCTTCGTTGACTTCCTGACCGAGGCACCGGCCGAGCGTGAAGACCTGTATGCGGTACTTGACGACGTCGAGGAGCCCTTGTTTGTCAGCAAAGACCTCGAAGAGGTCCGCAGCTGGGTCGCTAGGGTTCCTATTCCGGGGTGGATGATCGTATCCTACAAGGCGCGCCCTTTGGATCTGGAGGAAGGCGCTCATTCCCTGGGAGACATAGTACGTGATTATGGTGACGACTACACGCTGATTGAGAGTGACCTCGACGACCCAAATGATTACGATCCTAGCTGGGACGACGAACTCATTGATGTGTACGTAAAGCACAGTGCGCGGCCGTATAGGGAGCATGCACTGCACAGTTCTGACTTGAGTCTACTTTCATATACGCTACCTGAATTTGACGAGCAAGACTTGTACTACGGTGGCGTGGAAATATGGCACGCCAAAGTCCCCCGTGCAAGGCTGGCAGACATGCTCAAGGACCATGCCAGAAACCCAGGTGGCTACCGTTATAGACGTTTCAGGCCGGACCTGGCAGGCTATGATGAGTGGGCACTGGTCAAGTCAATTCCGACTGAATATCATGAAGACGTTGGACTACTAGGTAGCGGTAGCAGACCCAACCAAAAAATACTTTGGCTCAATCATGATATAGCAGGTGAGACTCCACAGGATAGGTGGGATTACTACAAACAGCGGCACCCAGACATGCGGCCAGGACCTAATCCTGACGATTTGGGTCAGTGGGTTAGGTATCGTGGTCCAAGGCGCTACGTAAAGCCTCTTGGCCCTACGTACACTTTCATATCCCCAGATCCAGACGTCACTATGGAGGTCCTACCGGAGACTCCGTCGGGACGGCCACAGGTGGTACCAGAGAAGAAGGAGGGGTCCATCCGTTCGTACGATACGACAGTGTTCCGCATTGCGGAGCGTCCAGTAGTCTGCAAGATCGCCGACACACCGGAGAAGCAAGCACAAGGTCTTCAGGGTCACCCACCGCTCACAGAGAATGAGGGCATGCTGTTTACGTATGCGTCCCCGCGCAACGTGACCTTCCACATGGGCTCAGTTGACTTTCCGATCGACATCGTATTCCTGCGTCATGTGCCTGAGTCTACACGGCGCGAGGCAATGCCTACGCTCTGGCACGGGTCAACGGAGGCCTTCAGCACAGCAGACCCAGACATGTCGGGGCTCGGAACGCATCTCGGCACTCTGGCTGCGGCAAAGCAGCGGCTGGAATGGAAGCAGACGCACGACATCCGCGGGGATGATATCGGTGACCCAATCGAGGATGGTTACCTGTACCGATATGAGCTGGACCCAAAGCGCCTACTACGGATGCCTGACCTGATACGTTGGGACCCGCATCAGGTCTATGCATGGCTGGTCGACAGCAATGTAATTCAGCCTATTCCTTCTGCCGAAGCTGCGGTCAGGGCGCATGAGCAGAGCATATCTGAGTGGTCATCTGTAGCATTCGATGCACCTAGCACAGAGGACTACCTCAAAGAAGATGGTAGCGTTGACTGGGACCGGCACGATGAGGCTGTGGCTGAGTGGACAGAAAAGCTAGACGTAGAACCACCACCGCCGCCAGAAGGTGTTTGGGCCGCGATCCGTAAGGCACTAGACGATGCAGGGTACGACGGTGTCGTATATCGCAATCACTACGAGGACTATGGAAAGGACTCCTACATCGTCTGGAAGCCACTTCGCGGTGTTCCGTTCTACCCAGACGGAGACACTCCTAGCACACTAGGACCTGCGGACACCACGCTAAGTGGCCGTCCGATGCCACGTAAGGGCCGCTGGGAGGTGGCGCGCGTCGTTACGGCGCTGCCTGGGTCTCAGGACCGCTGGACAGTCCCAGGCGTGGACGCTGTGGTTGAGCTACCTGCAGGCTGGGCAGAACGTAATGGCATCCTGGACACTGCACGATCTGCAGGTGTAGAACACCCGTATGGTGAAGCGGATCATCTCAGGTGGGCAAACGGGCGCGGACCGCGCAGGGTTGGAGGCTGGTCTGTCGCTGGGCATCCCGATTGGGGGACACTGTCCGAAGGGCTACCTGGCAGAGGACGGCCAGGTACCGCAGCAGTATGGCCTGACGCCAACAGCTTCGGCCGACTACCGCGAGCGGACACGGCTGAACGTGCGCAACGCGGACGCGACGGTAGTATTCACATTCGGGCCGCTGACCTCGGGGTCACGGCTGACGGTCCGTACGGCGATGAGCCTGCAGAGGCCGGTGTTGCACGTGGACCTGCGCAGTCCCGATTCGGAGGCGAAGGTGCGCGCGTTTCTGGCTACGCACAAGCCGGAGGTTCTGAACGTCGCGGGTTCTCGGGAGAGTCGAGCGCACGGAATCTTCGAAGCCGCGAGGACGGTGCTCCTGCACACACTGACGTAGGCCGCACAGCACAACGTCCGAATGATGTCCTGCAGAACATCGTAGATGATCACAGCGTAGACCGTCCAATGGACGACGCAGGCGACCGCTTCAAGGACCGTGCACTCCCTGAGGCCAACTCGTTCACCTACGATGGCGATGACCTCGAAGCGCTGGGGGACGACAGCCCACAGTACATGAGCGAGTTCACCTCAGGCTATGCTCCTGTCGGCCCGTTTGCAGAGCACGTAGATGGGCCCGTGGTTCGATCTGGGCGTCTCGACCAGCTTCCAGGCGGTCTTGCGGATGACCTGGACATCGAGGACTTTGACCCGGATGCGCTCCACGCAGGCATCGAGATCGAGCTGGAGCACACCGATGATGAGGACCTGGCCACAGAAATTGCCATGGACCACCTCACCGAGGACCCGAAGTACTACGACAAGCTCCGCAAGATGGAAGCAGCTGGTCAAGCCCTTTCACGTAGGGGTACGTACGCGCGTGTACGCCCAGAAGCCGAAGTGGCCTACCAGGAACTTATCGACGATGGTCGATGGACAGAGCTTCCTGCAGCGATTCTCGCTGAGTATCCAGACCGACCGTGGGGTTGGGTGTTCTGGAGGTGGCTCAACTCCGCTGAAGGTGTTGAGTGGCAGTCCAGCCCAGAATCTCTCGACTTTGCGGGGCGCATGCACGCGCAGTACAGCAAGCCTTTCGAGCATGGCGAGTACATTCGGCCCAATGTAGACGCGACCTCCACGCACCGAACGGCCAACAGGGCACTGAGGCGTAAGTTGGGGGACAGGTACAAGATCATCGAGGAGGCAATGGCTCTGGATAAGGGCGCAGGAACCCAGTACGGCCTATTCATTTCGCGTGTTTTGCCCCTCCTGGACGACTATTACTCAGGATCTACCGTTGGGGTGAATGGCCTGCTGAGTACTATCAACGCGCATATCAAGGTGATTGATGATCATGCAAACTATCTGAAGGTCAACCCAAAGCTGGCCGACTCCATTGAGATAGACCCTACAGAGAGCGTCTGGAGCGTTATGTCCAGCCTACGCGGCTATGAGGGTGAGCTTCTCGCTCTCGTGCGTGAGAAGCAGAAGAGGCACGGACGTGAGCGTGAGGCCCAGTTTGAGGTCCTATCTCCGAATGTCGTGCGGCCTCTGAACTTCGACGCTGCGTGCTTCCTACATGGTCGCTCTTCAGGGGCACGCTCTAACGACTGGTGCACAGGTAGAAACTCAGATTACTTCACTAGCTACGCTGGTTTCGGCAAGAAGCGCTATATCGTGTATCCGAACGGGCCGCAAGAGACTGTAGTTATCAACGGTGTGTCTGTTCCCTGGTCAGCGTACGCATTTCCCATCTCAGTGCAGTATGGGAAGCTGTACAACATCAACGACCCCGACAACAACTATCCAGAAGACGCCAACTTCGACAGTAAGGGTGCAGAAGCTGCGGTGGCAATCCTGAACCGCGAGCTTGGCCTGTCGTTGGAGATCAACTACGGCACGGAGGCTGAGGACGATACCTACGGGGACCACTGGGCCTCGCGGCAAGCGGGACGACTCAGGCCACCCCCAGCGATGCTACGTGCGGCCATGGAGGCGCTCAGCGCGTTCAGATCGGCTGTCGCGTGGGATCTGGAGCATAGCACCGTCAAGAACCTGAACGACCGAATCGAGAAGGCGCAGGCGCTTCAGGTGCGCGTGGATCAGCTTGTAGCGAGCCTCGACGGCGATACGCTAGGGTGGGCCTTCGCCGAAGGCCTGGACACAGATGATGACGGTCCACGAGGGTTCGTGTACCCCACAACGACATACAGTCAGCGCCGCTGGATTGTACCTGTGGGCTGGGAGACATCCCTAGCGCCAGATGATGACCTGGGTACCAGCTATAACCCGAATGCGGCTATGTGGGCCTGGCCACGTGGACCTTACCGCGTCAATGCCTTTACGACGCATGACTCAGATAGTCATGACGCAAAGTCTACGGAGGCTCGCTATACTGAACTCAAGTCGTTTGACACGCAGGAAGAGCTAATACAGTGGATCAAGTCAGACCTCATTGAGTGGAAAGACGTCTATGGGCGGGCAGAGGATGATGAGCGTGACCTTGAGCGAATCTTCGCTGTGCTGTCAGCACTTCCAGAGCCGATGGAGAACGTTCAGAAGACTGTGCGTGGAGGGCAAAAGCACTACTCTGCAATCGTCCCCATCAAGACTGACCTGACTGGGTGGTATGAGGCTGACCTTGAAGCAGCCTACATCCCACTTGATATTGAACTTGTACTCTGGTCAGGCTCTGGTGCAGAGTGGGGCCGAACAGAGCAGGAACTTGCGTCTGCTTATGGGTGGTGGGACCGCACGATGCACGACCTACAGGTCAACTATGCTCTGTCCACACAAGCTCCACTGACGTTGGAGCACGAGCTAACCCACATGGCGCAGACCTGGCTGTCGCATGGTAAGGGCTTCATAGATGCAACTCTTGGCGTGCCTTCCGGTAAGCTGGATGTGGATGACTATCTTCATGATAGAAGAGAGCGAGAGCATGCCATTCGCGACATTGAGTTCTTCTCGAACCTGAATGATGAGATTAGGACATATGAATTGGCCCGTCATCAAGGGGCTGACGTGCTGGTCCCCGAGCTGCGAGATAAGCTTCATGAGGTAACACCGCAGAACTGGATACAGCACTCGATGTTCTTCCGGAAGCTGAAGGTACACCGACCGGATGTCTGGCAGCGCGCCGTCCGCGAATTTACACGTGCGGTGGGCAAAACTGCTGCGACGGACATACACCGTACGGCCAACCGCGCGCTTCGTCGTCGACTGCAGGATGACTACAAGTACATTGAAGAGATCATGCAGCTTGATACCGGTGCGGGCACGCAATACGGCAAGTGGCTGCAGCAAGCACTGAAGGAACTTGTACCCTACTTTGGTGGTATCAACCGCCTCCAGCAGGTCATTGATTCGATCAAGAGCATTGATGCAGACGCTAAGTATCTTGGTATTGCGCCCAAGCTATACGAAAACGTGTCTGCATGGGGCGGCGGACGCGCGATATTCCATAGACTGCGTGACTACGAGGTTAGGCTAGCCATGCAGGCACGGGTGCGACGAAACTCAAAGCCAGACGTGTCGGAGGCCAAGTTCAATGTGATTGCGCCGAACATGATTGAGACGTTGAACTTCGATGCCGCGTGCTTGTTGCATGGGTCACAGTCTGGAAGTCGATGGATGCCGTGGTGTAGCGGTGCAACACGTGAGAACTATGATAGCTATGGTTCGGATGGAAAACGCAGATTCATCATCTTCCCGAATGGTACCTCCACGACAGTTAGAATCAACAATCAGGACATCCCATGGTCCTCGTATGCATTCCCAGTATCCATTGCCCCAAACGGAGCGCTGGTCAACATCAATGACCCTGAAAATCAGTACATGACAACCAGCCCTAACTTTGATTTTGATGGTGCACTGAAGGCCATCAAAATCCTAAACGAGAATGGATTCAATGTCAGTGATGAGCAGATAAAGTTCTGGCGTGATGCAGGCAACCCGCAGAATGCTAATATCTCTGCGCACATCATCCGTACGTTTGAGCAGATCAAGGCAGACAAGAGTCTTACTGGACGTACTCTTGATAGCGGTGAGCCCTACGTACAGGTAACCTTCCAGACCACATGGGAGGACAGGCACTTCATCTTTGTGCGTCCGCGCGGCGCAAATCTGCGACAGGAGATCGAGGAAGTGGCTAGTGACTTGGATACTATACTTGACCGTATCATGCGGGGTCGACCGGAGGAGCCCTATGAGATGGCCTACAATGCACTCTACAACGCCGCTACGGTGGTTGCGTACAGTGACGACCCAGAAGACATTGCAAGGGCCGTTGCAGCTAAGCGTGATGGGCAGCTGGTGCTGGATTGGGGGCAGCCAGGAGTAGACCAGGATGCACACGGACCCTAACGGACATCCATCCTGATGACGTCCGTGTAGGCTATTTGACTTCCATTTTGCTGCACAACACGCGCGCAGAAAGCCTGTATGGAGTGTTCATGCGCGAGGATATGCAGACACGGAGCCTGATTCGGACGAGGTTGGGGGGCCTCACGAAGCAAGCCGAGAGCGAACCGATGCCACGCACCATCGAGGCGGCGATGGCTATCGTCGAAGGGCTGACGCTCGGAGATGTCGCCGAGCTTCGTCTCAACGATCCAGACGCGGACTTCTGGCTAGAGCAACGTGGCGACGAGACCAAGCTCGGGATGCCGCAAAAGGAGTATGGGCCATACCGCATAGGCGTGACCGTACGCCCGGAGATGCGAAAGCACCTCGACGCGCGCTTCCTCTACTACCTCGTCATGGACATCTGGCAGGGGGGTGCGTGGCGCGGCCTCGGGCGCGGGACGCTCCGGCTCAAGCACCTGTTGATGTCCGATATCAAAGACATGGTGGTCGTGTCCGACCAGCCCATCGAGCTGGAGGCAGCAGCGGAGAAGATCGCGCGCATCGAAGCAACGTGGGCCTATCTTGACCAGCTACAGGCCGAGGCCCTGGAGGCCTACGAGGCGGGAGATTGGGCTCGCGCAGAAGAGCTGGATGCAGAATACGCAGAACTCGCAGAGCAGCTGGAGGACCAGGACGCCTACCCAGATGCAGATACAGACGCCGAGCCTGATTCTGACGAGGTTGGGGAGCCCCACACAGGGCTTCAGGCAGGTATCCTAGCTGCATGGATGTCCTGGCAGAACCCAGGCCGGGGGCCCTACTTCTTCGATAGCTGGGATGACCTCATGCAGGCTGTGCGGTCCCTGCTGTCCGACTACGGGCAGGAGGCTTATGGCCAGACCTTGCCTGCGCACATCACAGATGAGCAGGTCACGGAAGCCATCATGGACGCTGTGCAGGATGTCACGCTCCGGCGCACACGCCGAAGCGCGGGGTCATCGGCAGGCACACGGGTCGTCTATCACGGAAGCCGTGAGCGCGACCTGGAGGGGGAGCACCTGGCGTACAATGACCCGACCTACGAGGGCGGGATCGGTGGTGGCATCTATGTCGCATTTGACCGTGACGTTGCGGAGTTCTACGCGCATGGCGGCGTAGTGTACGAGGCAGACCTTCTCATCAGCGACGACCAGATCCTGTGGCTGACACCAGATGAGATGTCACAGCCAGAGACAGGGCTCAACAGTGTGCTCATGGGCGAGCGCGTGTACCCATTCACTTTCCATGTCGGAGAAACGCGCTACACAGTTGGCGATGACTGGCTGCTGAACTCGGAATCACTCATACGGTTCAAGAGGCTAGTTGACTCACTGGACCTTCCAGACGAGCTGAAGTCCTATCTAGCAGCCCTAGATGAGATGCCAGACATCAAGTGGGACTTCGGAGACATCCTTGACCGCGTTGGGCTGCTTGAGGTCTGGGAAGAGGCAGGCTACGCCATCGACGACCCGTCTGTCCTTGCACAGCTCATGGGGCCTATGCAAGCACAGCTCAAGAGTGCTGAGGCGCAGGCGGAAGCACAAGCGGAAGCAGACCTCGGGCTGCTCATTGACCTGGACGACATCGGCGCAGAGGCAGCCGCTGCGGGCTATCGAGCAGTCTACCTGGAAGGCGTACGCGGCAGCCACCCAGACAGCGAGCTGCTCGTCTTCTCTCCGGAGGATATTGGACCGCTTCGACTCGCGGGACAAGAGCGCAGCGCCCAGCTAGAGAACGAGGGCGTGGGCCTCATGGTAGTTGACCGTGACGGCCATGTGCTCCTGGTAGAGCACCACAACGGCTGGGAGCTGCCTGGTGGCTTCCTGACAGATGCTGACAGGCAGTCAGATGCACCTGTGCGCGCTGCTGCTATGCGCGCGGGCCTGGAGGCACTTGGGTCCGATGACGTGTCCGGTACATCGCTAGGCACAACTCGTATCGACACGGGTGGTCACTCGTATGCCATCATGACTATCGTGGCCGAGAGCAGGCCGCACCACGAGGTAGGCTCCTGGCACAGCTTGAGCAGCCTCCCTGAGGACATCCATCCGGTTCTGCAGAGGTATCTAGAGGCACATCCTGATGGTCTCAGGAGCACCGTCTACGACATCGTCGTGCGCATGGCCGGGGCCCCTATCCGTGAGGTCTATGCACAGGTCATGCAGGAGACTGGCCTGTCCGGCCAGGGCGCACACGATGCTGTTGCGCGCCTATGCAAGGCAGGTCTCTGCCGTGCAGAGATGTACCGACAGGCGAGCGAGAAGAAGGTTCAGTTCCTAAAGAAGCAGCACCCAGACTCCGCAAGACTGATTGACTGGCTTGCAGCCAACGACCCCACAGCACCAAAGTACACAGCGCTTCCGGATATGTGGGCGGAGCTGAAGAAAAGAAGCCCTGAAATTGTCATCGAGTACACGAAGTTGTTCTTCCATACGCAGCCTTACATTGGGTACTTCAACCCCCTTTTTGGGGGCGCAAATAAGAGTTCAAGTCTCAGAGAGTTTTTTAGCTCCTACTCTCTACTAGGCGAGAAAGAAGCTCGTGAGCGCATCCTGATGGCCGCACCGGCTCTTCGTAGTGCGAAGGCGATCGGTAAAACCTTCACCGATCCAGCGCTTGGTAGCTATGTATCGCGTGAGCTTATACGAGCTATCGCCAGCGCATACGAGGATGAATCAGACTGGTCCGCATCACCTGCGTCTGTTGAGGCCTTGCTGAAGTCCGTCCCAATCGGACCAGACCTTGAGGAGAATCAGGATAGATTCCGGCGCGCGATTGACCTGATTCGTGCAGGCCAGGAAGAAATCATATTTGACAGGCCGAAGACCATACAGGAGCTTGAGGCGCTACTTGCGCCCAAGGTCAAGGCAGATGGCACGCGCCCAGAAGGTGCTGTAGACCACGGAAACGGCGTCACAGAGTACCTGAATCATAATGCGGCTAGAGTCGAGTGTGGTGAAGAGACAGATTGGTGCTGGGCGTACGCTACACCGGAGTACTGGAATTCGTACTTTCAGGGAAATCGAATCTTTCGGGTAGACGACTACCTGCTACCTAACAGTCCGTATGGTACTATCGTGTCGCGCAACGCCAAAAAGATGGGCGAGACGCGAGACAAGAACGATAAGATTGCATCTGATTCAGCGAGAAGTAAAATTGAGGGCGTTCTAATTGACCTAGGCCTAGCAGAGAAGCCAGAGACTGATGATAACAGCATTGAGCAGGAAATTGCAAGGTGGGCCGAGCACGGCCTTGACTGGACCCAGTTCAACAGTAACTGGAACCCGGACGAGTACAGCCTAGATCGTGTTCTTGAGTACATCAACCACGGATTTACGCCAGAAGAGGCGCGCTTGTGGGTGGAACTCCCCGAAATACCTGCTGAACTTGCAGCGAAGTGGAAAGACAACCTGCTATTCCTCAAGATGGCACCGAGAAGTATTTACAACAACGCGGTAAATCTGCACATGCGCGTCGTCCCGGGCGACGTTGACAACAATCATGCAAGTGCATTCATAGACTTCATGGATAGGGTCACCAGCAATGAAGATCCACTCACACCTGATGAGGCCATGACGCTTAGTGTTACCCTAGACGCACTGGGATACGAAAAGACTGAGGAGCAGATTAGGGGGTTCTCTTCGGCGACCCGTGCGCAGGATCTGGTCAATGAGGCATATGCGCTATTTGAGCAAAACCGCGCGCCACTAACTGAGGCCTACACCAAAGGATATCTCCCGCAGCTCATAGCTGGCTACGCGCGAAAAGGAAGAGGGATCAACGGGTTCATCGCGAACACTGTGGCCGAACTTCGGAATCACCCATTTCCGCGAGAGTACTTTCTTGATTGGCCTGACGCAAAGCCAGAGATGGTAAAGTTTTTTGAGTCGTACGGCGTTCCTCGAAATCTCGCTATTGAGTGGACACAGGACATGCGCGCTGATCGTCTGTGGGACGCCAAAGACGATGACGCGACGAAGGAAAGTAAGCTGTCTACGCTAAAATCATGGTATGTGCCGCTCATACAGGCCATGAAAGATGCTGGCATCTGGGTGCCCACGTTGCCGGGCCTTGCGGTGCCTTATGGCTTCGTCCAGCCCGCTTCAAACTTGCATAAACTGGATACAGTCACAAAGGCTATTCAGGAGCGCCCACAGGAGGTCAAGCAGGCTATCAAGGCAGGTATCTGGCCGTCCGTGGCCCAAAATCCTGAACTTGCGCTAGAGTGGCTTCCATACGTACAGCAACGATGGACATCACCACAGCAGGCATATAACTACATATCGCGCGGACTGCCCCCAGACCGTGTCAGTGAGATACTCTTTGCGACTCGGCATGAAGACCCTGATGAACTGCATGAAGCCCGCCAGTGGTTGAGCCCTGCAAGTGCGCGCGGGTACGATCAGATAGGTATTACCGATCTCAACAAGATGATCATGCTGGCCAAGGCAGATCTACGACCAGAGCTTATTTCAGCCTTCTTTGATGAGGGTGTAAGCCTGGATGGGCTGCTGCACATACATAACACGCTTAGGGGGCTCAGGCGGCAATCACTGAACAAGGGTGAGTGGACCGTAAGGAACGTACCTGCCATTCTCGCTGAAGTGTACATCATTGACAACCTGCCACTATGGCAGAGCCTAGAGAAAGAGACTCACCAGCTGGAGAACACTGTCCAAGAAAAGCTGGAGGACCTATTCCGCACAGCCAGGGACTCTTGGGAGCACTATGAGAACCTATGGGAAAACCTGAAATCTCGTGTCGCAACCTTCATTCAGCATGCTACGGGAATTGGCGACATCTACGGTGTACCGTATGCAGCTATCTGGGCAAAAAGCCCGGTTGGTAAAAAGCCGAACTTGAATGACCTGATGCCTGCAGTAAACTGGGTGCGCGGGTTTGTCCCCGACGCATTCCCAATGCTGAAGTTCGGCTTCATCCACGTAGCAAGCGAGAAGAAGGTCGAGTTCATGAAGAAGCAGTTCCCTGCTTCTGCGAGGCTAATCGACTGGTTGGCTGCACGCGATCCTACACGCCCAAAGCACACAGCACTTCCAGCCATGTGGAACGCGCTGAAGAAGCGCAGCCCGATGGAAGTTGTTGAGCTTACCCAGACCTACCTGGCATCGCAACCGTACATCGAGTTCTACAATAGCGTCGATGTAGGTGTTCCTGCGAAGCCAACGCTGGAAGCCTATCTGGGGGAGAACTCGTACCTAGAGCGGGAATGGCGAGAAAAGGTCACAAAGCGCCTTCCTGCGCTACGTGCGGCACGTCTCGTTTCGGCCGTGTTTGAGGACCCTGACCTTGGGTCGTATGCCCGAAGGGAGCTTACACGAGCTATCGCCAACGCAGACGCCTGGGGTCTCAGTGGGAAGGGAGTTGCGCACCTGCTAAAGACAGTCCCGCTCGGGCCAGATGCGCAGGACAACAAGACACGCATCATCAGCGCAATCGAACTTATCACGCATTCTCGCAACATTGTCCGTAAGCACAAGCCAGCCAGCATTGCCGAGCTGCATGAACTTACACGCCCCAAATTCGAGGGCGAACGCCCAGAAGGTGCTGTAGACCACGGAAACGGCGTCACAGAGTACCTGAACCACGCAGCAGCAAGAGCTGAATGCGGCGGAAACACGAAGTGGTGCTGGGCGTACGCCACGACACAGTACTGGAATTCGTACTTCACAAACAATCGAATCTTTCGGGTAGACGATCCTACACTACCCAATGGCCCGTACGGAACGGTTGTATCCCGGCGCTCCAAGCAGATTGGGGAAACCCGCGACCGTAATGACAACCATGCGAGCAAGCAGGCACTCAAGACTATTGAAGCTAAGCTTATAGCCCTAGGTCTTGCGGCCCCAAAGCCGGAAGGTGTCCAGGACGCTGATGAGGCCCAACGCTGGGCAGAACAGGGTCTTGATTGGGCCGCGTACAACCCAGATCCATTTAAGCGCATGTGGCTGCATACCGCGATAGACTTCGCTAATCATGGAATCAGTGTCGAAGATACTATAAAGTGGCACAACATCTACAATCTCCTGCCAGCCGCAGATAGAACATATCTTCTAGAGGCAATCCCACGACTGCGGGAGATTGCTATCCCGAGCAGCTTGGATAGCCTTCGAGAATCTGTCCATCGCAATCACCAGACTTCTCGCGTACCAAAGCAAATTATAAATACACTTCGGGCCCTATTGGGTGAGGAAGTCGTATTTGACTCACCCGTCTATAGTATCTTCAGCCCGTCAGTGGAAAGATGGCCTGAGGAGGATAGACGCGCTACAGCGGTCTGGCAGGGCACACTCACAGCTAAGCAGGCTGGTCTTGTGGCTGAGGCGCTAGAGACGCTACGAGGCAACACGCACGTACCCCCAATGACGTACCTGCTAAATTTTGTTGTAGCCCATGAGAAGGCATTGGAGGAAGCACACAGCCTTGGCATACTAGACATGATCATAAAGCACGTGTTTCGCCACTGGCACGAAGCCAAGAGCCCGTCTGACAATACAGCCGGAAAGCAAACTGTAGAAAGCCTCGTCGAGCAGGTGCGTAACGATGCATTTCCGCGGCTGACACTCCATGACATGAGCTATGGCAATACGAGCAGGCACCCTATCAACGAGTACGTAGACCGGTGGGTGCGCGAGGGCATTCCCAAGGGCCTTGCAAAAGACTGGGCAGGTCACTTGGAGGAAAACCAGTATCGTGCTGCAGATATGGTCGATACGTATCGACCTATTGTAGAGGCCATGAAGGACACGGGTGCATGGCTACCATGGCTTCCTGTACCGTACCGGTACCCATCCCCGCACCAGGAAGCTGAAATCAAGGAGTTCGCACAGGCTATTTACGATAACCCTGATGGTATTCGGCTGGTCAATAAGGCAAAGCTGACTGCCAACACCGAAACACAGCTTACCCGCGCAATCAGGTGGGCACCGTTTGTCCTGAATAGGTGGGCGACACATGCGATAGCAGAGGCATCTATCAGGCACGGTCTGTACCCAGAAGCCAGTGCGGACATGCTTCTTGCATTCCGCGATGTTGATGACAAGGTACTACGCAAACAGAAGCTTTACCACAGGGTGATGGTGGAGTTTGAGAAGATCGGTGTAACAAGCGTTGAGGACATGCTTCGTTTCCTCGAAGCGCCCGCTGTCGATCCTGCGCTGCTGGCTTCGCTCCGTAATGCGGGTCTATCCGATGCGGAGGTTATGCAGCTAAAGAACCTGATGACAAGCTCTGGTTTCTACGGAGACCTGTCTACCTGGTCCGCGCGGTACCTGGTTGACAAACTCCGTATGTGGCAACAACAGCAGCTTTACCATAGGGAGGGCGTCGCGCAGCTCGGCGGCCGACAGATGCCGCCGCGCGAGGCGAGCGCGAAGAAGGTCGAATTCCTGAAGAAGCAGCACCTAGCAAGGTCCACAGATGAGCAGTACCTGGGCGCTCAGAACGCGCGGCAGGCCGCAATCGAAGACCCGGCTGCACTCATCTTCGACACCATCGCAGCAATGGCGGGCACTGTTGCTGATGCTGGTGGGCTCGCCTGGACGCCATCACCGCTCACGCCAGACGGGCGCATGGAGCACGTGGTCATCCGGCCTGAAGACCGGCTACAATGGCTTCGAGATGCAGGACTGGTAGGGAGAGACCTTGAGGAGATCGCGCGGGCTCTGGAGTCGCCAGAAGGGCTCAATGCGCTTGCGCAAGGCTTTCAGGTAGCTGGGGTGGCCGAGACGTTTGACGTGCAGCCTAGCGACGGTTCTATCGTGCTGTACCGCGCTCCGATGAACCCTACACCCCGTCTGGCGCAGCAAGCCGTCGTATGATGCCTGCGTGTTCCCATGCGGGTGCGTATTCCCGAAGGGCATACTCCAGGTAGATTAGCGCTGCATCAATGCACGGGCCTGCCGCGCTAATGCATCCGTGATACGGGCCCACTTCGAGGTCCCTAGATCTGAGCTGGACAACCCATGTCCGGATATGCCAGCGGGCGGTAACACGCCCAACAGGTGTGCCCCACGCCCATCCATCGTCTGTCTTGTGCGGGAAGTAGCGCTGGCCGGACCTTGGCCGCAGCACAGGCGCATCAGGCGTGCTGGGCTTGTCAGGCATAGTCTTCCGGCTCCGCAGGCATGATGCGAAAGAGGAGGTGCTCGATTGCGTCATTCGACCTATCGTAGATTGAGGCGTGCACGGTGTAGCCTGTACCTACCGGCTCTAGCTCCACATCTACGCTCCAGCGGCCTCGCGACCAGCCCACAAAGGTCGTAGTCTCAACCTGAGTGACGAGCGGCTCTGCGCCACCGATACCCGGCAGTGCTGCCGACAGGAAGCCCAAAATATGCTCAAGATTCATCAAAACCACCGAAGGGGGGGGGCTGCAAATACGGCCCCAACAAGTTCGTTTTCACGGGGTCTTCTACGCCGGGTCTTCACGGAGGAACTATGTACAGATCTTTACGGCTGTTGATCTGTACGGATAGGCCTATCAACCTCCCAGTGATACGGTGTGACTCCGACCTTCAGCCAAGACTTTGGAGCAGGATGATCAAAGCAGGACAAGTGACACTTGTCGATCAGGTCACTGGTGCGCAGACGCTGGACCAGCTTCTGCCACGCTGAGAGCTTGTCCGCGTACAACCAAGTCAGCGTAGCGTAGGCAAGGCAGAGGAACAAATTTCTTGGGGCAGGTCGGAGCCTGTCCAAGATAGAGTTTATCCCATCCGGTTGTTTGTCCCCGGTACTGTGCACCCAGGCTGCGATATCGTCGTAATAGCGTGATTGCTCTGTGTCCGGCCTATACGCGCCCATGCGCCACAGGATGCGGCGAAGGTGAATCTGCGGCAGGAGATGCAGACAACAGACTGCCGAATCCCAATAACCGCAGGAGCGCGCCTCCCGCAGGGCGCTGTGTCTCTGGCCGAGGGCGACTACCTGTCGATCTTGGGTGACTCCCAGCGACCGCTCCTGCCCGTACCAGTACAGCCACTCCTCCGCAAGTGCGTAGCCAAGTTGGAGTGGGTCAGGATGCATGAAGATCTGCACTGACACCTTCTCCGCAGGTTGACCCTTACGGTACAGGAGGTTGTCTCGCAGTATACGTGCTGCGGCACAGTCAGGATAGATCTGGCACCAGGCAAGTAGCAGGTGCAGACACGGCTGCTGCTTACGACAGCGAGCACAACCGAACAGATCATTGAAGCACGCACCTACACTTCGATCAATAGAGAACCCCATAGCATAGGCCTTTCAGCGCGTTACCACTACTCACATCAGCAGGGCAAGGACAAACATCAGCTCGTTTCCGATAATTACAGCAAGATTCATCTCAGAGTACCTCATCCGATTCTGCATCCACCTGCAGAAAGTATGGTGGGACCTCCCCGTACACCATATGCACGAAGCCGAGGATCCCATGAACCTGTTTCTGGTCGTTCCTCAACCACGCATCACGGAGACTACGCAATAGTAGCTTCCGCCGTGCACGCGGTAGGTAGACTCGGTCTGGGGCCACCACTAGCCCATGCAGAATGAGCTGCTGCCGAAAGTTTGGTGCGCCACCGATAGTGCAAGACCACTCAGTCTTGTCTACCCTAAGGGTAAATCCATGTTGCCCTACAATCCGCTCTACCACAGAGAGCACATTGGCGTCAATCAGATCCGCACTAGTAAAGGCCAGGTCATCTGCATAGCGCGTGTACGTCAGGCCTGATATCTGCTGCTGCAGCGCCGTATCCAGCGCGGACGCAACAAGGTTTGACAGCACAGGACTTGTAGGTGCGCCTTGGGGGAGGCGGCCATCAAGCACGAATAGGTGCTCCAGTTTTGCATAGGCTGTACCCCGCAAAGCAGCCGAGACCATAGGTGCGGT
>Ga0099850_1000421_pt1 | contig 18986 bp, 21 predicted proteins | sample CB_VirMetaG_5_FD_79182 | JGI IMG/M metagenome (GOLD analysis project Ga0099850, IMG submission 79182) | Freshwater to marine saline gradient viral communities from Chesapeake Bay - CB_1508_1D Viral MetaG | ecosystem: Environmental > Aquatic > Marine > Coastal | place: USA: Chesapeake Bay... | reverse complement strand
TTCGACGCCCCCTTGACCGCCTTGTCGCGTAAATATCCCATAAAGTCATATTTATCGACGTCCGACGAAAGATAAGCGTGTTCCATTTGCGCGACCCGCAATTCTTGCTGCAATGGGTTCATTGAAAAGCAATGCGCCCATTCAGTGTATTGGATCGTTTTAAAATACGTTAATTCGTTCGCCACGACATCATATGCGTGTTCGATCCGGTATTTCTTCGCTAGTTTCAGGAAGTATCGTTCGCATTCTTTAAGGTGATGCAATGACGACGCCTTTTCGATGTCGCCAATGCGTTCCTTGATGCTTTGTCGGTTAAACATTTCCACCCTAATGTTCCCCTTTATGCTGGATTATAAAAACTGGTTGTCCTTAACGTGTTGAAGGTTGTCGTTGTGCTTCGTGTCGTGCTGAACGTCGTCGTGAAGGTTGATGACGTGCTGAACGTCGTTGTGAACGTCGTGGTTGTAGTATGCGACGTGTTATAAGTCGTGGTCGTCGACCGCGTTGTGTTGAACGTAGTGGTCGTCGAATGACTTGTCGCAAACGTCGTTGTCGTACTGTGTGATGTGCTGAACGTTGTCGTGAACGTTGTGGTTGTCGTGTGACTTGTTGCGAACGTTGTCGTTGTCGAATGGCTGGTCGCGAACGTCGTCGTGGTACTATGTGACGTGTTGTAATAGGTCGTGTACGTCGTGGTCGTGCTGCGCGATGTGTTGAACGTTGTCGTCGTTGATCTTGACGTGTTGTAAGTCGTCGTCGTTGATCGTGTCGTGTTGTACGTCGTGGTCGTGCTTCGCGTCGTGCTGCGCGAAGTGTTGAAGGTCGTGGTCGTACTGTGCGACGTGTTGAAAGTTGTGGTTGTCGACCGACTTGTTGAATACGTCGTGGTCGTCGAACGGCTGGTTGAATACGTCGTCGTTGTTGAACGTGTTGTGCTGCGCGATGTGTTGAACGTCGTGGTTGTGCTGTGTGACGTGTTGAATGTGGTCGTGGTCGAACGGCTTGTGCTGAATGTCGTCGTCGTCGACTTGCTGGTCGAATATGTCGTCGTCGTTGAACGTGTTGTGCTGCGCGATGTGCTGAACGTGGTGGTTGTGTTGAACGTCGTTGTCGTCGAACGTGAAGTTGATTGTGAAGTGTTCACCACATAATTGATCGCCATATAACCGGTCGCAACATAATTCTGGAAAGACGTGTTGAACGTTGTGGTCGTCGACCGGCTGGTTGACGTCGAACGGGTTGTGTTGAACGTCGTCGTGAAGGTTGTCGTCGTGCTGTGCGACGTGTTGAACGTCGTTGTGGTCGACCGTGACGTGTTGAACGTGGTCGTGGTCGAATTACTGGTTGAATACGTCGTCGTTGTGCTTTTCGACGTGCTGAACGTTGTTGTGAACGTTGTCGTCGTACTGTGGGACGTGTTGAACGTCGTGGTTGTACTGTGCGACGTGTTGAATGTAGTTGTGGTCGACTTACTGGTTGAATACGTCGTCGTTGTGCTTTTCGACGTGCTGAAGGTGGTCGTGAATGTCGTTGTCGTCGAATGGCTGGTTGCGAACGTCGTTGTTGTACTGTGGGACGTGCTGAATGTCGTCGTCGTCGACTTGCTGGTCGAAAACGTGGTGGTGGTTGAATGTGTCGTTGTGTGTGACGTCTGATAAGTCGTCGTCGTGCTTCGGCTTGTGTTGTACGTCGTGGTCGTGCTGCGACTTGTGTTATACGTCGTGGTCGTGCTTTGCGACGTACTGCGCGACGTGTTGTAAGTCGTCGTCGTGCTTCGGCTTGTGTTGTACGTTGTCGTCGTTGACCGCGAAGTCGAAAACGTGGTCGTGGTCGAATGCGACGTTGAATAAGTCGTTGTCGTCGACTGCGTGGTCGAACGTGAAGTGTTGAACGTGGTTGTGGTGCTGCGTGACGTGTTGAACGTCGTTGTGGTTGAACGATTGGTCGAAACCGAAGTCGCCCATTCCTTCTTTTCTTGGAACCCGATCTGTTGCATCGCGGCCCCCTTTACGCAAAGTCACCAAGATAGTTGACCAATATGTTTGAACTGTCGACCACATAATATGAAAGAATACTGACTTCATTTGCACCTGTCGATTGAACAATCGACGCCCCGTTGACCGGTGTTTTACATTCCGCCGGCAATGTGAAACTGTAGCCGCCGGTAGCGTTTTCGACGATCACAATGTTTCCGCCCCGTCCCGCGTCTTTATTCGTGAACGCGAATGTCGTGGCCGCCGTCATGGTGATCTTGAAGTTGTTGGCTGCCGAAAGGTCGATGGTCAATGTGCCACCGCTTGCGGTCAATGATTGCTGTTCTAGTCTGATCGGCTTGGCAACAATGCCGGAACTGTCAGCAAAAATGGCTTTGTCCGCCGGCAATGTGCAAAAGACTTGCTTCGAACCCGCCGACCAATTGACGGCCGCATCCGAATTCGAACTTTCAATGATCGTTGTACGCGCAAGCGTGGTCCCGCTTGCGGTATATGTTCCGATCCCGACTTCGTAGTCAGTGCCATCAGAACAAGCGTAATAGGTCGTGTTTCCATCCCCTATTGCGCCAAACGTTTGAAAGCCGTCAACCGCACCGGCCAACGTATATGTTCCGGTTCCGGTTGTTGTGGTTGTTTCTTTTACGCGATCAGCGACGACCAGTGCCATCTTTGAACCCCCTTGTTAAAAATTAAGAAGGATCAGGAATGCCGATGTCGAATGATGCCAATGTGAACGTGTTTCCCGATGTCACAGATTGTGAAGCCGTCAAAGTGCCGGTCGCCAACAGGCGTGAATTCGATGTGTCCACAATCGCATAATGGGTTGCCGTACCTGTCCCGCTGATTGATCCGTCTGTGATCGCCGCAACGGTCACTTTGCGTCCGCCACCTGTCCGGTCGGCTGGTGCGCCAATGGACAAAGATGTCGAATTGCCTAGTGTGTAAGTAGATGTCGCTTCAGCGTATGTTGTCGCTTCCTGTGACGTCACGTCGATCCGGTTCGCTTCGGTATCCAAAACCGTTAGCCCGTTATCAAAAACGCGGTCGTTTAATGTTGCCATTTTAGATTTCTCCAATAAACGTTTATGTTGACACTATAGACGAAAACGATCTTTCGCGAAAGTGCTATCGCAATTCGGCCCAACGACCGATGGTGATGGTGCCTGTGCCCTCCAATTTGTAGTAGTGATCGTCTGGAATAATTATTGGCGCAACATCATGATAATCACTGTTATAGGAGGTATAAGTCACCGTCACATAAGTCGTTCCGTCGGAACTTACTTTGATTTCGGCAACGTTACTTAATGCCCAACCTACTGAAATTTGGATCGGTCGGCCCGTTGTGTTTTGATATGCAGTGTTTGACGTGCGACTTCCCGACATGTCTTGCCATGTTTGCCCCCAACCAAGGGAAACGCTTTTCGCTGCGGCAATAACTTGCGCGGGTGAAACTAAACTTTCCGTCGTTCCCGTGCCTGTCGTCCAAGTCGATGAACTTTGCCCACCAAGCAACCCCGTCTGTGTTCCAGACGTGTTGACCAGATGCGTGTCGTCCAAAATTTCAAGGCCGTTGGATTGGTCAATATAGGCAATATTCAACCACGCGCTATTCGCTTCGTTGCGCATCTTTAGAATGTTTGTGTCGGTTTCATACCAAAGCATATTCGCATAGGTGGTCGATGGTGCCGTTGCACCTGAATTCATTGACGCTAACGCCTGAAGCGCGTTGTTGATGTCAGTTCGGGCATTCGAAGCCGTCTGATTTGCGATTGAAAAATCGTGTTGTGACATTCCTTAATACTCCAAAGTTGCCGAAAGCGCGGTGATCAACGGTGTGACGTTCGCCCCACTATTGGACAAAACTGCGCGGAATTTGACGTATTGTCCCACAATTTCACCACTTGCGTCAATGTAGTCCGAATATGTCACATTGTCAGTCGACGAAGCCGCCTGAATTAGAACATCGACGTCACCATAATCAAGGGTTTCATCCGTCCAATCATCCCAATTCGATGGCCAACTGTCCCAATTGTTTGGGATGTCGTCCCAATTTACTTCACCACTGACCGCGTTTGCGTGTTTGCGTGTATAGGTCAGACCATATGACAGGCGGATCGTTCTTGATGTTGATGCGTCCATGTATCCGGCCCCATCATGGTCAAACAAATAAACACCATCTGACCCCGATGATGAATAACTTGTCATGTGGATCGCGGAACCGGTGTCGGTGATGTTGTCCGTCTTGTCGCCGTCGAATGTGCTGTCTTCGGTGTCAGTGTCAGTAGTTCCAAGCTGGGGAAGTTCGGCCGCCGTGATTGTCGTGGATGCTGCCGTCGTGCTTTCATTTCCAGTTTTATCAACCGCCGTGACAAACCACTTTCCAGACAATGCGCCCCATGTGATCGATGTAGCTGGTCGTGCAATCTTGACGACCTTCACGTCCATCGATGCTTTGTTGGCTGGAAACGTGTGCGACGTGTTCGATGTGTAATAAAGTTTGTAGTGCGACAAATCCAAGTCGGACACGGCCGGCCATGTGAAGAATGTCGTTCCACCAGAAAGGAAATGCGACAATGACGCCGGTGCTGATGGTGCGGTCGTGTCAGCGGTGACATTGAATGTCGTCGTCACCGTGTCGCCCTTATATCCCAAACCGTTGACCGGTGTCGCCGCAATTGTGTAGTTGATGGCCGCGCCCCCTAATTGTGGGGTTTCGATGTCATTTATTTCAAAACGTCCAACATACGAATTCCCGTCGATCAACAACCCTTGTCCCAATGACTTGAAATCGGTGTCTGATGTTTTCTTGTATTTCACAATGACATAATCGATTTCTTGCACCGCATCGCAAGTCACATCGATCACAATCGCATTCGTGACGTTTTCATTAACAACGCGATATTCTTGACTTATCTCCAAACCGATTGAGGGAACTTCGTAATATTTGGGAAGCGTTGAATTATTTCGAACGATTGTTTGTGCGTCGGCATCCGTCCAACCGAACGCCGAAGATGAACTTTCCCGAAGCGTCAAGTTGACCTTCAAGTCACCAGCGTCTTGATCCGCCTGAAGCCGCCATCCAACGCATTCGAAAACCTTTTCTGAACCTGATCCCCATCCATAACGGTCATTTTGCAACTTCACGAAATCACCGACTTCGATGTCGAATGCACCCATCCCGAAGTCGGCCTGAAGCGTCATTTGTTCACGGCTTCGGAAAAGCATTTGTTTCGCCAAGCGTTGCGCGGCCTTTTCATCCGTCGTGAATGGTAAGTGAAGGTCAAGAACCGCTTCGACACTATTATCTTCAGAAAGGAATGCCGCGCTAGTCTGCGACGGATAATCCGCCGAAATAAAATCCGCGCTTGCGTCAATATATGTTCCGCTTACCGTGTTAAAATTGTCCCGCATCGAAACGCGCGTATCCAAAGAAATCGGACCCCTAAAATCAGCAAGGGTCAACGTTTTGGTCGGCGTCACATAGTTTCCGACATGCAAACGCCATGCACCGCCGCCCCAATAAAGGGTTCCGCCGCAAGCGGTCATCATGTCTTGAAGTACCTGACCAAACTGTTGATCACTTCGAACCACGCCGTTGATCGTGTATTGATCGGTCGTTGTTCCGTCCAAGTGGTCATCACATATGTCGGCCGCCGCTTCAAATGTTGAATAATCAATTCCGGTGTCATTTAGGCCGTAAGATGACGTCAAATAATCGCGAATGCACCATGCCGCGTTGTTCGTATATGCCGGCGATTGTTCGGTCCCGCTGGACGTCGTGACGACTTTCTTTCCCTTGATCCGCGCCGTGACTGTCGGCAACCCTTCGGTAAATGCGTCTTGGTTGTAAACAAACCGGCAATAAAGATATGCAAGACCGGTCCCAATAAAGTTTTCTTGTGCTGCGGTTTCTAAATGAAGCGTGTTTTCTAGCGTCGACGTTGAATTCGCAAAAGCGTCATCGGCCGCCGTTTGATCGCCCAAATGAACATAAACCTTCGCATAGGACGTCCCGTCGCGATAATATGGCGCGGATGTGACTGTTTCGTTTGTCATAGTCACAATTTGATCGTTGAAATATATATCGACGACTTCTTCAATCTCATGACCAGCAAGAACAATGATTTGGTGGAGAACGCGGTTATTATCACCTGAACTTTCGACGAATGTGATTGTTCCGCCTTTCCTGACTTCACCATAAACAAAATCCTGGGGTTGCGTTGCACTACGCGCGTTTACAAGCAAACCTTGCGAATTGTTGACGCCAGAAATTGACGGCTTGGGTGCTAACGCACCATAAATCGCGCTGGAAACCGCTGAAATTGCAATGGATGAAACGGCCGCAACTGCCCACCATGCCGCCGTTGCGCCGGCAAAAGCCGCTGTGGTGACGCCGCCAACCGTGACCGCCGATGATGCGACCGCAAGTCCAGTGACCGCGTTTGCAATTGCCACCGAAATCGGATCGCGTGGGACATTATCCCATGAATTTGGGTTTCTTAGAACATTAAAGGGAATATCATTTTTCATGTGGAACCCATGCGCCATTTGTGTCGATTGCGTTGATTGCGATCATACCTTGTTTATTCAAGAAAATACACCGCGAACCGATTGATATTCCCAAGGCGACACCCGTGACCCATCTTTGATTTTTCTTGGTTGTCACAAGTGATCCGAACTTTGTCGGGTTGCACCGACACAACCGATCATCAAGTGCCGCTTCAACTGTGCTATATTTGAACGTTTTCCGAAGTTCACGCGCGGTCGGTGGACGGCCTTCTATCATATATCCATCGATCCAATCTTGCGCATAAGGTTCGCCCCAATATGCTTCAAACGCCGAATTTGTGAAGGTCAAACAATCATGCCGACCCCATTCGAATGGGTGGGAACTAACGTGTTCGATGAACTTGTTTAGATTTACCTTCGACCCCATGGAATTTGTGCGTCCTGAATGCCTTGAACGAACGTGAAAAACGTGTCGCCCGAATTGCGCGATTTGTGGTTTTCGTCCGTATATCTCCAATTCGCCGAACGTTCTAGTTCGACCAATTTGCTTTCGACGGTCAATTCTATTGTGGCCGTGTCTTCACTGTCCAAAAGTCGCATCGTGTTCATTTTTCCGGTGAAAATCTCAACAACATCCGAAACGCCTTCGACCCCAAAATATATTCGACAAACCCGTCTTTGATACGGTTCTTGAAGTGCAAGGGAAATGATTGAAGACGGAACGCCGGAAAGTGTAAGTGTGACGGCTTTGGCCGATAGATCACCAGTTTCTTCAAGACCGCCAATTGATAATAAACCACCGCTTCCCGTGAACGTCTGGTTCGATCCTTGGACACTTATCGTCTTGTCATACATTCCAGACCACAAGCGAAGCGGCCCGACGTCTATTGTTTCACCGTTGAACGTGATCTGTCGCGTGTCGAACATCATTTCAATCGCAAAGAATGGTTCGATTTGCGCGTTTCCAAGTGCGGTAACAAGTGCGGCCGGAACAATTCTTGACATCTATATCGCCTCAACACATCCGAAGTTCAGACCATAAATCGACGCTTCATTTATGTTCCACATGGTTTCATTCACATTCAAACGCCAGTTCCCGACCGTGTTCGATATTACCGCCGAAGTCGATGAATGCGCGACCCTGACCGCCGGCCATACTTCTAAACTGTCAGTTTCCAACGATCCGGTTCCGGTATAGTCTTGAAGAACCTTGTGAAGCGTTGCGGACGACCCTGTTCCAAGCTGTATCCAATCGCCAGCTTTCAAGGTTTCGTTATTTGGCACATTGACATCAAGTGAACTGTCGCCGGCTGCCGCCGTCACCGTGACCGCCGATGCAGTGCCGCGAAGGGACGTGTTCAACGTGTCACCCATTGTGAATGTTCCATATTGACCACGCAACGACATCAAGAACGCGATCCATTGTTCCGCATCCGATGCCTTCATCGGTGGGAGGGAAACATCAGCTTCCCAGCATTGTCCGGAATATGCGTGAACTTGCTGGTCATATGTGAAGGGACTGCGCGAAATCGCGACCGCATTCCGCGCCCTGATTTCTATTGATCGAACGCCGGTGTGTGACGGGAATGACAAGGGATAACTGATAGCCATTAAGCGAACGACCTTCCGTAACTTCCGCCGCGTCTTTTCGCATCCAGAACCGCGCCTTTTGCGCTTTCTGAAATCATCGGCAACATGTTTCTGATTTCATTCCGAACGGTTTGTTGGACGCCGGTCGAAACATTGATTGTCTGATTGACGATAACGGTCCCGCCGCCGCCGATCTGATTGTTGGGGATCACGCCGCCCGACTTGGATGGCACAACAATTTCAGGACCACGTTCACCAACCAAATAAGGTTTCCCCGCGCTAACGGTTCCGCCGTATGCCTTCGCCCCGAATGGGTTTGTCCACTTTGTGAAGTCACCGGTCGTACCTTTGCTGAAACCCATCAACCCCATCAGCGCATTCACCGTGTTTTGAACGATTATGATGTCGATCAACTGTTTAATCACTGAACGCGCCATGTCACGAACTGCGTCTTTGAACGATTTGGTGCCGTCGATCATGGAATTGAATGCGTCGGACATGCTTCCGCTAATTGCTTCCGCGATGCTTTTGATGCGTTTTTCCATGTCGGTCAAACCCTTCGCGCCTTTGCCTTTCGTGAAATCTTCAAGGGACAATTTGGCAAGATCGATTTCAACCTTCCCGTCTTTATACGCTTGTTTCAACGCTTCGAACGCCGCTTTCATCTTTCCGTTTGATTGTTGAATTGCGCCGTCTAACAAAGCGATTTCAGCATTTGTTGCAATGATTGCAGTTTGTGCGTTTGTCATTGCTTCATCAAATGCTTCAGAAATAGACGTTGAAACATTGCGGATTGGGTCAAGGTTGAATTTTGCAAGAATGCCATTGACCTTGGTGACAAGGTTTTGAAGCTGTTCTTCGATGAACTGCGCGACCAATTTCATCAACGCAAAAAACATCGCCTTGATGCTATTGCCGACATTCCGCATCTGAAGGCCAAGTTTATCCAATTGATCCAAAGATCGGGCCAAGAATGCTTTGAATATATCCCCGACCAGCTTCATAACATCGCCAAACGATCCCGCGCCCCGCTTTAACTGAAGGAACGCTTCGATCAAATAAGCAACGCCAAGCAACAAAGCGACCGGCAACATTCGCATCATTATCTTTCCGACGGAGGCAAGAACGCCACCAAGTGCGACGGCTGCGCCCCTTGCCCCGATCATGATCGTTTCATATGTGGTCAATGCACGGCCAGCCAAGGCCGTCTGAAGTGCCACATATTGCATGACCGTTCCTTTTGCGGCCAACGCTGCCGTTGAAACAATTGTTGCAACACGCAACGCAATGAAACGCGCAAGCAATAGGCCGGCCGCAATCAATATTGTGTCGATGCTATTCACCAAGAAATTGGCAACCGGCAACATCGCCGATGCAAGTTCCTTGATCAAATCGACCACACCGGAAAGCGGTTCGCGCAACTGGCCAAGCAACTTTGAAACGCCTTGCAACGCTTTCTGTGTGTCACCCATGGCCATCGCATAGGCACTAAATGAAACCGCTGCCAAACCAGCCATCGCACCGATTGGACCCAAGAACCCCAAAAGTTGCGGTGCTTGCATCCCGAACGCCTTGATCGCGTCGGTCCCGCCTGTGACCTGAACAACCATGTCGCCGGCTTGTGTGCCGAACTGACCCATGAAGCGGTTCATTTTGCCAAGCGGTGTTTGTGACGCCTTGACCTGTCGGCCGTAATTATTGAATGCCTGTCCGCTTTTCTTAACGGACCGATCCAACATTTGCGTCTGTTGTCTAACCGATTTTAGGGGACCGGTTGCCTGATCCAATGCTTGGATGACGAATGTCACGCCCTGTTGCGCCATGCTGCACCTTTCCCATTTCTTCGACTAAACCAAAATAAGCGACCCATTCATTATATTCCGAAACCGATATTTTTTCAATTTCTTCGATGGTCTTCCCTAATCGATCCGCAATCGCGATCAGGTTCAACCGTGATGGGTCGCCCCTTAGTTTTTTTCGTGTTCCTCAACGCTTACGGATGCAGTAATCGCGCCGACGACTTTTGCAATTGCGGCGGTGTCCGGCAACCGAAGCATCTTCGGCTTATCTTCTAACGTGAACAATTTGTTCCCGTCTTCGTCTTCGGCCTTGCTGATAAGAATATCAACGACCGCCGAAGGGTCTTCAAGATTGCCCTTATATCGCTTCGATATATCTGACAAATCTTTCATCGACATGGGGCGAAAGAAAATCCGAAGTGGATTGTCTTCATCGCCCCATTCTTCAACATCAACATGACCACGTTCTTTTTCAGCATACTTTGCCGAAATCTTGTCCATAAGGTTCATTTTTCCCACCCTTCATGTTTACCGATTAAACGGTTGTTTCAGTCAATGCCCCGTCACCTTGCAATGACAAAGACATCGTTGTCACATCATCAAAAGAAACGTTGATTGTTCGACCTGTCACGATTGCTGTTCCTGAATAGTATGTGTCACCATTGTCTGAACCTTCAGGATAAAAGTTGATTGTGACTTCAGACGCCGTTGTCAATGCGCCTTGTCCGGTCGTGTCGGTTTCATCCCACTGCACATCAACTGTACCTGTGAATGACTTCAACGTCGGAGAATACGTCCGCGCTGTTGAACCCATGCTTGTGGTTTCAACTGTGTCGGTTGTTTCTTCGATTGAGAATGATTTTATTTCTGCGATTGCTATGTCAGAACCAGCCGTGCCGACTTTAACGGTTCCTTCGGTGCCAATATGAACTGCCATTTGCTAAATCTCCTTATCTGGCGGTTTCAACATCATCAATGGCCGTAATATAACGAACCAAAAAGGTCAGCCGTCCAACCGCGACCGGTTGTTCAGCGTCCCCACTAAAGTCGATGTCGGTGCTTTGCAGAACCGCATCTTTTGCCAATCCGTTGACCGTAAAGTCCCCCGCAATGGCTTCTTCGACCTGAACCGCCACCTTGTCCAAGTCATCATCGACATTCGCTGTGGCGCGAACATAGATGTCAACGGCAACTGATGCATTCCGCATCATTGTCTTCGTTCCGATTGTGGCCATCGCCGAAGTTTCTGTCACCATTGAAACAGTTATAGCAGGAAGTTCATCAGATGTCAGCGCATAGAAGCGGGTAGCGTGAACCCGACGTTGAACCAATGAAACCCCGCTTTTAAGCGTTGAAACTATTCTGTCCCGAATTTGTTTGCGAACGTGTGCCATTTCATTCCTTTTCTAAATGGACAACGGTGACACCCGTTCCATCATGTATCCATTCGCGGACGTTATAAACAACACTTGAAATGACCATCTGATCCCCGAAAGCGATATATGCGACATCTGATGTCCGGCATGTGACACGGGGTTGTTCCTGATGCACGACAGAAAAACCGCCACCTTCGAAGGGAACGGTTTCATTGTCAAAAATAACGTTGATTTCACTGTCGCCTTGGGCGTTCACACGACGATATGTGATCAATGTTGCGAATTCGTCAACATTCAGCATTGAACCAATATCGGCCGCGAAGTTTATCGCCATTATTCTTCACCATCTTCAATTTCGACTTCGACCGGTTCTACAATCGGCTTTTCTGTCGTGATTTCTGCGAAGCCGCGATCAATCATCTTTTTCCCGCGACGTTCATTCACTTCCAATGATGAACCCTTTTTCATCTTTTTTCCATCCATGATTGTCGGCTTTAGGAAAGTGATGTTCATTTTTTCGCCCTTGATGACGTGGGTTTGACTGCGCGGTTTGTTGGTTTCTTAACCGCTTCGACCTTTGGTTCTGGTTTCGGAGCCGGTGCAACATCAACGCGACCCATGGCAACAAGACTTTTTGCTTCGTCTGCACCAAGATCAACGACGTCACCAACATTTCGTTTTGCACCGGCTGCGACACAAGACTTCAAGATCAAATACTTCATTTTATTCCCTCCAAAGGTGAAGGTGGGGCGAACCGCCCCACCCGTTGTTTTTATGCGCCGTCGTTGTTGTAAGCGAATGCAACCGCGTGACGAACTGCCACGTCGACTGTCTGTAAGCCCACAACGCGAACTGTGCCGCTTGTGCTGTTGGTGTAAGGGTCAACAACTAGGTCAAGGCCGCCCCACATACCGATCAACAAGTTTTCGAATGCGCCGAAGTATAGATCGCCGGCTGTAACTTGGTTTGAAACGATAGCGTTGTAGCCATTGATGCGACCATCAGGTTCAACAACGAACATCCCTGAACCGCTGTCTTTTGCAGTGGTTTTCAGTGCGCCATACATAGACGCCGGTAGGATATAGGCCATATTTTGACCAAGTGCGTTGTCTTCTGCAACCGCTGTTTCCATCGCAACAACTTCAGCAAAAGTTGGGTTCGCCGCCGCAAAAGATGTCGGTGCGTTGATGCCTGATGTGTTTGCGATACCTGTCGGTTGACCTGATGCGCCTGAACCCGCCAATGCACCAAGATCGATTGCTTGCGCAATACCCGCTGCGATGTCGTTGCGGACCATTGCTTCAACGTCGATTGACGATTGTTGCATCATCAGACGTGTGATGTCTGTGTGATGGCCGACAACCTTCGGTGACATTGTGATCTGGCCAACTGTTGGTTCACTTTCAGATGACGCACCGCCTTCTGTTGCGATCCAGCCGGCAGATGACGCCGCTGTCTTTTTCGGGATTTTTACGTCGCCGGAAAGACCGTTCAACATTGTCGCACCAGCCGCCATGACGGATGAAGCGTTGCGAAGAACGTCAACGAAATCACCCGCGCGGAAATCGTCCCCGATCACTGCGCTGTCGTCTGATGTGTTCAGATCACGAACTTTCCAGTTCCGCAACACTTCGGCCGGAACCATCACACCTTGTGCTTCACGACCCGCTGCGCGTGCCGCTTCATAAGATGCTTCAAGTTCGAATGCCGCTGCTTTTTGCGCTGCGCGATCCGCTGGGTTTGCTAGTGCGCGAACCACGTTCATCACAGAATAACGACGTGTTTCTTGCTTCGATAGACCCGCTTCAGCATCGTTGTCGATTGGCTTGTTTCCGATGTGGTTCAATAGTTCACCACGGAATTCATTCAATGAACGACCTTCGCCGACGAATTTGTCAGCAATATCGCGAACATTGTGCTTCGCCGCCAAGCGATACATTTCAGCGGTTTCTTTCGCTGCGGCACGGGCTGCGTCAGCCTTCACCGCTTCGATGTCGATTTGATTTTCTTCTGACATCTCATTTTTCCTTTCTTGTTTAGGAATTGCAGGTTGAGTTTGAAGGTTCTCAGACGCGCTTCGACCTATTCCGGCTTTCCTGTCGGCAGGTATTGAAACTAAGCTGATTTCCATTGGGAACCAAGATTTAACGCGGTAGCTATCCGCGCCTTCTTTGTCCATTTTGTTGACTTGATAGCCAACACTGATGTTGCTGCGTATTCCATCAACAACATCTTCGAACGCTTCTTTGGCCAAGCCGTTTTTTCCGAAACGGACTTTTGCGCGTAACTTACGCGACAAACCATCAAGGCGAACATCTTCGACGACACCAATTTGCTGTTTTGGGTCGTGATCCAAAAGGAATGGCATCCGTCCGGACTTAGCGAACGAAAGATCAATGCTTTCTGGACTGTGATCTAGTATTTCCGCGCCGAAACTGCGCTCAACTGGTTCTTCAGTCGAAACAACCATGTTTGCGGTGCGTTTTTCTTCATCAATTGCGCTTTCGACTTCGGCCATCGCGCGAAAGTCCATTTTTTCGCGGTCGAAGCGGTCCACTTGGACCAGTTCGGCTTTTTCTTCTTTATATCCCCGACGCGCTTCTTTGGTCAGCGTCGAAAACTTGTGCGCAACCATGACGCCGGATGCTTCCCATCCGTCTTCACCTTCGCGATATACTTCGATCAAGGCCGCCGGATCATCTTCGTCACCCGAAACGGTCACGTCCGCATCAGGAACGTCAATTGTGCCATCGCGTTCGATGCTTTCAATCTGTCCATATGCTTCGCCGCCGCTGGAATTCCAACTGACCCAATCGCCAACGCTCAATTCGTCTGGTTCTGCGCGTACTTCGTCTAAAAGTTTGGCGTCCGGATCAATTCCTTCAATTTCAACTGTCATGTCTTCAACCCTTTCTTCGGGCATAATATCAGATTTTTCATCACTTTGCATAGTGTCCGACCTTTCACCGCCATCAGCGTCCAATTTTTCGACAATATTCTTCGACCAAGTGTATCCACTGGAGCCGCCCCACAAGTCCCACGCGATCCGATGCGCAGTCGGTCCGCCGTCACTTTCCTTCGCCGAATAGTGTTTGTCATTGTTGACTTTGTGACGACTAAAGAACGAAAACATCCGCTTGACGGTGCTTTCACTTAAATTCTTTCCGTTCACAATGTCACGCGCCCGTGCGACACCGACGTCAGTCCCGCCGCGACCGTATTCTTCACGCCATCGAAGACCACGCGCGGCCGCATCTTTCATCGATTTGGTGGGTTTATACGACATTATTCTTCACCCAATGGTTGAATTTCTTCATTCCCAGGCTGAACCATAGGTTGCGCGGGAACCTTTCACCGAAAGGTTCATATGCAGTTTTCAGTCCAAATTGTTCGGCCATTTCCTTGTCGCGTTCGATCTGTGCAAACGTTTCTTCGGCGTCCCGACCGTAGTTCGCCGCAATGTCAGTGTGTGAAAGAATGCCGTTTTGCAACCCAACAACCGCCGCGTTCATTTCCTTCAGAGGATCGACCCACTGGAAACCACGGCCGCGCCACATCATTCCGTTCGTGAACTTTTCGAACTTTCCTTGACCACTGATCGGGATGAAGTTGTTGTCCATCACATGATCGAACCATGTGCGGAAAAGCGGATCGACAAAGTGATCGATCACAAACCGGTGAAGTGTCCGATAAAAATCACGTTCTTCAAGTGCGCCTTGGCGAATGGATGAATAACTTGTTCCTTCAAGATCGTTCGCCAAAGATGTGTAAGAAACCCCCAATCCACCAGCTATCCCGCGAAGGATGGATTTTTCGAAGTCGGCAAATGCGCTTGTAGGGTGGGAGGGATCAAACGCCTTGAAGTCGACACCGGCGGGAAGCTGGTGGAAGGTTCCCGCTTCCGCGTCATAGATCGGAACAGAATTGTCCGCATCATCAAACCCGTCGGCGGTGAACCCATCGCCAGCGGGTGAAGTGAAGAAACCCATCTTCGCCGCGCCGGTTCTTGCTGCAATCAATTCGGCTTCACGATAACCGTGAAGCATTTTCAAAGACGTGATGGCCGCCGACGACCATGGCATCCCGCGCGTTTGACCAGCGCGTTCGGGACGATAGATGTGCATCATCTGGTCGGCTGGAATTCGACGATATTTTTCCGCCTTCGAAAATGTTGTATAGTCATAATCGCCGGTGTGATATGTCAGCATGTGATAAGCGACCGGACGACGTGTCACCGCGTCCAATTCGACGCCCATTCTGACATCATTCCCGTTCGGCAACTTTTCGTTCTTTTCTTCATCGATGCGGTCAGGTTCGATAAACTGCAAAGCGATCCCATGACGCAAAAACTGACCCTTTACGATCAGCGCAAACACTTCACCATCACGCGCAACGCCAGTGATAACGTGATTTAAAGCATCAACCATCGACATTTTGCCGTCGACAGTCGGTCCACCCATGCGCGAAAATTCATTCCATGCGCCTTCGATGATGTTATTTCCGGCACGATCAAGCGATCCATCTGGGTTTCGGCCTTTTAATTGCAGTTTGAAACCGCCTTCACCGACCACATTCACCCGCAACAACTGCAAATATCGGCGGAAATATTCGTTATTCCGTTCCAAATCGCGTGATCGATTGCGAACTTGGCGCAATGCCCAGCGAACTTCACTGTCCGCGCTGCGGTTCGATCCCGCAAAGTCAGCGAACAACCGTCCGGTATTTGCTGCGGCATAGTTCCGACGACGTGGTTTTGCCTTTGTGCGTTTGAATATGTCTAAAATGCCCATTTAGCCAAACCTTACTTTAATCGTGTTCGAACTTGCTTTTCCGCGTTTGATCAATTCTTCGCGTCGATGCTTCATCACTTCCCGACGGTAATAGTCGCGGAACGTGGTCAATTCTTCGAATGTGTAAGTGTTCAAAGAACGCCCAGCGATAGAATATGAACTGACATCGCGGTCGGCCTTGCCCTCCAATATGCTTTCGATCTTCACCAGCATCTTTTCAGCGTGTGACCGCGGGTCGGATTGATTGACATCAAGATCGGGGATCGCTTCGAATTCACCGCGTTCGACAACCAGACGGTTCCCAGATGATGTTTGTGTGATTTCAAGTTGCCAGTGATAACGACCAACCGCAAAATCCGCTGATGTGTCGCTGTCGACAGTGAATAAGTAATATCCATTGCTTTCAGTCGCCGCCAGCTTGATTTCATTCGAACCGCCGCCCGTTATTCGCGCAACATATTCAGCGGAATGTGTCGCGGTCGGATAATCTTGCGCAATGTTTTCCTTTTTCCACTGGATAAAATCGCCAACAACGATTTCCGTCGGTTCGCCTTCGGGTGCATTTGTCGCGTCAAATAAGTTTGCCATATTTTACCTATACCCGTGAACGAACGAATTCCGACGCGGGATTGATGGACGCCGGACATGCTTTGTTTGTTGCGATGATACACTATTTTGTGCCTTTTTTGCAATCGCTTCGATATTTATGTTCAAAAGTGCCAACGCCGCCGTCGCATATACGCGGCAATCCAACGCTTCGTTCCGCGTTCTGACCTTCACCCATTCCCTACGCGGACGGCCTTTGAAGTATCGAACGACCTTTTTTTCGGCCGTCAACATGCGAAAATATTCTTCTGGTCGATCATATGGGAAATGACAATATCCATCCATTTCATCGGTCACTTTTAGACGTGCATAAACCAATTCTTTCGCCGTATCGGTGCCGACAGGGAACAAATTGATCTTTCCAATGTTGTTTTTCGACGGACGGCCGATGATCGGCTTTCCTTCACCGCCGATCCCTTTGATGGCAAAAACGCGCTTTCCGGCCCGATTTCGAACGTAATTGTACACGGCTTGCGTAAAATGGCCGCCGCTATCGATGCAAGTCGCCCGAATTGCCATTTCACCGCGCGTCGGGTGCGTAAATGTCTGATTGATCACTTCGTCCAAATCCATCCATAATTGCGCCGTTGACGGATCGCCATATATTTCCCGATAATCTAACGAATAAGACGCTTCCGTTCGCGTCCAGCCAACAATTTCCAGCGCAAACCGGTCATCCTGAACGTCGACGCCGCATGTCAGCAATAGAACGTCTTCAGGAAGTTCGTCACCCCAATCTTCACGTCGTTCGATCAATTCAAAATCGTCGACACCTTCCCCCTGTTCTTCGAAGGTTTCGCCCAAAGTCGTGTTTATCCATGTTCGAAGCCGCATCGGATCATTCTTGGACTGCAAAAAATCGCGCACAATGTCCGAAAGCGGTGTCCATGGCGAATATAGGCCAGACAAGTGAAATCCGGCCGTCTTTCCATCACCTTCCGACGTGCTGCGCCATTCCCCAGCGCGGATTGATCGCCATCGATCAGCGTCCGACCACAAAGAACCACAATGTTCGCAAGAATATTCGGCCGTATTTGGGTCACGGTCAGTGAAAATGACTTGCGACCACTTCAAATCCTGATCTTCGCCGCAATCTTTGCATTTCACGAAATATTTGCGCTGATCGCTTTCCTGATAAGCCGCTTCGATCCGGCTTGCGTTCTTTTCCGTCGGTGTCGAAACTAAAATGATCTTTCGGTTCCAGAACGTCGCCGAACGCTTTTTCGCTAGACTAACGGGATCGCCTTCGGTTCCCGCTGATATTGGATAACGATCAACTTCGTCACAAAGAATGATGCGACAAGGCCGTGACGCCAAAGATGAAGGTGAATTTGCACCGCAAGCCGTGACATGTCCGCCAGCGAACACCTTGTGAAGCGTTGTGTTTCCGCTATCGCGTGACCTTGGGTCTTTTATCTTTTCCGACAATGCCGGCGTGTCCCTGATGGCTGGAGCCAATCTGTCTTTCGACCACGTTTGCGCCATTTCAAGGGTCGGCTGCACCACAAGCATCGGTGCCGGATTTTGATGGATGTGATAGCCAACAACGTTGTTGATCAGTTCAGTCTTGCCAATTTGCGCGGCAGTCATCAACACAACCGTTTCGATGTCTGGATCACTGACCGCATCCATCATTCCGCGCTGATATTCCGCCCGTGCTGTTGACCAACGGCCAGCTTCCGCCGAACTTTCCGAAGACAACTGACGAAAAGTGTCCGCCCATTGGGAAACGGTCAACTTCGGCGGCGGTGCCATCGCTGATGACATCACGTTCCGAAGCCGTCGTCGCAACTTATCAATCTGTTGTTCGTTTACCGTATCCGACCAATTCATTCAGCGCGTCCGTTAGGTTAATTTCAATCAGTTCCTTCGCTTCTTTCACATTTGAACATGCGTGAACTTCGGCGGCAATCTTCGATGGGATTGCTAACAACTTCGTCTTCGCCTTCAATAGTTGTTCTTCGAATTCCTTCGCCACCGCTTCAATATAAACCAGTTCACCACGTTCAACCGCGTTTTCCATTTCTTTCGCGTCAGCTTGTTCTTTCGCCAATCTTGCACGTTCTGCCCCCAAATCAAGATCACCCTGCGCGGCACGACCGGACGCCACCGCCCGAATGTGTTTGATGTACTGTGCGCGGACTTCATCGATGTCATATCCGCCGCGGGGTTGCTTATCGATCACGCCTTCATCAATCAGCTTCGACAATGCGGCCGGTGACATTTGCAAATGTTGCGCGACTTCGGTCATTTTGGACATATTATTTTTTTACCCCCTTATATTGCTTCTGTCGCTAGAAAAAAATCGTGGTTCGAATTACC
>Ga0099850_1000419_pt1 | contig 19014 bp, 7 predicted proteins | sample CB_VirMetaG_5_FD_79182 | JGI IMG/M metagenome (GOLD analysis project Ga0099850, IMG submission 79182) | Freshwater to marine saline gradient viral communities from Chesapeake Bay - CB_1508_1D Viral MetaG | ecosystem: Environmental > Aquatic > Marine > Coastal | place: USA: Chesapeake Bay... | reverse complement strand
TATGGAAGAACAATTATACATATATGGCAACCATTCTTGGAAATACCCCATCGTATAAGCATACTCAGCCCCGTTTACGGCAGTCTCTCCATAATTACCTTGGAAAAGTCCATCATTTTTATCTGCATAAGAGCTTGCACAAGTTCTGTATAGTGGGTTGTATCCAGATACTTGGAAAGAGGATAATATAAAATCAGAGCAAGCACTAAATGTTTGTCCCGAAACATCAACACCTACTGCACTAGCGGCATATAAAGCTTCAAATAAAAGTATTTCTTGATAAAGCTGTGTCGTAGAGCTTGCAGGGATACTTGCCCAATCATTAGGATCCCCTCCAGTATTTGCAAGATAGTACTTTCTAGCATATTCTATTTCTTTTGAACTACTTTGTTCAGGTCTAAGACAAATGAAACCACCCAAGGCTTGACCATCTCCACCTCTTGTAGTCATAGAAGAAGTTTGGAAACTCTCACAAGCTCCAACAAAGTCTTCTAAGTAGGTAAATGCAGTTGCTGTTCCGTTGTAATAATAATCCAAAGCATTTACATATGCAGCAAAAGCATTGTCTCTACCCAAATTAGACCAAGATCCAATATCATCTGTACCAACAAAAATACTATGCTCTGGCAGATCTAATCTAGCAGTAGAAGCTATCCAACGAATTACTGCTTTTGCAACCTCGTCGTCAAATCTTTGAGCCATATAATTAAACACAGAATATAGACGACCAAAATGTTGCACATCAATTGATCCGTAATTACCTAAAGGCTGTTCTCCGTTTGCATTATCATCTACAGCAGAAAAACCATAAGGGTTTCCTTTTGAATTTTCTGAAATTTCTTTAAATATATCTTTAGTTCCATTTAAAGTTAGATTCCAAGTCGTATTATTTCCAGATTCATTAAACAGATCTCTATCGGCTATATCATCTAATACTTGTTGATATTCTGCTGGAAGTCCAGAGAAGTTAAAGAATCCTCTTTGTGGTCTGTGTAATAAGTATTGTGCATACCCTAAACAAAGATTATAAAGACTTGACGTATCTAAAGCCCCATATTCTCCAGGTGTCTGGTGTCCTTGACCTCCTCCAGCAGTAGCTTGTCCATTAGCTATAAATACCTTAGTATCATCCTCTAACGGGAAGTATTCGTCATTAGTTTCATTTATAACTAATTCTGTGCCTGGATCCCAATTAGTATAATTATCTTCTGCCGAAAGTTGATAGTTTCCAAACCAAGTGCTGTTATTGGAATCGTTATTAGTGTTTCCATCAAAGTTTAAAGCAAACGGGAACCATGTGGCCTGAGCGCCTGTTTGTCTAGTAACGCCTATATATTCACTAATTAAATTATCATAAGTATTCTCTGTAATATATGATACTGGAATAATATAAATTCCTAAGTTTATTAAAGTTGTTTGCCACAACCTAGCCTCACTTAAGAATTGTATTTCAAAAATATTATATACCGATCCAGATGTTTTTAAATCTATTCTTTGTGTAGGATGTTTACTTACTGGATAAACATTTGTTGGTATAGCAATTCTTATAGAATTTGTATCTAAATTAGGAATTAATGGATTCGTAGTATCATCAGTAGGTAAGCTAAATTTATTATCTAAATTACCAGTATTGATTAATAAATCAAGCTCAAAAACATCTTTTTCAAAGTAATGTTTAAAGAAATAATGAACTGTTGGTCCTCCAACTTCTGTTAGCCCTCCCGTTGAATCATAATTAAATGCGGAAGACCTAGTAACAGCCTCTTTCTTCCAATAAGTATCACTTACTTCATAGTTGATAAGATGTTTATCAGAAGCAGAATCATTGTCCAAGTTAACATTACCTACTGATAGTCCTGGAGTAGAAGAAGAATCAATAGTAAAGATTAAACCCGGACCAGTTAAAAGGGCTATCAATTCTTCGATAGCTGTAGCAATTTCTCCACCATCACCTCGGCCATCGTCTGGAGGCTCCACCACCTCTTCTCCTGCTGCATACGCAACTCCAAGCGTAGAAAGTTGATATGTACTTGGGTCATATGAAGTATTATATAAACCTGTATTAGATCTATAGTTTATCCTACTTCCACCACTTACATCCATAACAGAAGAAGTAATTAATGCGTTCTTACTAGCTAAACCTGTGCTTAAGTCTTTAAAATATCTAAATATAGTTTTTAAATCTCTGGCATCTAATTGAGCATCGCCGTAATTAGTCTCTACTGCCGCAGCAGCCTCATTAGTTAGATCTTTTATTGATATTTCTTCAAAAACTACAAACTTAGAATCATCAACTACTGGTGAAAATATTTCTATGGTATAATTTTGATCTAGTCTATGAACTTTTCCTATATTTGCTATGTAGTCTAAACTCCTACTTGCGTCTAACAGTTTATTATTTTTGGTAGAAAATTTAAATTTAAAAGTTTCTAAAGTATAATCATCAATATTTGCTATTGCTAGTGGAGCAGCCCCAGGAATATAAGTTTCTTGAAACAGAGGGTCCCAACACCTATAATCATAAGTGTCTATAGTTATTGGTGATACAGGATTACTTGTTTCGCCCGACCCTAAGGAAGTATTTATTATTTTTTCATCAAAAGACTGATATTGAGCTTTTGATTCTGCAAGACCGACACCTCCGTCTGAGCTTAAATCTGAAACACTAACTTTTTCCCAATAGTCATACTTAACACCGCAATCATCATAAATGCCTGCTGGGAAATATGACCAAACTTCATCTAATTCAGGGTCAGTATGAATCCAGAAGCCTATTGGAAGACCTCCGTACTTCTGACCATCAACATTCATAACATGAGCTTTTATTGTAATTTCATACTCATGATCAGGCTCTAAAAAGTTTCTAGCTTTATTAGTAGAGTCAGAATTACTTAAAGGTATTCTAATTCTTGGAAATACACTTGTATTAGTGTTTCTATGGTATTTTATTATTTGATTATTAATTAAATACTTATTATAGCTGTACTTATTTTGATCATCCCTGGATAACCTAAAGATAGAAAATATTGGATGTTCCGCAAACTTAGATGCAGTAGATGTATCAACCAACTCTATAGAACTTACTATATGTTTGTTTCTAAACTCTACACCACCGATAGGTAAATCTACTGCATTTGAAGCAGCCACAGTACCTAGATAATAATCTCCACCAGACGTAGCTAAAGGTCCTAACACCCCAGAATTGCCGTAAAAAGAAATATCTAATTCTTCTAAAACTGTACTTGCTACAAGATTCGAGCTTACTTGTACCGAAGAACCATCAACATCAAAATCATGATTATAAATTAAAGGACCGAATGTGTGACTAAACATATTAGGCACGCCTAATTTATCATAATTATTGTTTGTTGCATGTCCTCCGTAAACTCTGATATACTTATCATATAACTTAATAAGCTTTCTTCCAAACTTAAAATGTTCAAAATAATTTAACGATTCTTCAGAAGAATCTTCATTTATTAAACTATTAGCTATAGATTGAACAACATTCAAATCTCCATTATTCTCTGCATACCAGTTAGAGAAAGAAGAAGGAGTTAGTTTCTCATTCCCAGAAGGCCATTCTGAATTTATTGTTCCATCTGAGTTAAAGTAACCCGAAACCATAGAACTTGCTTCTAAGAATTTTTCCATGTCATAAACTTTATTCATAACATAAATTATTTCTTGAAGCTGTCCTCTGCGTCCGTAGGTGTAGCAACTTGATGAATTAGTGTCTTGTTTAGCTCTAGATGCGAAAGTATTACTCACATCATATCCAAAATAACTTCTAGGTGATGTTAAGTTCTCACAAATTTCCCACACCCCACTTGGTTCAAATATTAAATTATTTCTGTTTAATAGTTTGCCTATCCCATACCCATTAGGGTTTTGTAATAAAGATACAGGGTGGTAAGAAAGAGAAGAAGGCATAAAACCTAAAGGAACATAACCTAGCGTTGAAGTATAATAAGAACTTGATAACATTAAACTGCCTGGATTGTTTCTACCATTTCTAGTAAAAAACTTTGTCTCAGGAAGTAGATTCTTTAGATTTCTTCTCCTTAAAGAATTTCTAGGAAGACTAGAAACAAAAGTTGTTCCAGAAATTAAAACATCATTTATATTATCAACTTGATTTCTTTTAAATCTTTTTGGAGTAATCCCGTTCGCTAATGCCACAGCTTCCATGTCTATAGCACAGCTTTCAAAACTAGTTATTACTTGAGATGAGCCTTCGTACAAGTTTTTAAAATTAGGTCTAATCTCTCTACAATCATTATCCGCTAAAGCATCTAAACCGTCAGTCACTCCCGAAGCATTTATATTTATAAGCGGCATCGCATGTGCGGGCACAACCTCATCAATAACCGTAGATAATCTTTTTATTCCATACTGAGCGTTCCCTAGCAATTGTTTGCTGTTAAAATCAAAAGTACTAGAATCAAAGTTTATTAAGAAGTGAGAGGATTTACCGTTCCACATACTCAACAAACTTACAGGGTCTGGTGTTTTTTGTTTTGTATAGTTTTTTAATACCTGCTCATAATTTGGAGGATATTTTTTGTCTTTTGTAAGTATAAAGAATGTATTTAATATATTTTCTTCTGGATCGGATTCTGTTGTATTTTTTCTTATAAACGAAACTACATCATTTGCAAAAGCTTTATCAACTCCATAGCAAATTAAATAAAATTCTAATCTTTCTAGTAATCCTTCATTTACTTTAGTTGGGGTGTAATATTGCCGTTTTTCAAAAGGAGGAATTAGATAAACTCTGTTCCTATAATTAAAAAGGAAATTAGGATCATAGTCTAAGTATAAAAGATTTGAATTTTCATCTTTTACATCACCTGTATAGAATTTTGGGAATCCAAACTCATCAAGATCATCTACATCAATGTTATATTTTCCAAAATAAGGTTCTTCAAAAAGAGCATCAGGAGGTGAATACATTAACTGAGGGGTTGGGAATGGTTTATTTCCCATGAAAAACAAATTAGGGAATTCTCTAACTAAATCAAAAAGTATTTTATCTACAGCATATCTTATGTTTGTATCCATACTCTTAGTGTCGTAATATGGAATTCCAAACTGTAGAGATATATCCTTAGTATAACTATCAAAGCTGTCAAACGCTTGTGAGCTTGTGGCTAAGGCATAATAAATCAAATCTGGGACATACGACTCCCACAACTCTAATAATTTAGATTCAGAGAAATCAAAAACACCAGCCGCAAACAAAATATCCATCAAGTATTGAATGGATCTTCTAGTGCCTTTCATTTTATAGATTTCCACAGCGTTTCTCAATTGAACACGCCACTTGTCTACGTCAGCACCTATCAACTTCCAACCAATTAACTCACCTAGTAGTTCTAAAAACTGCTCTGGACATTCTCCTATATCATAAAGAGTATTTAATTCTGCCTGTTCAGTAACCCTGTCTGCTATAGCAAAAGATATAGCATCTAAAAATCTCTTTAACGGTCCTGCTTCTTCTTCATCTGTTATTAAGTCTCCATCTAAAGAAGCTGTTGAAGTATTAAAGTAATTGGTAAACGAATCCTCAATTTTGTTATCAACACTATCTAAGAAGTGTGGAGAATAAACAATAGAAACTAAAGTTTTTAACCTATCGACATGTTGAGTTCCGCTTGTATATGTTCCAGAGCTAATGTCCAAAGAAGAAACATAATTTGTTGGAATTATATTATCGTCTAAATTCCAAATAGGTTGGTTTTTCCACAAATACTCTTGATAAATTTCTAAAGCATCTTGAAGAACAATTGATCTACCTTTCCATATAGTATTAACGAATAAATCAGTTAATGCATTTGAGGGATCAAAAGGTGTAAGACCGTATGCTGCCGCTGGCCCTGTTCTATTTAGGAAATAAACCCACCCTAAAGAATTTACTAAATATTTGTAAGTTCCAGATGAATCTTCAGAATACGCACTTGCTGTAAGAGTTGCTAAATTATCTGTATCGTGGTGGCCCGCAAATACCGCAGGAATAGAAGGTAATAATGTTCCACTTATGTAATTAGCAAACGCGGCGCTTGTTCCGAAATCTCTTAAATTTTTGTCTAGAGGGTTTAATATGTTTCTCTCAAAATCATCAGGGTTTATTTGTGCTGGTGATTTTCTTTTGTAGAAGTAAGGTGCGAATCCAGAAGGGGTATTAATTGCTGATAGATATACGTCAGAAGCTAGTGCGGAAACGGGGAAGATTGTGTTTTGATTTTTGTTTGCAAGTATATGAGAGTTTATAAGTTGGCTAGTGTAGGGGATTTGTTTTCCAGAAATAGTTTGATCATCATCTAAATAGAATTTTGGTATTATTTTTCTAATTGTATCAATGTAATTTCTCTTAAAATACTTCTGCTCATCATTTACAGTCTGTAAATTGTCCCTAGAAGAAACAACAGAAACAACCTCAGGCTTTACCTGATTTAAATCATTAAACTTAGACTTGTAAATATATCTTCTAGACATTAAACTAATACTGTATTAATTGTAAAATTATTTAATTGAATAATTTCATTAAACTCTACATTAATAACTTCTGGTAAATTATCTACAGTAGAGTATCTAACATTAGGTAATCTGAATATTTCTCTGTTTAATTCAGTAGCGATAAAAGGTTTTCCAAAATCAGAATTATCTATATTAAAAAATTCTAGGATTTTCTGAGCTGTCTCTTGTTCTATTGTTTGTGTAAATGCTTCTAATTCTTTATCTATACGAATCGTAACTACTAAATCTAAAGTTCTAATCAAACCATCAACAACAACTACTTCATCAGTTAACATTTTCTTAGGCTCTATCTCTTCTAGCAATTCTTTTTTAAAAGTAGGAGATGCTTTTTGCAGTCTTAAATCATCTAACTTTTCTAATGTGTAAACATCAATAACATTAGCAGAACTATAAGCATCTCTAACTACTGCTGTGCTTTTTCCTACAGAGCCTTGTTTACTTCTGAATGTATTACTTATCGCTATGTAATCTTGTAAAGTAACTACCCTATCTTGTCTTTTAAAAGTATAAGGAGCATACTTCTTTGCATGTTCAGCGGTTTCTGCGTTAGCTCCTCCAGTAGCAGGTGTAATATTTTCAGTAATAACAGATACAGTCCCTCCAGTACTTAAATCTGCTGTAGTTTGTACGTTTACATCTCCAGCATTTAAATTTCCTCTACTTCCTCCACCAACTCTGTAAGCAACAGTAAACTCTGATCCTGCTGGTGGAGATATCCCTAAGGCATTATCTCCAAACAAAATGGTAGCGGCATAGTTTTCATCATAAATTACTTGAAAGATCTTATCTGAAAGTCCAGACGCAGAATATAATCTTTCTACCTGAGTATAAGCCCCGTTAGCAGGATCTGAAGTATCTTGAGTTTTTACATAAACCTGAACACTTCCTTCTACTATTGGAGATTCAAATAATGAAATTCTTTTATTCCCTTCTAACGTATCAAAAATACCTTTTTGAGTAGTAAAAGCACCTTCAAGAAATGCTACATTAGTGAAGACGCTACTTAAAGAATTATCTGCTTCATCACCATTTAAATCAAACGAAGCGTTAGCATTTTGAATATCCTGTATTGAATTATTTTCTACTTTATACAAAGTATAGTTTACAGGTGCTCCATCCTCTTTTGATGTAATCGAAAATACTCTATTTTTTGGAGTATATGTTATTGGAAAATCTGCGGCAGTAGGATTAGTTTCTAAAGTTAGTCTTGCACCTGCGGCAGCAGCCAAAGGACCTCTCATATCTACACCGACTAGTTCTAATAGCTTTTTTAGGTTATTTCTGTTTTTTACTGTCCTTAAATAGTTTTCGTTAGCAAGCATGTCCCCTTTTAGGGATAACACTGACCCCATATAAGCGACTACTTCGATCAACATCAAACCCAAATCAGATTCAGAAAAGTTTTGATAATCTAGAGGATAGACTGATTTAATATAAGAAATTATATTTTCTCTTAAACTAAAAAAGTCTGTGCCACCAAAATCAATATACTCTACCTTTTTTCTATCTGGGATAGAAGCTAGTTTCATAAAATCGGTCTGTGTTGTTCCTGAAAATACCATTAGTCTACTGTTACTTCTAAATCAAAAATATCTAAAGATTGATCTAGTAATTGAAGGGTTAAGCTAATATAAAGCTCTGAACGATCTCTTTGTAAAGAGTTAGATAGGACAGTTAAAGATAAAACTTTTACAGAACTAAAATATTTAGCTAAAGTTTCTAAAATATCTTGTCGAATCAAAAAATAAGTTGTCTCATCCAAGGGTTCAAATAAATATTTTTTTAGAGATAATCCATAATCAGGAAGCATAACCCTCTCGCCTTTTTCACAAAGTAACAGTTGTCTTAAATTATTTTTTATAAGGTTAACGCCAGTTGCTTTGCTAAAATAGCTACTTTTAGAAATATTTGTATTAGCATTTACAGAACCTGTTACAGAATTTAGATTACCTGTTAGGGGGTAATCTAAACCGCACCTTTGTTTAATTTGAGAACTAATTTTTCTTTCTACAGTTAAACTGTTATTAGTTCCATATTTATTTTGTTCTGTAGTAAACGCCATTTTATCAAATTCTTATATTAGAAAAGAAACCCTTTTGAGCATTATAGTTTTTTAGAATTTCTTCTGGTTTTAGTGCTGTATTATATAGTTTAAAACTTCCTAAGAACCCATGCAAGCCACTTTTTAATCCTCCCCACTTTCCGCCTAGGAAGTTCATTCCAGTAGTGTCTTTTACTAATAGTGTAGGATCAACCAACCCTTGGAAGCTTTCTAAATCTTTAACATGCATACCGTCAGAATACCCACCTCCTATAATCCAAGGTGTAGTTGCGGCAATGCCTGTTACTTTTGGACCTTTGTAATACCAGAAATCAGTCTGACCTACGGCATTTGGTGGGAATCCAGGAGCTACATGCGGTAAATTATCTTCATAAAAGTTGTAATAATTAAAGGAACTAGCACTAATCATGGAAGGTATGTTTGGGGGTCCTGGGAACCCAAATGTAGCTTCTACAGATTGTGATTTCAATAATTTTCCATTTAGATAAATATTAACTTGATCAAGTCCATAGTTTACTGTAAGTGCTATGTGTGCAAACGAACTAGTGCAACTATTTATGCTAATACCATCTTCAGTTACTGTTGATGTATCTACGTTAATACCGTAAAAACCACTAGTAGGTGCAGTATTCTCAGGACAGTTTGTGGTATTCGCTGATACAGATAAGAAAGTAATTCCACTAGTGTTAACCGACTGTGTTGGCGACATATGGAATACTAAACCCGAATCTATAGAGTTTTCAGAGGGGTTATTGCTTGGTAGTTCTCCTTTTGTTATTCTCCTATCTCTAGAGAATCCTATTAATAAACCCTTAACAGTATCCACCGAACCTCCTGGATAAGGAGAAACTAACCATTCATCATTATCGGTGTAAACGGATCCTCCCCTATTTTCACAACCCAAAACAACTCTATGCAGAGAAGATAAGGAATTATCTGCGTTCCACCCCAACCCTGTGGAATCTAAAAGATCTGGTATGTGTGTCCAAAAATCTATAGTAACCCCTGATGATGTATAGAATAAACTATCTATCTCATCATATCCTGGTTTTATCTTTACATAACCATAAGGTCTAAATGCAGATCTTAAATATCTTGGATTATCAGCATAAGCTGTCGCTTTAGGATTACCATCATTATCAATTCCTGAGAAGAAATTACATATACCTCTAAAATACGGTAACCCTATTCCTGAAGGGAACACGGAATCAATAGAAGATCCTACTAACTGTGCAGGCTTTTCAAAAGCATTATCAGTAGTACAGTTTATTACAAAATACTTGTCTGAATCTGGCTTTACGATATCAGCATCTAAAAAGTTATAAATAGAAACTAAATTTCTAGTTGTTATTTGATCAGTTAAAGATAATAGAGTTCCGCTAGTTCCAGAAGCATATGGATCAGAAGTTATGATCTGACCAACACCAACAGGTGGTACGTTTAACTCGCTTATATTAAATATATTTTGTGGTACTTCACTCTTTAAAAACTTTGGACAGATTGGTAGAACTATACCGGAAACATCCCCTGGATTGAATATAAGACTTTCTTGTTTTTTCTTTTCTACAGCTAACAATCCAGTATTTAAAGATTCAAAATCATTAACAGGAACTATATCATTCGGAGTTTTATGATTTTCAGGTGAAAGTACGACGTGAATCTCAATTTGCTTTTTTCTCTTTTTTATTTTTTTGTCATGAGCAGCTATTTTTGAATACAGGCTTTGTTTTTGATTTTGGACTACAGCACTCTCTTCTGAATATCCTGTATTTTGTAGCTCAGTAATATACGAAGATAGATCGTAGATTTCTTTATTTCTAGTATCTAACAAAACTTGAAGGAAGTGGTCTGCTTCATAAAATTCTTGAAGCTCAGGACTTTCGTTTATATGATCTAAATCAAAAACAGTTCCTACCCAGTTATTAAATGTTTTCCAAGAAACTTGCTCCCCTTTTCCACCCAAATTTGGATTATACTTAAATAACCATTTTAAAGCTTGTTCGGGAACTCCAGTACCTGGGATTGGGTTGCCTTCTTCATCAAAGTAAACAGCATTAACAAGGTTACTAATACAGCCTTCGTAATTTATTCCTCCATTTTGAGAGTCATAGTATATTCCTTTTTTAGAATAAATAAACTGCCCTTTCTTAGAAAAAGGAGGTAATATTTCTTCAGAACTAATCACATCTGTAAAGGGATCGAAAGCATCTCCTATTAAATTTTGTGGAGGTATTGGATTGCCATCTTCGTCTGCTTCGGCTTCGATTAGATTGAATGTTGTTGAATCTCCTAATAAATCTCCCAAAGTCTGAGGGTTGTCTGGTCCTGGAGGCAAACTTGGGTCAAAGTCTGGGTTAGGTGCATTCTTCCAAAAAACAGGCTCTGGGTTGTTTAAAGGGTCTTTTTTTCTTTCTTGAAATATTTCTTTGAGTATCTGTAGGGTATTATTACATTGAGCTACAAAGTTGGCTGCTGATTCCAAAGTTCCCTTATTTTCGTCAAAAACCTGACTAGCAGCTTCTAGAGCTGGTGGAGGAGGGCTAAACGAAGCTCCATCATCTCCCGTAAATCCTACCAACTTATCTGCTACTACAGAAGCACCTTTTTGCAAGGAATTAAAAGAAGTAAGCTTATCTATACAGTTTTTTATAGAATCAATTTGCTCACCAACATTTTCACCAATTACAACTGCTTGTGCCCCAAAACCTAAAATCTTTCCAAACCCTGCTAAATTATTCAAAGTTTGTAACATATTTTCTTCTACACCAAGGTTAGAAGAACTTGAAACAAAAACAAACCTACCTACAGAAGTATCGTATTCTACGATTCCGGTATCCAAAAATATTTTTCTCATAATATCTTTAAATACAGAATCTGCAAGGGCTTTACCGTCCTTTACTCCAGAATTTATTGATTGAAGTACAGGACTAGGAAAGGCTTTTAAAACATCTTTTGTGAAATCCAACATACATTGTGGAACTCCAAACTGAGTACCTAACGCATCTAATACAGGGTTTGGAGAAGATGTTATTACTGCTGCTGCTTTAGAATAATCAAATATTGCCATAATTTATAACTCTGGGGCTGGGTCTGGTTGATTTAGATGTAGCGTTCCGCCATCTATGAAAACATTATCCGATCCATTTATATCTACTAAAGGAGCATTTAATTCTATTTCAGTACTACTTTGTAAAGTTATTTTACCTTGTGCTACAATATCGACAGTTCCTCCAGTATCTACAATTACTCTCGACTGGTTTCCTGGTGCATGTATATGTATTACGGAATCACTGCCTAACGCACTTACTGATACATTGTTTTCTCTTGAAATTAAATTTATACAACCAGTGGTTTCATTTCCAAAATTATCTTTTCTACTAGCTTGATAACCACCAGTTCCTGGAGAGCCTAATTTGGGGTTAGGGCCGTTATATGATTTGGATCCAGAAGATTTATTCTCTATATCAATATTCAAACCGTCTTCGACCCAAAGATGCATACGGTTATATAAAGTATACATATTCACAGGGCCGTGAGTTCTCATATGATACTCACCTTCAGCAAAGGGGCTATTGTCACTATTTCCTGTACTCCAGATAAAGAAATCTTTACCCTTGTGTTCATTAGTCATGACAATTCCATCTACCATCGGAGAATCTACAGCTTGTATTCTTTTGCCGTTACCACTAATAATACCTACAGAATAGTCTTGAAATGGATTTTCTGATTTTTTAGTAGAGTTATATCTATCTGAAATTTTTACAGCATCAGCTCTGTGGTTAGTAAAGCCTAAAGATTCAGGTATAATACCTTTAGCATCATACATGTCTTTAAATCTTTCAGGCAACCAACCCTTATCCTCTTCAGTGACTAAACCAGCCTCAGAGCCGTTAGGGCTTTTTAAGCCTGTAGAATTTTTATCCACATATTCTGAGCTATTTTGTTTGGATCCACCACCTTCAGCTACTTGGACATCGGTATTGGGTAGGGGTCCCATAATGGATCCTAGATAATAATAACCCCTAAAAAGATCACCCTTTTTTACGGTATCTGGCTCATGAGCAACTAAAACTAAAGCACCCACGGGAGGAATAGAAATCCAACCTTCTTGAGTGTTTCCAAAAGGAGAGACATATCTAACGTCTTCTAATATCTTTTCTCCAACATCATCTAAACCGCCAAACCAAACTTTAAAAGTTCCATCTCTAGTTAATGACGCTTTAGAATAAACTGTACCTTGCTTTAATTTCATTACTCCGTATCCGAATCTTTTGTTAACGATAATCCATTTCCTGAATTTCTAGCTATATAAAATTCTGATTTACAATCATTAGTTGATATAGTGTGGGAAAATCCTAAAATATTATAGACTCCGCTAAACCAAGTGGCTGATTGCTTCAGCTTTGTGGTCCCATAAGGAGATTTAACAAATTGAGGCTCTATACAATATACAACACAGGGTCTATTTATTGCACGCCTCATAGTTGATAAACTATATAGAGGTAATGTAGTAATCCTTCCAGTCAAAGTATGGTTAGCCATATCATCAGCTAATCTAATACTATTTTGTATTACTTTTTTGCTAGGATCTTTACTTGGGTAATTTCTCTGCTGCAAAGGTGTGGGACTTAACCTACTATAAAGGGCTTGAAAAGCTTCCCACATAAATTTTAAAAATAACTCTTTTCCCTTTTTTCCATCACCAGCTTTAAATCTTTTTGATGTCATGTTTTTATAATTGTCATCACCTAATGCATCAAAAACTTCTCCCCACTGATCAAAATTTTCTACACCGTCTGCTGTAAACCAATTATAATCATAATATTCTTCTACTAATTTATCAAAACCTACTGGAATACCATTATCGTCTGTATTCGCCGGATCCAAGTTTTCCATGTTTAAGAACATCTCTGCAACTTGATCTTTATACCCCTCTGGAACAATTCCTAGAACAACACCTTGTCCTGCCAGTCCTGCTGGGCCTACAGAAGCTAAAGCTGCTGTGTATATTGAATTAATATCAATATCAATTGATAGTATATTTGGATTTCTTGTTCCAAAAGCAAACAAAGGCATTCTACTTGCTGATATTGTATTATATTTTTTTAAATCAGCAATAGATTTTTTTAACATATTAGAATCATTACCTAAAAGTAAAGAAGAATCATTTCCAGAATTGTTTGGACCAAAAGGACCTATCCAAGGAGAAGGCAGCACAGTTTCTAAAACTTTATTAATATAATCAACATTTAAACCTTCTAAAACATCTAAAGGGTGTAATTCATTTCCAATACGTTGTTTTATTACATTTAAAATATCTGTGTCTGACAAATTAGTAGATCCTTGATCTCCTTCACTTACTGGATCGGCATTAACTTTAGATTCTTCTAATTCTAAAACTTTTCCATATAGATACTTATCAATCAAACCTTGATCCCCCCAAACTAAAGCAGGTTTAGATGGAGAAAATATTAATGATGATTCGTGCATAAGTTTTAAAATCTCAAAATCAGTCTCTGCTGATATTTCATTTTTAAAATCTACTTTAGGAGGGCTATCCGAGTATTTTTCTATTTTATCTTTTATTGATTTTGCTACTTTATTTAAAACACTTAAAAAAGTTTCTTGTATGTAATCACACTGAACAATAGCCCTTACATCTCTATCTTGGAACCAATTTTCTACTTCTTCTACAGAATCACATTCTTCTAAGTATTGAAAAGTATTTTTTCCTATAGCAGTATGAGATCTCCCTTTAGAAGGAACCTCGCTTAATTTAAGTCCTAAACCCTCTAAAGCATCTCCAAAGCCTTTTATTTTTCTAGCATATTTTTCTGCTTCAGAAGGAAGAGTTAAGAAATAAGGAGCAGCAGATTTGTAGCATTCATCTAAATAAGGTTTTAACCAATAATCTAAATTTGGTAACAAAATAAAGACATTCGTTTCTCCAGTAGCCCTTTTTATAAAATCTTCTAATGCAGATTTAACTACAAGATGCAAGCTAGGTTCTTCTGGATTTCCTAAATACTTCTCTACATCCGAACTTAGATTGTCTGCTCCAGCACCGCCAACACCTAATAAGTTTGTACCGTTTATATTCTTGAATTCATCAGAAACTGTCTTAGCTGCTTCTTCATTAAAAATTCTATAAGATTTTCCAATAGCTAACAACCCTTTATTGTACTCTTTTCCAAAAGGATTAATTGAAAATCCTTCTAATAAATTTGGATGTTGAGACAATCCAGCAAAAAATAATTTTATTGTTCTAGGACCGCTTCCATTAAAAGAGTACTCAACTCTTAAGACTCTACCATAACAAGATACAGGAGCCCAATCTCTAAAATCATCACCGAGACCGTAAGTAATATAAATAGGTCTTTGAAATTGTGAAGTTTGTGTTTTTAGTTGTTCATTTATAATTTCAATTTCATTCTGATTTACATCATCAGAAGTTAATGAATTTGTATTTTCTTTTTTTATTTGTGATTCTAATTTTTGAATTTTATCAGAGATTAAGGCTAAACTAGAGTCTATTTTTTTTATATTTTGTATACTTGCATTATTTTTAGAATATCTTTTTAATTCTCTTTCTTTTTTTAATGTTTGTTTTTGATTTTTTAAAAATAATAATTCATCTTTTTTAGCATACAAATAATCACTTATTGGATCTGTTTTTATATCTTTTAAAGACTCCAAAGAATTATCTAAGAAAGCTTCTTCAAATATTCCCTGAGGATCAACTAATTCGAGAGACAATTCATAGTCTTGACTTTCTGGCATAACTTTATGCGAGAGACTTATTAAGTTTGAATTAGGAGAATTATTAAAAATGTAAGTGCTTGGTTTGTATTCAGATCCCTCCTCTTTAGATTTTTTCTTTTTTTGTTTTTCTTTAGTTTCAAAAAACTCAGTAAATGCTGTCAAAGAGCCCGCTTTCTGAAAAGAAAGCATGGCTTCTACATCATAAGTTATGACTACATTTACTGTTGGAACTGTTTGCATTTTATAACGATTTCGGTATCTTTATATAATCTCCAGGATTTAATTGCTCAAAAACATCAAAAATTGCGTTTCTTTCACAAATAATCCACCATAAATTTGCAGAACCTAAAAATAAATTTGACATAAGTTCTGGTCTATGTGCATACCCATTAGGTATTTTACCATTATCATAGTTAAAAAGAATTGTGCTCTTTTCTCCTCCAAATAATCCCTCATACTCTTTACTTCCTACTGAAGTAGGTATTTTTTTTCCTTTATGAGAAATTATAATTTGACCAAAGGAAGATCTTGATCCTGATTTTGTTCTAGCCATAGCGCCTCCTTATAAACCTCCTAAAGATATTGGATCTGTAGTGTGTGGTGAATTTATTACACTTTCCCAACCAGTTAAGTTATCTCTCTGTATTACTTTTGCAGGTTCGTACTTTCCAAAATCTCCAAGTCTTATTTCTTCTAAATTTAAAGAAAAATTTACCCTAAAAGGTGTTAAGGTTGTTAAATCATAGGTGGTTGATTCTTCAAAACTTATGTTATAGGATTTGCAGATACAAGGAACTTGTTGATACATTGTTCCATAATCTAATCTAAGTAAAGGAGGTCCTTGAAGTGGGTTTGCTGCATTATTAACTACTGAAGTTCTTAGTAAGGCTACAAAAAATAATAAAGTATCTATTACTTTTAATTTTTCTGGTACTGGTAATGAGTTTATAGCTGCTGATTGCCCAATAGTTCCTACAGAGTCAGGCAAATCATTATTTATTGCTTCTTCTATATCTCCAGAATTTAATAAGTTCCATGTATTCTGTAAAACACCAGCTAATGAAGAATTAACATCTCCTTGCTTTTGTGGTGGTTTTTTCAAGGGTTGGGAAAACAAACTCTTCTCAGCCTCATCTCCAGAATTTTTATAAATTCTTAAAAATCTATCTATACCCATTTCGTGCATAGCTAGATGAGGTAGAGTCAAATAGCTTTGAATTTTTAGTTTTCTAGACTGTGCTCCTGTGTATGCATATAAGTTTCCAGCCCGACCAATTAAATCATATGTGTTGTAATTTGCAGACTGAGACTCGTCTATTTTGGGGTTCTCATAAAATGGGAAAAATACAATAACATTTTCATCATTTTTATTTGGTGGGTATTCAAAAATTATTCTACCTCTCTCTGGTAAGAACCGATTTCTAAACATTCCTCCATATGTTTCTTTAGACTGTACCATTGTTTACCTCATTTTATTAAAAGTAATCTTCTCCACCACCAGCACCCGCCCTAACCGTTGAAGGGCGAACGTTATTTGCTTGTGCTCTTTGTTGATTACCTAAGTTTCTTTGAGTATTACCTTCTTCTACAAGATTATTATTTGTCTGCATGTTATCACTTACGATTTGTAGGAAATGTAACTGTTCTTGAGCTGTATTTAATAACCTATCCCACATCTCAAACTCTCGCGTGGTTGAGGCAGTCTCTAACCTATACTCAAGATCTGATATTTCATTAGATTTTTTATTAATTTTTGATCTAACATAATTAGGATCGTTAATTTTTTCACGATCTGCATTAGAAGGCATCAAAAACTCGTTAATACCTGTAAGCTGAAATGAAGATGTTTTTACTTTATTTACTTGTTTTTCTAGTGTAGGAAAATCTAGCGTTTTTACTTTGTTTACTATTTTTTCTAGTGGAGAAAAATCAAGAATTTTTATTTTGTTTACTTGTTTTTCTAGTGGAGAAAAATCAAGAATTTTTAAATTAGTATTTAAAAGTTCTACAACATCACTTATACCTTTTAAAGAATCTTTAAGTTTGTTTATATGTTCAGCAGCATTCCCTAGTTTTACTATTTTTTCTACTGGTGACTCTGCCCCAAATAACTTTCCAAAACCGTCAACTAGCGAACTTATTAAACCTCCAGCAGATAAAGCCGCCATACCTACAGCAATACTAGCTAATGCAGGGCCTACTAAACCTAACTTAATCACATCAACATCATCTAATACAGTTAAACCAGAAACAAAATCAAGAAAAGGTTTACTTGCAAGGTTTAAAGCTGCTGCTAATGGTAGTAAAGAAGCTCCTAAGGCAGCAAAAGCCAAGGATCCTAAACCAATTAATGGTAATAAAAAGGACGCGCCTGCTGCTGCTGCTCCCAGAACTACAAGAGCACCAGCAAAACCGAACATTGTTTCTACGCCTACCCCTTTTATCAAATTAAAAGAATAAGCCAAAGGAATTAATGAAGCACCTAAAGCTAAAATAGCGACAGAACCTGACAAAATCTGTCCTTTAACTTTTCCTAATAAGATAGAAGCCGCTGTAAGAACCCCTATAGCTACTGTACCTTTAAGAACTCCTTCCCAAGGAACATCTCCAAACATTTTAAATCCAAACGCGGCTGGAATTAAAGTAGCGGCCAATAACCCTATAGTAAGAGCACCTTTCATCGCTTGTGGAGACCCTATAGCCTTTAGTCCGCCTCCTAAACTTTTTAAACCTCCACCCAAACCTGATAAAAAACCGCCTCCAGCTCTACCTGCTGGAGAAGCTGTAGCGGCCTCTCCAGCCGCGCTTCTAGCTTTTACTTCTCCTGCTTTTTTCCACCAATCTCCAAAAATACCTTTGACCCCTTTTCCTCTAACTGCATCTAATCCGGCTTTACCTACAGCAAAACCTTTTCTTGCAGTAAGAACCCCACCAACAGCTAAACTTAATGCTATAACCGCTTGAGTCAATCTTAGTACAATATCACTTGATACTAATTTTAAAAATAAAGTAGCAACTTTAGTTATAGCGTTTTGTATTGGACTCCAAACTCTTTGAACAAAATTTCCCCAAGTATTTTTAAACTCATCAGATACTTGTTTTTGTTTTCTTACAGAGTCAATATAAGCATCTGTACTCATACCCATCTCTTTAGCTTGGGTCTCTAATTGCTTATAGATTCTTGCAGCAACAAGTGAATCTTGCCCTAAAGATTTTGCTGCCGCTTCCATCGCTATTGCTGGATCTCTTGCTCCTTTGGTAAAAGAATCAATTAGCCTTTGAGAATTCTTTCCAGCCGTTACTAATAAATCGAAGGCGTTTTGAGTTGCATCGCCTTCTTTTCTGAGTAAAGCTTCTCTTTGCCTACTAACACCTAAGATTGATGCAGTAACAGCATTAGAACCTTGAAGCATAGAATTCAAGAAATCTGTGCCCATAGTCCCCATTTCTTGACCTAATGCGGCAGATATTCTTAATCCAGCTTCTTGTACATCTGCTCCAATATTAAGAGCAGCATACATATTCATTGATTTTTCTAAAGACGCAATGGAACCCATTAACTCTTCTGTAGTCATGCCGAATTGCTGACTCAGAGAAAGCATTGAAGAAGTTAATTGAGTTTGTTGTTCATTTGTTAAACCTGTTCCCCT
>Ga0099850_1000416_pt1 | contig 19114 bp, 34 predicted proteins | sample CB_VirMetaG_5_FD_79182 | JGI IMG/M metagenome (GOLD analysis project Ga0099850, IMG submission 79182) | Freshwater to marine saline gradient viral communities from Chesapeake Bay - CB_1508_1D Viral MetaG | ecosystem: Environmental > Aquatic > Marine > Coastal | place: USA: Chesapeake Bay... | reverse complement strand
CCGGTTCTTCCACCACCGTCGTCGTAGGGCAATGAAAGCCCCGGAGGGTTCCGCCGCAGCAAATGATAAACAGCTATTCTTTTAAACGCTTACCGGGGTCCCCTTCTCCCCTGGTGAGCAGCGGTGGGGTTGTAGTTCTCGGAAGTTGGTAGGTGGCTTGCCAGAGAGCTCCCCCACCGCACCCTTTTATTCGAGTGGAAGCAGGAAAGTCCCGGACTCCCACATCATGCCGATGGCTGAGTAGCCGGCGATGTCGAGCAATGTGTCTTCGATTGGTTCGTTCGCAGCCGCGCTTTGTTTCTGGGTCAGGTTCTCGAGGCGAGCGATTTTGTCGTGTACCCGGATAATCAATCCCTGCCGGCCGTATTTTGCGATGTTGTTGTGCCCGTAGTCCCGCTGCTTGCGAACCAAAGTGGAAGCTAGATGCTCGAGGGGAATTTCGAATTCATTGCGTGTTGCGTAGTAAAGAGAAAGTCCGCCAATTTCTTTCCAGCAGCCGAAAACCATATTCTTCGATACTTCTGAATTATCGTTGAAAAACGGGCCTGAAAGATGTTCAAAAGCGTGTCGTATTGAAGGTACATCAACTTTGTGATTAGTGCGTAAGAATGAAGATGCAAGTTCTTGTATTTCGAGTGAAGCGCTAAGTGATGCGTCGTTCCAAGTTGCTGGTGCAGAAAGAGAGATTGTCATATCTCTTTTCTATCACACTCATCCGCCACCGTCGAAGGGTTAGCGATACTACGAAGTGCGTGCCAACTTTTTAACTTGCTCCATAATCACTCGACGCGTGCTGTGCACTGTTGGATTGCCACACTCTGGCGCGCAACTCAAGTTGACGAATGTCGTGAGCTCGTTGCCGCATGTACTGCAGCGCCAGTGTCTGGTCTTCTTGTCGTTCTTCATGGTTTCAAATAGTACAACAACCTGTAGCTGTTAAGAAAAAAGGACGAACCACGTGATGATTGCCATGCATACATACTTTGCCATTATTAGCTACTTACCAGGAACGCCAGCTGCGTCCCCATCGAGGGGATGTACGTCGGAGGTAACGCGCGACTCGAGGTAACGCGTCTTCAATTAATTCAGGCACCACTAGATGGACCAATATGTCGATGCGGCGGACGAATCGGCATGGAGACCCCAGCCGGGTGCGGCTGATTGGTTTACCCTCCACCTTGGGCGCCAGGCGAAGAGTTTCGTTTAAATTTAGCTCGCGAGAGAGCATTAGGCCTCCTGCAGCTCAGCGACGTCTTCGACCCAGAACCCATCGAGGACCCGGGCACCGGTCTGCTCCTGCAGCTGGGTGAATGCCTGGATTTCGATATCTTCCTGGGTTTCAGCATCGACAGTAAAAGCAATGCCCAGTACTACTACCTTTTTCATTCTTTTTCTCCTTTGTCTATGGCGTCTAACGTTTCTCGGATGAGCTCGACAATCTGCTGCTGCTGCGATGGGTGAGACTTCTCATATACAGCGTTAACAAGCTTGGCAAAGATACGTATCGACAATGTCAGCTGTGACTCTAGCGTGCTGCCATGGTCTTCGACAAGCTTTGTAATCTCCTCAGGGTTACCGCCCGAGATAACCAGGCGTTGCTCCTGAGATAGGTTGTCCATGTCGATGACATGAATATCTTGGGTGATTGGCGTGCCGCGTTTTTCTACAGCGTCCCACAAGTACAAATGACTCGCGAGTTCCTTGGCTGCGGTCAAATCAATTATGCCCATCATCCACCACCGTCGGCATAGCGATACTCGAAGGAAAGGACCTGAAAGTCAGACCCGTTTGCTGCCTTCATTAACGTGGGCAGCTCAGCTGCACTCGAGAAGAAGAATATTTCCAGGTCGTTGATTCCGAATTCGTCAACTTCAGCATCATCCTCCCACTGACCGAAGGATATGTATCCGTTCAGCTGCTGGGACGGCTCGTCTTCCCAGATGTATACGACGTCTGCTCCAATCGGCTCCATCAGAGCCCCCAGCGCCCATGGGTGACGTCCACGTCCGCATCTCCGAGCAGCTGCAGTGCACCCTCAGGGTCCTGAAACGTGCGTGCAATTGCCTGGCGGGCTTTGCCGATTGCGGTCTCACGCGTAGGAGCGCTAATCACCTCGGACTGGGTGTACGTAAACGTTACGGTCCACTCCGGGTGGGTGTTGTCCCAGGACAAGAAGACGCCGTCAGTACGCTCCTGAATCTCTTCGACATTATTCTTCACCAGCGTGCCGCGCGCGCGAATCCACATGTGCTGCTCATCCTGGTTCATCGAATTCCAGTTTGTTGGTAGGTCCTTGGACTCGATGTCGTAATACTCGGAGTGAAGACGCGTCTCGGTGACCTCAACGCGGACGTTCACCTTGGTACCGGATTCGACCGGTGTCGTGACTGTCATGATTGTTTCCCTTCTGCAGCCGCAGCTACTTGTTTAATAACTTTAACGGATATGTACATCTTTGTCAACCTCATCCACCACCGTTCGGTTAGCCCAGTTCAAGAAGAGTCAGGGAATTCAGGAGCTTTGCGTCCCCGCGGCTGAGTTCTTCGATGGCAGCCAGTGCTCCTCGAGCCCACTTCGAATTCTTGCCCCCGTGGTAGAGGCGACCGACCAGTCGGTCAGACGCGTAGTCGGGTACCAGGGCATTGCGCCAATTCAGTGGGCATTCGCTGAAGTTTCGAGGAGTCAACTTCTTTCCAAGGCGGGATTCGAGGCAGCCAATACAGAGCATTCCATCGTATTTGCCGATGCCCGCGCGTTTCCAGCAGCCATCGGTAACCATGTAATACTCCTTGGCTTCGATGGTGTCGACGCCGCAATCAACACAGACCTGACTATCGAAACAGGTCATATGTTTCCCCAGTTGCAGCCATCATCACGGACGCCCCCATATTCAGGGTTGGTACAAGTCAACCAGATTGGGTAGAACTTCCCATCAATTTCGTCTGGGGTGAATATACAGTGCCAACACGGCAGCCCGCCATTGCGATAACCCTCGCGATAGAAGTACAAGCGCGCACGCAACACCATGTAGTAGCGATGAATGTTATAAAAGAACATTAGTAATTCTCCCAGTCGAAGTTCGCATTATGAAATGCAGCATCTTCGTTCGTTACTCCAACAACATCCAATGTGTACTGCTCGATGATTCGTCCGCAGCGAATACAGACATAAAGATGTCCCTCCCACTTGCCGTCAATTAACGGCGGAATGATTCGTCCGTCATAATCACAGGGAAAGAATCCATCAGAATGTGGTTCATTGCCGCAGCGGCATTTAAACCAATCTGTATCACCTTCGATTTTTTCACGAAACTTCATTTGACGACCGTTAAATTCGGCGTGTAAATGAAGTCTTCGATTTCATTGAGTTTATGCCACAGTTCGGCATCATCCATCAAGAACTCGGCGTCATGGGAAATCTCGACGAACTCTTTCATGATGGTGAACATTTTCTGCTGCGGTTCTTCTGAAGATACAAGAGCAGCCTTGATGCGCGCGATGACTTTTTCCATTTCACTGAATGACTTGAAGATTTCATCGCACATGTGTGACCACTCTTGGGCACGATTTTCTTTGTTCATTACTCCTCCTCGGCGTAATCGTTTAGAGCAGAGATGAAGTCGAGCCCCTCGGTATACATGAGGTTCTCGGCGTCCAGCGCTGCTTGTTCTTTGGTGTACTTTCCTGACTTCACATCATCTAGTACTCCTTGGAGCACATGGACTGCGTGAGTGAGACTCTCTTCAAGGTCGGCAAGTTTCTCGCTCATTTGATGACCTCGAACAAGATGCTCTCCAACAGCGGACCGAAGTCATCTGTTCCTCGGTTGGCATAGAAGAAGTCATCTGCCATAAGGCTGATTAACTCGTCTGGGTCGACCTCGTCAGGAACTGTGAACTTGACCATGAACTCTTTTGGCATGGGTACTCCTTAGGTAATAGATACTGTGGGGTACAAGGTACATACACCACGGGATAGTTGTCAAGTATTTCTTTTGTGACTCTAGTCACGCAGGAACTACTCGGTGCTTTTCCACCCAGACCTCGCCAGTGCCTGTAAGAGGCGTGACCAGCAGGTCGATATGCCCGAAGCGAACTCGGGTGTCCTTGATACGAACCCCGACAGTGAGGTCGCCACAGTCCATGAGACCGTTCGTGCCGACCAACTCCTTGGGGTTTGCCTTCATTTTCTGGATGTCTTCTTTTGTGTAGGTTTTCATTTTCTTCTCCTTGTGCACTGAACAGTACAGGGCTCAATTCGATTTTGCAACCCGTGCTCGACCGGAAACCGGCGTCCCACCGGATGTCATCCGCCACCGTCAGTGAAAGCCCCGGCTTCACTCGAGTCCGGAGCGGGACTCCCAGATGTCCCTCGAGCTTCCGCCGCAGCAGCGAAATGTGTATTAGCCTCTTGACTATGAGAACCTCAGAAAAATGGTCAAGAAACATAAAGGCTTTGGAAGTATTTACTTCCGAGAACGGACACGCAAGAGTTCCTGCGGCAGCGAAAGTAACCGTTGATGGAACTGTTATTTCGCTTGGTTCGTGGGTAAGTTACCTACGCGTCAAGTATCGTGCTGGAACGCTCTCGAGCGAACGCCAACTCGAGTTGGAGAAGTTCTCTGGTTGGTCTTGGGGACCGTGTAAGCCGGGACCTATGGGCGACGCACAGCGAGATGAAGCGATGCTCAGCGCAAGAGAAGCAGGTCGTTCACTCCAAAGTATTGCTGACGAGTACGGACTTTCACGCCAGAGAGTTCATCAAATCCTGCGTCGTATTCGTAAGCCACAACTGACCAATGCCTAATCAGTTTCCAAAGACACCACCAAAAGAAAAACCAAAGGGAACAGCGTCGCTGGTATTTGCTGGCGTACTCGGTTTCTTAGCGTCGGGGTTCGTCTATGGCTTCGGCTTGTGGTTAGCACTTCTCATAATGAGACAAGCAGAAGTGATAGACAACATCATCTCGTATCGCTATTGTCTTTGGCTCGGATACATCTTCTTGTTTGTAAGGTTCTACGACAAGAACCTAATGAGCAAACGATAGGTCTTCCACCACCGTCAAAGGGTTAGCCCTAATCAAATGGGTGGGTTGAGTTTCATCAACATCTCACCCAGAAGCCGTTGTAGCGTTCCTTCTGGTTGTGCGAGTGCGTGTTCCAACTGCTCTTTCAGTTCCTTGCGTTCCTCTGGCGTGAGAGTTTGTTCAGACATTGACCTGTTCTCCTGTCTCATCATCAAGCCACATTAGTTCGCCTTCGCCAACAGGCTTGTAGAAGTCCTCGTAAGTCCACTCCGTTATTAGGTCAAGCACTTCTGCGTCTGTGGCTGGCTCGCCGTTCATCTCGCTGATTTCTTTACGCACTTCGTCTGTGTCGTATTTCCAGACACGAACTACTCGTATCACCTTTGGTATGTCGCTCATTTGCCCCCCTATCTAGGTAGCCGACGGTTCTCTAACTCGTCTGTAATCGCTTCCTATTGCGTGTTTCTGTGGGCTGGTCTGGCAAGGAAGCGTTATTTGACCAGACCAGCCCACCTTCGCACTCTCTAACGGAGTACGAGTTCTTGACCTGTTTCCTGTTTGTAGGTTTCTTTGAGTTGGTGTGGGATAACGCTTGTGACCTTCTCTCCACGCTGTAAGCGTTTGAGTAGGTCTATCGCCGTGTCTGGGTCTGGAACGACATACACGCCCTGCTTCTTACACAGACGGATACACACCATTGTTAGGTCGTCACAGAAGTTGTCGCCACGACCCGTCACTCCACCGTCTGATACCCAGATAACAGGTGCGTTTGGGCGTTGGCGTTGTTTGATAGCCCACTCCAACGCTGGAAAGTCCATACCGTTAGAACCGTTCGGGCGTGGCAACTTGTCCACCATACGACCCTTGTTGGCGATTACATACAGGTTCGGGCGAGTACGACTGCCACCTGAATACTGCGCCACAAGTGCTGACGGTGCGTGAACAACGATTTGTTTCACCTGTTCCTCTGAGAGAGACATAGAGCCACTCGTATCTACGAGTACCACTCCACCTGCCCCACGCACGGTACGGTCAAAGATACGACGCTCTGGGTCTGTGAGTAGGCGAGACATACGGCGTGGGTTGCGACCCGTTGCCGACGCAACACGCTTCTTGCCGATAGCACCCATAAGGCTCTTGGTGAGTGCTGGCTTGGAGACACGCAGTTCTTCCCACATTGACTTCACGCCGTTGCGTGGTATTGAGCCACGACCCCATTGTTGCTGTTCTTTGGCACTCTCTTTGATACCACGCAAGAGTGCTTTCATTTCGCTCTTGGACAAGCCTTCGCCTTCCTTGCTCTTGGCTTTCTTGCTCTTGGCTTTCTTGCCCTCGCCTTCGTCGTCGTCTTGCGTCTGTTGTGGGTCGCCAAGTTTCGGCTGAGACTTCCCCTCGTCGGTGAGTGAGCCGATAATGTTCTCTACCCACTTGGCGAGTTGCTCTGTGTACCCAAAGCCGTGAGTGCGAACAGTCGCACCCGTAGCGTTGAGTGGTGGAATACAACGCCACTCACAGCCGTCTTTGAGTGACTGCGTGTTGTTCTTCTCAATGGCGTTGTAGAAGTCTGACGCTTGGTTAGCGATAGTCGTAATGGTTTCTATCCACTCTGGGTGGACTGCTTTCACTCCGTCAAGAAAGGCTTGCTCGCCTTGCGTGTTGTGGTATGAGATAGCACCCAATACGACTGCCTGAAAGTCGTGGTGGGTAGCCATTGTGAAGCCGTCAAGCATTTCTGAACCACGCTGTAAGTTCTTGTGTGGCTCAAAGCCAGAGTTCATCATCAGCGTCGTCATACGGAGTTGCTCACACGCACCAAGAGTGCGAGTGCTTGCGTAGCCACGCTTCGCCCACAACTTGCCGTATTGCTTCGGCGTTGGCGAACACTTGGCATAGAACATTTGTTGCGCTCGCAAGTGACGAGAGAGTTCGTCGTCGTATGTCGGAACGAACATTGTGCGAGCGTCGGTGTCTAGCCCGACTTCGCTGGCAGAGTTCGTAGTTGAGTGAACAGTCCAACGCCCACTCTCCAAGTCATCACGGGTGAGCATTTCTGCGTCTGGAACTACTTGCGTGGGGGTAGTGACCCCCACGACTTTGTAGCCAGAGTTCTCTTTGACCTTTGTGGGCATCAGATGACTTTCTTGCCTGTGTCCACTTGGATAGCGTCAAGGAACGACTTGGCACGGTTGCCGAACACGATTTCTGCCGACTTCTTTGCGCCAAGAGCGTCACGCAACTTGTCGTATGCGTAGAACGAACGGAGTGAGATACGACGCTCACCAGCGTCACACATCACCTTTGCGTATTCACGCAAGTCCTCGCTCATACGCAACAGAGCGTCTGGGTGTGGCTCGTTGATACGGATAGCGACGGGGAAACGGTCTTTGAGTGCCATTGGCAAGTCCGACATTTCCTCAATGTTCGTCGTCATCACGACAGAGAAGCCTGCCAACGGCGTGATGACTTGCTTGGTCTGTGGGTGTTCCCATTGTGCGCTCTCTGGGCTGTCCGTGATAGCGAGAAGCGTGGCGAACACATCACCACCTGCCTTGTCTATCTCGTCAATGACCAGACGACCACCAACTGTTCCGTCGCCTTTCCACGCCTTGATACCTGCGCCTTCCAGCCACGACCACGAACCTGACGCTGTTGGTTGCCAGCAACCCGTCACATCTGCGTTGGTCATTTCGTCGGTACAGATAAGACGGTGCGCCCCACCTGCGAGTTCGCCGTAGTTCAGACCTGCGTAGGTCTTGCCGACACCTGCTGTTCCGAACAGGATTACACGGTCAATACCTGCGTCAAGTGCGTCTTTGACGGTCTGCCAACATTTCGGCAGTTCTGTTTGCTGTTTCTTGGTCGCTGTGCGAGCCATAGTGCTTCCTTCTTTCATTAGTAGTATTTGGTAGGTATTACTGATAGTAGCGACTGCGTTATCACAACGCAAGCATTTCGGTTGGGGTGGTAGTCTGCTCTTTCCTACGGAACAGACCCCACCCCCTCTGGCTACTCACTCGCAAGTAGGTAGGTCACTACTTGCGAGCGAGCGACCAGACTTCGCACCCGAACTACGCCGACTTTGCGACTTCGTTCTGTTGCGACTTCTTTGCCTCTGGCGAGAGTGCGTACACACGCACCTGCGTAGTTGGCTTCACGGTGGACACTTCATCAGCCGTGAGTTGGTCAATAAGACCGACTGCGAGTGCTGACTTCATCAAGTCCTTGTCCACGACTGCCTTCGTGACCTTACGGAACACGGTGGGCTTGACGACTTGTGCCAACTTGTCTGCGTCGTAGGTGGTGTTCACCACATCTACGATTTGGACAGAGTGACCCTCAACGACGATTTCTTTCACGCCGAGAGTTGCGAGAGCCTTACGGAGTTCCGTTTCGGCTTCCTTCTTTGCCTTCTCTGCTTCCATAAACGCCTGACGAGCGTTCAGAAACAGACGGGCTGTTTGTTCTGGTGATAGTGCCATTTATCTAGTCCTTCCTAGTAGGTGTGTATGGCACTCTGTAAGGTACAGGGCGTAGTGGGGGTTCGTCAAGTCTTTGTCGTGTGAACTACGACACAGCCACTAATCGGCTGGAAACTGTGACGGGCGACGACACCAATACTTGCCCGACTGTTTCTTACGGTCTTGGAAACGCACAGCACGACAGCGCAGACCGTCAGCGAACGCTTGTCGCTCGCCGTCTAGCCATTTGGTTCGTATCTTGCGCTTGTCCATACCACCCATTATGCCAGCGAAACTTCCGAGTTGCTCTGGTCGGCTCATACGCCACCGTCGGAAGAAGTCCGAAGCCCCGTCTGGCGAAGACGGCGCACGGGGCTACCGACCTTCTGGTCGCATCTCAGTTCTGGACACGGCACATTTCTGGACACATCACACTTCCTGAAAGTCGTGCGTATCGTTGTTATGAAACACGAACCAAGCAACTACACGGGAACTATCACTCTGACCTTTCAGCAGATGTGTGAAGTCCATAAAGCCATTTCAGACCGTCTTGTGACGCTTGTGCGTCGTGAGTACGAATACAAAGAGCAGGACATAGCGAGCCTGTTAGAAGTGGCAGAGATGTTGAGCAAGCACACCGATAAGGGCATAGCCGAGTGGGAAGAACGGGTAGCCAAAGACGAAGCGCAGACCCTAGATACCGACTTGCGAAATCTCTTAGAAGAAGGTGGAAATAATGCTTGACTTGTGTACCCTGTACGCCATACACTCTTTATTACCTACCACTATGAAGGAGTATCACCAATGTCGGAACTAGAAGGTATGTCCGAGAAAGAAGTCTTGGAGAAGGCTCTCATCTCAACAATGGACTTGATGAAGGCTATGAAGTCGTCAGCGTGTGAAGAAAACAAAGGACACACAGACCTGAACCCAATGGTCGTCGTCGGCTTGGACATCAAAGATGATGAAGGCAACGAAGGTCTTGGTGGGCAAGTCGTGGAGATGGAACTCTCCAAAGGTGAACACCCCGTAGATGTTCTTCCAAAGATGTTGAGCGACTTAGCAGAGAGTGGACTTCATCAGTTTCGTTTCATAATGTTCCTTGTGGAAGGTTTCGCTCGTCGTGCGACAACCGAAGAAGGGCAGAAGGAACTCGCCAACCTCACCGAAGATGGTGAATACGAGCGTGGTGCGCTGGAAAAGGACTTCCACGAAAACCCAGCGTCAAATGTGGAAGAAGGGATAATCGGCACAGCCTTTGCGTGGACAGGCGAAAGCGCAACTCTCGCACAGTTCTACAAGTACGGCGACGACGGACTGCCCATCTACGACGAAGAAAACGCTGATGTGACCACCTACGACAAGGGCAACGAACAGCAGGGGAAAGTTCCTGATGTGTTCTACAAGTTCATCAAATACTGCCACCTTGTCCAAATGTCCAAGTCAAACTAAAAGGAGAGAACAATGGAGTGGACACCTAAGAAAGTAAACAACGACCCAATACCGACATTTATGGAAATGTGGGAAGCAGGTGAAAACGGGGAAATGAGCAAGCGAGTGATGGATTTCGTCGCTCGTGCTTACAGCAAGATAATCGCCCGTGAACTGATGACCACTCTGGAAGAAATGGCAGAGAAGGGCGAAATCAACGAAGAACAACTAATGGAAGAAGCGAAAGCAGTCTGGCAGAGCGACGACGACACTAAGAAGGCTGAATACATACAGCGTCTAGTGAGCAAATACAGCCTTACGGCGAACGCCTTGCTACTCGCAGGAACGGGCATACCAGACGACATCTCTGGGCTATTCCCCGACGAATAACCCATAACCAAGCCAACCGAACAGGGGCGTACTCCAAGTGGGGTGCGCCCCTTTCGTATGCCCAAGAACAAGTCATACGCCACCGTCAAAAGAAGAAACGCGCCCCCACCCAGAAGCCCCGGTGGGGCGAACCAGATGTCGTCGTGTCCCAGACGGCGTGGGACAGGTTTGGCGCAACGGCTTGTGGGAAAGGTTTGGTTGTTAGGCGAACCTAATGAGAGTGGTCGCAAGTCACACGAATAAAACTTGACTTGTGTGGCTACCACCTGTACCTTGTAAGTACCACTCACAGAAGGGAAGCAATAGTGGCTAAGAAACCAATAACGGAAAAGAAACGCCTGAACCACCAAGACCTAGAAGCATTGGTGACTTCGGCAGAGAAAGCACTACAAGAGTTGGCAACCGTCAAGAAACTAGACGAGTTTGAGCGTTCGTCTGCTCAGATGTTCGCTTTGTCGGCAGACGGTTTCGTTCGTCACCTAGACGCATACCCAGATGTGTATGTGGGTCTGGAAAATGTTGCCCTTACTCACACGCTGGCTGAAAACGAAGTTGCTCTTGTCTGCGAGACAGTCGGTTGGGCTAGCCCCAATGACGGAAACCCCTGCCAACCGTCACAGCACCCACAACGCAAGCGTGTCCGTCTAACCACGCTCGCAACCAAGACGAACCAAATGGTTTCGTCGCTTCGTTTCCAAGGTGATGACGAAGCCGTACTTGACTTCGGGCAGGCAAAGGGAACTCTTGCCGACGCTCTCCGTCAGACGCTTCGCTCAATGCTCGCCAAGGGTAACTAAACCCCCAAAACCCACCCACAAGGGGCTGGTGTACCTTCGGGTATGCCAGCCCCTTTGTGCTGTCTGGAAACTGATGTGCTGTCGGGTAAGTACCCCCGTCATACGCCACCGTCGTAAGAAGATGTGCGCCCACCCCAGAAGCCCCGCTGGATGTCTGGACACCGGTGGCTTCCGGCGAACGCCGGCGAACGACCCTGACCGGCGGTGAACCACGACGGGTGCTGGCGAACCTCAAATGGGCTGTGCCATAAGACACCCAAAACAAACTTGACGAAAGCCGAAATAGCGGATAACTTGTGGTACACCTACTAGCGAAAGGCATACCTACTATGGGAATGGATGTGTTCGGGCAAAACCCGACAAGCACAAAAGGCGAATACTTCCGCAACAACATCTGGTGGTGGCATCCACTCTGGGATTTTTGCTCGGCTATCGCCCCTGAAATCTGCGAAAAGGTGGAAAACGCCCACTCAAACGACGGCGACGGCTTGGATGAGTTGGACAGCGTTGAGTTGAGCAAGCGTCTGTCCACCGCACTCAAAGACGGCACGGCAAAGCGATACATCAAAGAGCGCAACGACTACATCAACTCTCTGCCAAAGCGCAAGTGTTCGCATTGTATGGCGACAGGTATGCGCCTGTGGTACAAGAACACCAAGACGGGTGAAACTCGCAACCCATACGACTACGACATAATGGCAGACATCTTGGGTGACGGGCTGAAACTTCCGAAATACAAGAAGTTGCCCATCAACAAAGACGAGACCGAAATCTCTCAGACTTGTAATGGATGTAATGGCAAGGGTGAAACAGAACCCAATGAAGCCAACTACTCCATAAATCTTACCAACATCCGTGAGTTCGCCAACTTCCTGAAAGCCTGTGGCGGTTTCCAAATCTGTTAGATGTAATACCAAACCAATAACCAAACAAGGAGAAGATAACCAATGAAAACCAAACTAACCAAGAGCAAGAAGGAGAAAGTGGTCGCAGACCGCTTGCGTCAGTTCCGTATTGACGCTGAACTCTCTCAGGGCGCATTGGCGGAACTTGCTGGCATTGACCGCAAGACCGTGAACCGCATTGAGAACAACCACTTCTCGCCAAATCTGGACACCCTGCTTCGCCTGTGCGTTGCTCTGTCCGTGAAGCCCGTGCGTTTGTTTGACGGTATCAAGTGAACCAAACGCAGTTCCCACAGGATGTGGTGGACTTCTTCGCCAATAAGGATGAAGAAGAAACTCTCACTATCCAAATGCGTATGGCTACCCAACTCACGGAAAAACTCCGTGAGTTGGAAAGCCTTGACGAACTAACGGCTATGAACTTGCTGGACACACTCGGAGTATGCGGTATGTCGCTCACCATTGGACACACCGCTTCTAAGTGTTTCTTCTCAAATCTCTTAGTAGAAGGGCAGGAGTAGCCGTGCGTATTCGTCTAGTTCACACATCAGACCCATACACCCGCCTGAAAGCAGGTGACGAGGGAGAGGTCACAGGCTCTTTCACCGACGCTTTCGGAGACCGTGTTCTCAATGTGAAGTGGGATAGCGGTTCTACTCTCTCGCTCATTGAGGGCGAGGACAGTTTCGTGCTGTTAGAGGAAGTGGCAAGTGGCAACCCGTAGCATTATCGCTGTTCCCCACAATGGCGGTTGGCAAGGTCGCTACTGCCATTGGGACGGCTATCCAGACGCAAAAGTATCTGAACTGCTATTGCTCGTATCTCGTGACGGGTTGGATAAGGTTCGCAAGACCATTATGAAACACGAGTGGTCGTCGCTACACCCAAATCCAGACAAACTCGCTGAGATGTGGCACGGCGCAGATGACTTCGTGCGTGTCTATGGGTACGGTATTGCCTATGGTGGGAAGCCACACCGCTTCACTCACAACACCAAACAGTTCGCTTGGGCGCAGTTTCTCTATGTGCTTGGCGACAATGAACTATCCGTGTATGAGGCGGTAGAGACAGGTGGTACACCCACTTGGAAGCCCGTAAAGAAACACAAGTACCTGCGTACTAAGGTATCCGTCTAAACCCACACCCTTTCCAGACTGCCCGCTATCCGACAAGTTCGGGTGGCGGGCTTTCTGCTTTCTACCCCCTGCTCATCCGCCACCGTCAGAAGAAGATGATGGGACATCAGAAGCCCCGCTGGGACACCAGAAGACAGCTCGACGGCGGGCGACAGCTCGAGGAGAACTTCGATAAGCAATAAAAGTCGAGTGGCGTAAAATAAGGGTTTGAGACTTAGTGCTAAATCGAAAAGAAGCAAATCTCGAGCAAAATCGTCGATGCTGCGGCGGAAACCAGCCAAAACTCGATGGCAAACGCGTTCGTGTCGGGACTCCCGACCTTCGGGGACGACGGAATCCAGACGAGGAGAGGCGACGGCTCAGTTACGGAAACCTCGCAACCCGATGGGGCGCAAGTCACACTCAAATAACTTGACATTGGGGCAGTAGTGGGCTACCCTTGCCCTATGACAAACACCAAAAAGAAACCGACATACTCGGTGACTGGGGTGGTATCGGAGTGGGGTACACCTGATACGACTATCACAGTCATCGTGGATTACGACCAAATCACCAAAGCATTAGGTATCACGATTCGTAAAGACCGTGAAGGCGGAACTATCTCCGCTAAGTCAAAGCGATTCCGTGACTGCGAAACACAGCACACAGACGCTGAACGCTGGGCGAACGATGCCATTGGCTACCCAAACCCATTCGCAGGGCTATTCGCTATGGAGGCGTGGCGCAACTAAGCCATAACCGACCCCTATCCGTCTAAAGGGCGGGCGTACCAACTCGGTGCGCCCGCCCTTCGCTATTCCCCACGAACTCATACGCCACCGTCAGAAGAAGAAGGAGATGTCTGGGCGGCTCCGCAGCCCCGCTGGGTTCGCCCCCCAGATGGCAGGAACTCCTCGCTACGGCTGGCTTGGCGATGTCCGACCTGCGACTTGTTGCCCGTGCCAACAGACACACAAGAAAACTTGACAGTCTGAGGTACAAGTGGTACGCTCTCCCTATGGCTAAAACACTTACATGGGGTGGTCGTCAAGGGGCGACTGTCCTCTCCCTAATCCGTGAAGGTCGCCCTTGCGACATTGACGAAATCAAAGCGCAACTCGGCATGATGACCATGCTCGCCGTTTCGGGTGGGCGTGTTGCTCACTTGACCAACGAACAAGGTGAGACTGTCGGCGCACTATTACCTATTACGCATGACCGACGCATTGAGGTGGTGCTTGATTACTCGGATACCTACATTGTTAGCCGTATCCGTTTCGTAAAGCGTGGCAAAGACGCAAACACCGAAATCGTTGAGGCACGCACGCCTATGGTCTATTGCGACAACCTCGCTGAGATAGTCCTAGACCTATCGTCGTGGAAGTAGCGCAACTAATCGCTGGGTCTGGCGTTCGTGAGTGTGTCCGTAATCTGGCGCACTCCGAACGCAAGCCCATAAGCAGGTTGCCTATTGGCTCGCCTTGTCGCTTCGTGCGTACTGTGGACTTGCTAGTTCATGTCATACTGCCCGAACTGATACACGACATAATGCCACGCCTCGCTTCGTATCTACGACGCACCTCTCCACGCTGGGGTCGTTCATGGCGCAAATGGTGAAATAAATCTAGCCACTACCCCAAGTCAGACGGGCGTTCCGAAAGGTGCGCCCGTTTTTTTTGTGCTTGCGAACTCATACGCCACCGTCAGAAGAAGACAGGTCGCCGTCGGGTCTGAAGCCCCGCCTAGGGCGACCTCCGGTTGCGCCGGCGTCGCCAAGTTGCTGTCGCCGGTTAGACCAGACCAGCAGGTAACTTGCCGGCACGAAGCCTCTCGCCGGTACGGAGTCAAGTGACTTATGGCAAAAGACTTGACATTGGGGCAATAGTGCGACAGAATAGTGTCATGACAAACAAACAAGAATGGGATGGTGAGTTCACGAATACTTGTTCGTGTGCTAACTACGACCCCGAAACAGACATAACCACACCACTTGACTACTGCGATGGCAGTTGTTGGGATGAACAAGTAGACAACTTCTACTACGCAGTCAAAGCGTGGTGGGACAACAATCCCTCTCTCAACGAGATTGGCAAGCGTGTATGGGCAGTAGACGGCTTGCCGTTGTGGAATCGTTCAGTTGGTGGGCACTTCGTTGCCGACAAGATTGACGACTTCATCCGTGCCGTGACAGTCAATGCCGAATGGCGTTTGTGCTATTCCCTTAGCGGAGACACCCTTCACCTGAACCTCGCACACCACGACGTACCTATGGGGCGTGGATACACCGTTCGCTACGCCAGCGCAGACGAGTTGGAGACTGTCTACTAAACAGCAATAAAGATTCCCCCCGACTACGGGCGGGCGTGCCAAGTTGGTGCGCCTGCCCGTTTTTTTATGCCCGCACAAAGTCATCCGCCACCGTAAGAAGAAGACATCCCCGTTGCGGGTCGGGAGCCCCGCTGATAGATTATGACCATGAGCCTCTACCAATGCGTTGTGTGCGAAACCCCGATAGACCCAAATGCGTCGGGGACATTTCATCAGGTAACTTGCTGGGTGGAAGTGGGCAAGCGCACCAACATCAAGAACATAGACAGGTTGTATCGGTACGCACACCGTATTTGCGTGGAAAGCCCCACGCCAAATCAGACAGAGCGTCTGTTTGATTAGAGAACTACGAAGATAATCAGAAAGATAACGAGAGACAAGGCGATACTGTTCATTGTGGGGCTATTTCCCACTCGCCGTTATTCCCAAAATGGAGATTTCCGTCTGTCCATTTCCACGCATAGTCGCAACACGGCTTGTCTAACTCACAAGGGTGTAACCCCTTGGGCAGTTTGCTCGCTATTCGTGGCAATGAAGTGAGAAGCGTCAAAGAGCAGTCGTGGCAAATGAGGAACTCGGGTGGGTCTTCCTCAATGAAATCGCTGAACCCACCGTAGTAGTCCATTGTTGCGATTTTCAGATACAAGCCATGTTCGGGAAGGTTCACTTGCGAGAAGCACGGAACATCGTTACCACAACCATCGCACTTGATTACCTGAAAAGGCTTAGCGTCTTCTACTATTCCGTATTGTTCATTCACTTATTACGCACCTCAATAGTTTGTCCAACGATGATGATAGACGAACCATGAGAAGAAATCAAATCGGCTACTGCGACCTCAATGTTGCCGTCACAGTATTCCTCTGCGATAGCCCACATGGTGTCGTATGGCTGAACAACGACATCGGTATCAACACAGGTGTATTTGTCCCAAGTGCTGACCGAAGTATTGACCAACCAAATCAACCCGAAGGCAACCAGCGACCAAAAAGCAACACGAACATAGGTTCGGACTAGGTAATAGTTAGGTGTACGCATGGATTACATGGTACAAACTACAACGATGAAAGTCAAGCATTGTTTGTCGGACATTTGTGGTGTGCGCCCGTAGCAGAACTCAGACGAAGGTCTCATGCGCCATCGTCAAAAATAGATGCTGTCGCCACCCCAAGAGCCCCGGCTCAAACAGGTATTAGCACTACGCGTGTAGGAGAAATCCGATGGCAGTTAGAACTTGACCAGCAATGAAATGCTTGACTTACCTGTTGTTGTTCCCTACGGTTGTGGTATGAAACTAAATACTTTAGGCGTTGTTGTAACACTCACTAAGCCGACTGCGTGCGAAAACTGTAGCGATTTGCTCTCGGAAGGTGCAGTGGTCAAGCATCTACGGGGTGTCGGCTACCAGCATCTCGTCTGTGACGCTCTCGCAAGCACGAAACGTCGTCACCCGACGAACCGCAAACTGAACTAGCCCAGCAACGGGCGAAGTTCCTCAATCAAGCGTTTCGCATCACGCTTGTAGTTGGTGTCCCAATCGGGTGTTCCTTGTGGGCTAGCAGGGTGCTGAGCATCACGAAAGACATACACGCCTTGTTCTATTGGCACTATCCAACCGTCTTTGACCTCAGTAAGACGGCTGTTCGGCACAATCAACGGGCTACCCGTGACGATACCTTTCTCCAGACGGTCAAACTGAGAAGCGGTGAAATCAACGAAATGATTTGGTGTTTCCACAATCAAGTGACCGTAGAACTTTCGGTCAAATGGGTTGCTCCCACTTTCCAGCTCGTTGCGAACCCATTGGTTTGACGGTTCAGACATCACGCCAACCGACCAAGCGGTAGGTGTAGAACGAAACGCATTGAGGTCGTTTCGCAAACGGAAGCCCTCGTTGTTCCAACACACGGCATCTACTTGTGTAGCCCAGCATTGGACATTGTATTTCGCAAGCGCAACCGTGATTATGCGTGAAGCAAGAATACAAGCGTTGGGAACGACTACGGGTGCGACCTCACGAAGATAAAAGTCTTTGGCAACCTCTAGTACGGCTGTCTCTTTGTTGAGCGACAGTTCCCGTGTTCCCATAGTGGACAGGTTATCCCCTAAGTGGTTCAGAAAGCAACTTTGGCGAGGTGACTGTTGGCATAAGTGCTTGACGGAGAAGGTGGTCTGAACTCCGAGTGGGGTCATCCACCACCGTCAGAAGAAGAGGAGTTCCGGTTGCGCTCGTGAGCCCCGCCAGAAGACCATCCGGTTTTCTCGACGCCGGCTGGCTCGACGAAGGGTTGTTCGACGACGGCTCGCTCGAACTGCGCTTGCTGGTCGTGTGACTAGAAACACACAGGAAATACTTGCTATCCCACTTGTATCCCACTAGATTATGTGGTGGAGGTACTAATGACTGAGCCAACTCAGTCGTCAGTCACTCTCTTGGATGTAGCGAGTGTTGCGAAACAACTCGCCAACATCATTCAGGACTATGTGGAAACAAGCCCTGAACAAGAGATGACCGAAACTCTCCGTGAGGTTCACGCACAGGCGTTTCGCTTGTGGTGGAACCTTTCGGGAGTGACGACATTACCCGAATAAGGATTACCCCGCTGAGACCCCCACTCGGCGGGGTTTTTCTTTGCCCCCGAACGCCCCAGAAGGGCAACTCAGTCCCCGTGCGACCCCAGATGGCGGGGCTTCTGGGGTCAAGTCCCAGTTGGAACGTGGATGCTGTCCAGATGTGGGCTGAGTCCAAACTTTTACTCAGTCCAGACATTGTGCGAGTACGAATAACTTGCTTTTCGGAAACCCGTTGGCTAAACAGGCAACCCTTCGGAGTTCATACGCCACCGTCAAAAGAAGACGACCCGTCGGCTGCGCCGCCGAAGCCCCGCTGGTTCAGTCCCTTGGTCTGGTCGGCGGGCGGCTGAGGAGCGACAAAACGGCTTGTCCGCTTCTGGCTTGGTGACGAAACACACAAAACAAAACTTGACTTTGTGGGGCACTTGTGTCTAAAATCTAGGTATGAAGGAAAGCGAACAACTTTTCGTGGACTTTTGGAAAATCGTGATAGAGGACTTGGACGGCTCGCCATCTCAGGGAGACTTGCTAGAACTCACTCACGAAACTCAGGTTGCGCTGTTTGGTTGGTGCGGCTGCGAGGACAACGAGGGAAACGAAAACCCCTACGAGGACTGCCCACCACACGGTGCGCCGAGGTTCGCATAAACAACAAGGAGACAAAATGGGCTACACCCACTATGTGCGCCGACCAGTAAAAAATGCTGGCTCGGCGTACTTCTACGCAAAACTCGCACTAGACGCTAAGCGACTGTGTGACTTCGCCAACGCCAACGGTATTCGTATCCGTAACGGTATGGGCGAGGGAGAACCCGAGTTCACCGAGTTCCACTTTTCTATCAACGGTGACGCAAGTCAGGGTCTAGACCACGAAACCTTTTTTTGGGCTGGGATACCCGAACACCCCGAATGGCGCAAGGGCGAAAAACACTACTTTGACTTCTGTAAGACGGCGATGAAACCGTATGACGCTGCGGTGACGGCGATACTTATCCGTGCCAAATCCATCTACGGGTCGTGCGTGATTATCTCATCTGACGACGACTGGGAAACAGACTGGCAAGACGGGCGCAAACTGTACGAGACCGTAT
>Ga0099850_1000412_pt1 | contig 19200 bp, 9 predicted proteins | sample CB_VirMetaG_5_FD_79182 | JGI IMG/M metagenome (GOLD analysis project Ga0099850, IMG submission 79182) | Freshwater to marine saline gradient viral communities from Chesapeake Bay - CB_1508_1D Viral MetaG | ecosystem: Environmental > Aquatic > Marine > Coastal | place: USA: Chesapeake Bay... | reverse complement strand
GACCCTCAAACAAGTACAAGCATATTATGCAAAAACAAAGAAAAAATAATTGAGTACATACGATATACCTTGTCCTATGTGTGGAGTTAAATTAAAAATTGAACAAGGACATGTAGTGTGCAGAAATAAAGAATGTGATAAATATGGCAGATAAAAAATTATGTTACGCAGCAGGTTGCCATAGAGTATTACCTAGAGGTCGTTCTAAATTTTGTAGTGATAGATGTGCTAACAGAATTAAAATGCAAAAAAAAAGAGCCAGAGATAAAGGTATGGAATGGAAACAAAAAGAAGATACTTTAATCATACCTAGTAAAAATGTTGAATCCAGAAGAGGTAAAGTTTACAACGATATTATTGAATCAGGTTTAGCTGAAGAAATATTAAAAGGAAAAAATACATTAACAGATGTAGCAAAAATATTAGGCACAACTCCAGGTGCAGTATCTATGGCATACAACGCATATATAGAAGATTTAGAAAACAAAGCAGCACAAGATAAATGGGTACTTCCACAAGTAGCAGAAAAGTCATTACAAGACTTTAGAGATTTTAGAGATAGATATTTTCAAACAGAAAAAGGAGAACCATACGAAACTCCAGAATTTCATATTAAGTGGATTAATTCAATTTTAGATGCTATAGAGAATGGTCATCAGCAAATGATATTATCTCCACCACGACATGGTAAAACAGATTTGTTAATTCATTTTGCAGTATGGCTTATTTGTACTAAACCTAACATTCGTATTTTATGGGTAGGTGGTAACGAAGAAATTGCAAAAAACGCAGTTAGTTCTGTGCTTGACCAACTTGAAAGTAATGAATTATTAATTGAAGAAATATGTGGACCTGGACCAAAATTTAAACCTAATACAAGAACAGGTAAATCCTGGTCACAGAATGGTTTTACTGTAGGTACTAGAACAGTAACAGGAATTAAATCTCCTACTATGGTAGGCATTGGTCGTGGAGGTAAAATACTTTCTCGTGACTGTGACTTAATTATTGCAGATGACATTGAGGACCACACTTCTACAATGCAACCTGCATCAAGAGAAAATACCAGGAGTTGGTGGACTACAACTTTGTCATCAAGAAAAGAGGAACATACTGCTATGGTCGTAATTGGTTCAAGACAACATTATGATGACTTGTATTCTCATTTGTTAGAAAACGAATCTTGGAAAACTATTGTAGAAGAAGCACATGATGCTGCTTGTACTTTACCTGATTGGAATGAAGATGAACATGTAGATTGTATGTTGTGGGGTGGTAAAAGAACTTACAAATGGTTAATGGATAGAAAGAGAGCAGCAGAAACTACAGGTGGTAGAGCAATTTATGAAATGGTTTATTTGAATGTTGCTATGCCTGATGGACTATCTTTATTTGATAGAACAGAGATAGAAGAATGTCGTAATCAAAATAGAGATATAGGACACATACCACAAGGTACAAGACTTATAGCAGGATTAGACCCTGCATCTACAGGTTATCAAGCTGCGTTCTTATGGGCATATGATTCAGTAACAAACAAATTGCATATGGTAGATATGAACAATAGTTTAGGTGGTGGTATTCCACAAGCGTTAGAGATAATGAAAGAATGGTGGTTAAAGTATAATTTATCACATTGGGTTATAGAAGAAAATGGTTTCCAAAAAGCTATTAGACAAGATAGAAGCATTAGAGATTTTGCAGCTAAGCATGGTATTTTTTTGGAAGGACATGAAACACATAACAACAAATTTGACCCTTTGTATGGCGTAACTGCTATGCGACCTATGTTCCAAGAAAAAAATATTTCTTTGCCATATCTTAGCTTTGAAGCACAAGAGAAGGTAAACTTATATACAAGTCAGTTAGTGTATTTTAGTTCTGCTAAAAATAAAAGCAAGACTGTAGGTACAAAGACAGACATTGTTATGGCTAGTTGGTTTCCAATGAGAGCAATTAGGCGTATGCAAAAAGAACGCTTTGCAGAATTAGGATATGATTATAATCCTAGTTTTTCAGGGTATGAACCTAGTAGTATGGATTATGATAATTGGAGATAAATGCCTTTAAACAGCGATAAACTTTACGACAGAATTGACTACCTAAGAGTAATCAATCAAGAATCACTTATTGATAGAAGTAGAATTAGAGATATTATGAATGGTGGAGAAGCAGCAGTTAAAGCGTTGCTAGGTAATACAATTAATGTTGAATATCACGAATTACCTGCACCCAATTTATTTTTAACTGCACTAGAAAGATTTTCACAAAAACTGGGTAGAAGTCCTGATTTAAAAGTTGACATTATTAATGAGAAAGATAGTGAAAGAGCAAGAAAAAAATCAGAGAAATTAGAACGAATTGTTTTAGCATATGACAAATTTCAAAAGTTACATATGCAATTACCACAAGCAGCTAGATGGTTGCCTGGTTATGGATTTGTAGCTTGGACTATTGGACACAGAAGAGATAGAGAAGGTAATCCATATCCATATGCAGAATTACAAGATTCGTTTACTTGTTATCCAGGAACATTTGGTAATGACCAACAACCAAGTGAATTAGCAATTATTCGTAGAGTTCCACATAGAATATTAGCTGAACAATATCCTGAAGCTAAAGAATATATATATGCAAGAGAAGATAACCAAGGATTTCAAAATCCATATTCAGCTTTAATAGACACTAGAAACAATGCAGGTACATGGGCTAACTCAACAGGTCATGGAAAAGTATTAGTTCAGTATTATGACAAAGAAGGAACATATGTTTATCTTCCTGAAAACAAAAAAATTATAGATTTTATTCCTAATGTTTTAAGGTCTGGACCTGCATTTATATTAGCTAAACGATATAGCTTTGACCAAATGCAATCACAGTTCCAACACATAACTGGTCTTATGGCAAATATGGCGAAGATTAATATTCTTGGAACTATTGCTATGGAAGATGCAGTATTTACAGAAACAAATATTGTAGGAGAAATTGAATCAGGTAAATATAGAAAAGGCAGATTTGCTGTTAACTATTTAACACCTGGTTCGCAAGTGTCTAAGCCAGTCAATAATCTACCATACCAATTATTTCAACAAGTAGATAGACTTGAACGACACTTGCGACTTGGTGCAGCTTATCCTGTATCTGATGATGGACAATCTCCTAACGCATTTGTTACTGGTAGAGGACTAGAGGAATTAGGACAGTCTGCATCATTACATGTCAGAGAATATCAAACAATATTAAAAGAAGCATTACAAGAGATGGATGCTAAACGACTTGAATATGATGAATTAATGTTTGGTAATGTTCGTAAACCTATTGCAGGTAGGCACAAAGGAACTTCTTTTAAAGAAAGCTACACACCAGAATCTGATATATCAGAAGTTTATGAAACTAGAAGAGTTTATGGTGTTATGGCAGGATTTGATGAACCACAAAAAATTATTACAGGTTTGCAATTAAAGCAACAAGGAATTATAGATACACAAACTTTACAAGAGAATATGGATGGATTAGATAACATTACTAAAATACAACAGCGTATATCTGCAGAAAGAGCAGAAACAGTTTTGTTTGAATCGTTAATGGCACAAGCTGCACAAGGTAATCCAAAAGCTACTATGGCAGCTATTGAAATTAGAAAAAACCCACATCAAATGTCGGAAATACTAGATAAATTTTATTCAGCAGAAGGAGAAGAACCTTCTCCAGAAGAAATGGCTATGATGGGTCAAGGTGGACCTCAAATTCCTCCAGGTCCTGGAGGTGGTCCTGCAGATATAGCACAAGTACTTGGTGCTTTAGGTCAAAGAGGACCACAACCACAAGGAGTTCCTGGTGGATGAAGATAATACCTTAGAAGAATTTTTTGATATGATTAATCAAGAGGATTGGTCAGATGATGTGTATTTAGGAGAGGAATCTAATAGCAGTACAGTAATGAAACAGTTTATTACTTTGCCTACACCTCATCCACATTTTTTTATCAATCTGACATTTGAATATGAATACAATCCAGATTTAGGAGATAAATTATGGTAAGAAAAAGTAAAGCATTAACAGAAGCAACTGACATGACAGGTGGAGGTGCGTATCAAGATATTGTTGCACCACCTAGAAAAGAAGGCGACCCAACAGGACAGACAACAGCAATAGAAAATCAAATATCTGCAGTTAAAGGAACTGAACCTGTAGATACTGGCAGACCAAGTCCTATACCAGGACCTAGACCACAACCTATATCTTTGTCTGCACCAACACAAAGACCTTCTGAACCAATAACATCTGGTATTCCTTTTGGTCCAGGTAATAATGGTCCAGAACCTATTGTTACAAATACAGTAGATAATTTTTTAATGGCAGCAAGAAATGTATTTCCAGACCCTATATTTGACCAATTATTGGATTCGTAAATGGTTAAGCCATATTTCTTTATTCCACCTGAATTAGAGGAGTATTACTCTAAACAATCTACTGCTAATAGAAAAGAAGTAGAGTTGTTTCAAAAACAAATAACTCCTGAATTAGCAGAAAGAACTGCTGACATAAGTCGTGCATATCCAATATTAGATAAGCGATTAGTTTCATACTTACCACAAATGGGTATAGATGCAGATGATGAAATGTTGTTAGATGTTGCTGCTAAACAATTTATGGCACAAGAAAAACAAGACAGAGAGAAAGTTCTTACAGATGTAAATCCAGTAAAAAGATTTACACAAATGGCAGATTTAAAAATGACACAAGGTTTTGAATGGGTGTCAAGAGCATTTAAATCAAGTGCTGTTGCAGCACAAGAAACAGACACTTCTTTATTAAAAGGAGTTGCATTAAGTGGTTTGTCTGGTTTTACATTTCAAAAAAATCAAGCAGATACAGTTAGAAGAAGTTTATTAGGTGATGAATTTGCTGATGTATATAACGAAACTAAAGAAAAATATGGTTTAACAAGATATGCACGAGCAAAAGAATCACAAGATAAATATGGTATTAGAAACTTAGGTACTGGTTATTTTGCTAACAGTCAAGATTTAACACAAACAGAAGGATATAGACAAGCACTTAATTTAGGTTATTCACCTGCAAAAGCAAGAGAAGAAGCAGCAAAAATATATGGTGATGATATTACACAACAATTTGCTAAAGATGAAAATCAATTTAAATACGATACAAAAGTAGCAGGAGAAGTAAACATATCACCAGGTAGAATCCTTGCAGGTACATTTGCACCAGAAGGTTCTGTAGGTTATTCATTAACATCAGCATTAGTAGATGGTGTATTTAGATTAGGTGCTGACCCTACAAACTTATTATTTATGTATGGTTCAGGTGTTAAGACAGGTGCAAGAGCAATATTGTCTAATGCTGAAAGAGCAGCATATGTAAATAGAACTACAAAAGCAGGTAGAGCAGTTAGAACTGTTTTACCTGGAAAAGCAGGTAAAGAAGCTAGAAGGCAAGTGTTTGGTAAGACTGCAGATGAAATATTAGATTCAAGATGGGGTAAAGATTTTATAACAGGATTAACTAAAAATGATTCTATTGCACGATTAAACGATATACCACAACTTAGAAACATAGACCCATATGTTAAAAAATTATTAGTAAGTATTAAAGATGAAGATGTTATGCGTGAGATTGTTAAAAGTCTTATGCGTGGTGGAGATTTAGAGGGTATATTACTTGCACCTTATTCTGGTGGTTATATTAATTCAAAACTTATGAATGAGTTAATTAATAACAGACCATTAAATAAATTACCAATGCAACCAAAAGCATTATCTGTACTTGCTAACAATTTAGCAGAAGCCATAACTGGTACTTCTGTAGATATAGCACCATTAAGAAGAACAGTTGGTGCGTTAATAGGTAAAAAAACAAACAATCAATTTGGTGGTGTAGTTGGTTTAAGTGGTCAATTAACTGGTGTGTTACCAGTAAAACTTAAAAGAGCATTTGGTTTAGCACCTACAAGAATTGCATCTATAAATCTTATGACAGAAACAGCAGATAATTTAGATAGATTAATGAAGATTTCAGGTGCTAATTTTAATGAACGAGACGAAATTATATTTCAATTATTAAAAGCTAAAAATCAAAATGAAGTTAACTCTGTAGTAAATAGTGTATTTAGAACTATGTCTAAATCTATAAAAGAATCAAATCCAGATTTAATTGATGAAGATGAATTGTTTGATTATATAACAAAAGTATTTCAAGATGAAAGTAGAGAGAGAATGTATTTTTATGGTGAAAAGGGAATACCTATGCAGTTTCCTGGAACGAAAGTAAATACATCTACATTTACAGATGCAGCAGGAAATATTATTGATGAGATTAATGAAGCAGTACCTACTGCATTTTCATTAAGAGAAATGGCAGAACACTATGCAGTATTGCCTGATTATGAAGATTTATTAAGAGCAACATCTACTTTTAGAAGAGTAGTTGGTCCTAAAGGCAGCAGAATGAGAGAAGCATTTAGCAAAGCTACATCTTGGGAAGATGCACAAGAAATATTAAAATTTGCAAAGATACCTAGAAGAGGATTTGAAAAATCATGGCGTACTAGAGGAATAGAACAAATTGCACCAGAAGGCAGACTTCGTTTTATATATAATGACATAATACAACAAAGAGCATTAAAACCTGCGTGGATGCTTAGAGCAGCATTAGCAATTCGTGTTCCTGGTGAAGAACATATGAGAATGTTTTTTAAAGGTACTCCAAACTTAATTAATCATCCATACGAATATCATTTGTTAAATCCATTTATGAAAAAAATGTTAGGTAGAGCAGACAATCCAACGATAAGTCTTGTTAATGCACAAAAAGAAGTTTTATATACAACAAGAATTATGAAAGATGAAATACCTGATTTAATTGCATCACTAGGTTCAGATGAGTTTGCTGATGGTTTAAGACAAGTTACATTTCCTGAAATACAACAATTAATTAAAACAACTAATTTAGGTGTCAATATAGAAGGACAAGTAGGAAGTCGTTATTTAAAAGCAGTTTTTGAAGGTAATGATGCTAAGTACTGGGAGTTTGAAGATATTGGAGAACTTAAAACACTTGTAGATGATGGTGTTATAAATAGAAAAACTGTTGATGAAGTTGGTAATGAACTAGGAAAAATAATTACAAGTGGTGAATCACAAGGTGGTTCTGTTGCACTTAACAATAAAAATAAAGCTAGGTACGAAAATAATGTTATTGCTTATGTATCTCCTTACAAACCATACCAAAGAATTATTGATGATAATTATTTAAACAATCAAGCATTAATAAACAACACAAGTAGAGAAGGTGCTTTAAAAGTAATATTAGAAGATTATATTTCTGACCCTAAAATTAAAAGTTTATTAGAAAAAGAAAATCATGTTTTTGGTTATTGGTGGGATAATTCTACAAAACAATGGTTTTTTGATATTAGTGTTGCTATTCCTAAAATTACAAAAGAAGGTGATTTAGCACTTACTGATACAATACGACAAATACAAAATGCTATGGTAATAGGAATTAAAGGTCATCAAAAATCTATATTTATACCAAAAAATGTTATAGATAATTTAGGTAATGCTGTTCCTAAAGAATTAAAAGAATTATTAATTAAAGTGGATGAAGGTTATTTAGTAAGTCTTGTAGATGACATAGGTGGTAAGCAAAGAACAATACAAGACACATTAACTTCTGATGTAAATTTATACACAGTAATCAATAAAAAAGTATTGGAATATTTATACGAAGAAAACTTTACTGTAGCAAAACAAATTATAGATTCTAAACCAGGAACATTTGCATCTGCTAGAGTAACTGGTCAATTCTTTAAACATACTGATGAATTTATGAAAGCATCTGCTGACCAGTCAATTATTCAAAGATTAAGACCAGGTAGAACTAGAAGTTCTATTAGAGATGATTTTTATGACACAGTTACTAAAAGAGATGCTAATGGTAACATACGACCAGAATGGTGGAGGTTCTTTACTACTAGAATATTAAACTTTGCAACTGATGAATTACATATTCGTGTTGCTAGAGATGGTGTAGAAGAAACACTTAACTGGATTCAAAATACTCAAACAGGTAAAGAATATATACAAAAACTTATTTCTATGTCAGAAGATTACAAAATGCGTAGCGAATTACTTAAACCTGGTGGCACAGAAAAGTATGTAAAAGCTGCAGCTTATAGAATTGGTCAGCTACAAGGTAACCCTACTCTTAAAATATTTGATGATGCAGGTAATGAAATTATGAGTAGATATTCTGACATACTAAAAAAGAATGACCAAGGAGAGTTTTTATTTCATAACTATGAAGTAGATTTATCACAAGGTTCAAGACAAATACTAGATTTTATTGCTAATGGTGGATATATAGATGGTGAAGATTTTGTAGAGTATGCAAGAAAAGTAAATATAAATACAGCTAAAAAATCTTTTATAAATCAATTTATGCCATCACTAAAACAATCGTTTAAAAAAGACATAATAGATTTAGATTTAGGTGCAAAAGAACTTGCAGGAAATATGAACAAAGAATATTTGACAGATGGTGTATCTGCACAAAACTTAGGCGAAGCTATGGATATATTTTTAAGAGATGCTTACAGTATGTTACTTACAAGACCATCAGATACATTAAACAGAGAACCATTATTTAAATGGGCATATTTTCACTTATCTAAAGAAGAAATAGCATTTCTTAGTAAAGATGCTAGACAAGAGTTTGGTGTGTTTGCTAACAAATGGTTAAAAGGTTCAGAGTTAAATGATGATATTCAAAGACTTGTTCGTGAAACACCTTTAGACCCACAAGAATCTATATTGACTTTAGAAGATATGGACCTAAGACTTAAATCAAAAGCGTTAGAGTTTGTAAGTGATTTACTATATGCAAGTTCTACACGCCATGTTGCATCAGATTTAGGTAAGACATATGTACCATTTCCTGAAATATGGGCAGAAGTTCCTAAGACATGGAGTAACTTAATAAAAGAAAATCCACAAAAATTTTATAGAACAAGTCTTGCAATAGATGCAGGAAAAGATGCAAAACCATGGGATAGTAAAAATGGTTTTTTTGAAGAGGACCCAGTAACTGGTGAGTTGATGTTTCATTGGTTAGATGTCTTTAACATAATGACAATGGGTATTCCTAAATTGTTAAATAGAAAACTTGGCATTAATGCTGCACCTATGCAACAAGCATTTTTAGGAGATAATTATCAAGAACAAGGTGTAAGAGTGCGACCAGAAGGTTTTGTGTCAGGTCTTAACTTAGTTTCTGCTAATGGATTTTCTCCTGGATTTGGATGGTGGGTAACAGTTCCTTATAGATTGTTTACAAGGCGTTATGGAGTTAATCCACCAGAATTTGTAGAAGAATTTTTATTAGGTTCATTTGGAGATAGAAAAGCTAGATTTGGAATACTTGACCAAGTAGGTTGGGCTAGAGATTTAATAAAAGGTTCTGATATTGCAAGAGATGTTTTAGATGACCCTGAATATGCACAAGCATATAACAGTACAGTAATGGATATTTATACAATGTTATATTACGCAGGTGAATGGACACCTGATGATGCTGCATCACAAGAAGCTGCATGGAAACAAGCAGAACAAGCTGCATCAAATCATTGGTTTTTTAGAGGTGGTGCAAAGTTTAGTTTACCTACTGGCATACAACCAAGATATGAACTACAAGATAAAGATGGTAGATGGTGGAAAATACAAGCATTAACTAAAACATATAGCGATATGTTAGTAGAAAATGATTATGACTATTATGTAACAACAGAAAAATTTATAGAAAAATTTGGTATTAACCCAGTTCCACTTAAACAAAGACAGACAGCAAGAGTTGGTAATAGACCAGTTACTAAAGATGCTTATAAATTTTGGTCAGAAGTTAATAACAGTAAAAAACTAGATGAGTTTCCTTTAACTGGTATTTATCATTATCCAGATAGTTACGATAATGAATTTTCTTATGAAGGTTATTTAAATGCTAATGAAAAATTAGAACCAAGAGTATATGGTGATTTGTTAAATCAAACACTTCTGCAATTAGAAATTAATCAAGAAAAAGAAAGAATTAATAATAATCCTAATTTATCACCTACTGATAAAGAAGCAGAGCTATCTAAATTTAGGCAGAGAAAAGAAGAAGAGTATGGTGTATTAGCATTTGGTTCTTTAGGTGAAAGTATTAATTCAGCAGATTGGAAACAAAGAATTATAGAAGCTAAACAATGGAATGATGATGAATTTTTTAGTCAAAGTCCAACTAATATACCATTACAAGAATATCTAAAAGAAAGAGATAGATATATTAGATTACAACAAGTAGGTGGTACATATAATGGTATTACTGTTGAAGATAATGAAACACTAACAGGAAACTTTTTAATAAGTGAAAGAGATTTTGGATATGAAATTAGAGCAAAATTACACGCTAAAGCCATAGAATTAATGAGGAAATATCCTTATCCTGAATATAATTGGAGTAGTATGTATTATGGTACATTTTATAGAGAAGTCAATAACGATATGTATGGAGATTAATTAATGTCAGTTTATATAGAAAGTCAAGAAAGAGGAGATAGATACATTACCTGGGCAGAACTATTGTCATGGTATGAAAACAATCCAGATGAATTAGTTGGTAAAACTAAAAACGACATTATAGAAGATATTATTAATGTAGTGATTGTAGGTGAATATATTGGAGAAGGCGTAGCTACTCCATTGTCAATCGTTGACTTAGCAAACAAAGGAACAGATTTTGGAGTTTATGGAGATTTTTCTTTAGAACAAAGTTTATTAGACTTTCCAGATTTACCTTTTGTTAAAAGCAATAGACAATATCAAGGTCAGTTAAATGATATAAATGACTTAAAAGGTATTATTCATAATTTAAATCAAGGAGTTGGACTTGCATTAACTGTTGCACAAGGTACTGAAGATATTAATGAAATTGAAAATTATGATTTCTCTGCGTTACAATTTGTAAATTCACAATTTGCAGTACCAGATAATATTAAATCTGCAATAAGTGTAATCATAGGTGATTCAGAAGTATCAGGTTTATCTCTTGGTGATTTCGTACCAGTAACAGAATCAGACCCAACTACAGGACAAGTTATACCATATTACTATGGAAATACTGCAGGATATATTGCTACTGAAGATGGTTCATTTGTTAATTTAAATGATGAAGGAAGAGAAGCAGTTAAAGATGCAAATGGTAATAATGTAAAAGCAGTATTCAAATTAGGAGATGCAGAAGAGTTACTATACTCGCTAGATGCTAATCAAATAAAAGAGTTACAAGATTTAATGATATTTTATGATAGAGCAACATTTGAACCATTAATAAAAAGAACAGGTTTTATTAGTGATGGTAATCCTGAATTAAAATTTATAGCTATGTTGATGGAAGAAGGAAATAATAGCATATTATTAAATGCTTTAAATCCTGACCAATATAACAATGTAGTTGCAAATTATAATTCAGAAGTATCAGACTGGAACAATTTAGGTTTTGGTCCTAGTAAATCAAATGTAGTAAAAGGAATTATAGACCAGACATTAGAAATCAATGCTGTTGATGGAGTTATGGGTGCAGGTTCAGATTACTGGAATGATAGAAGATACAACTTAGTTAATCCAAGTCCACTAGAAATGGAAGCAGAATTACAAAAATATTTTAATGCTTTAGGTTTAAATATGACATCATCAGATGCTGTACGATTTGGTAACTATTTACTTGAAACAAGACAGAAAGAAGCAGATAGACAATTAGAAATAAGTAATCAGATAGAAACATTTTTATCAGGTTCAAGATTATTAGAAACACAAGCGTTGGTTACACAAGAACCACAAATACAAGATTATGAAGATAAAGCATTATATTCTAAAGCAGTAAAACAATATGAAGAATATAAACAAGCTAAAGAAGAAGGAAGAATTAGAGTTGTTGCAGGTACAGAGTATATTGCACCAACAGAAGAAGAAGTTAGAGCAAGATATAATATGCCTAAGTTAGAAACTTATAACTCTGAATTAGAATTTAATAAAATATTAGAAACAGGACTTGCAGATAGAATAGGTGCAGTAAATAATGTAAAAGCACTTAGAGAACAAAGTGCAAGATTTCAATCTAGGTTTTTATCAGCTAGACAATTTATGACAGGAAATGCGTAATGGAAGAAAATAATGTAGATTATGGACCATTTGAATGGTACAAAGCTAAAACAATAGAAGAAATGCGTAATGACCTTGTTGATATGGCAAATGGGAATTACTTTGAAGATGATAAGCAATATGCTTTTATGTCTAGTGGTAAATTAGTTGTTCGTACTGGTAAAGAATTAAATGACCAAATACCAGAAGGTTATAGTGCAGAAGAAGTTTTAGATTTCAATGACTATATGGTAGTAGCTAGATATGTTAAAGATATTAAACAATTTGTTGAATACGATAAAGAGGTTGATGGATTTAACATACAAAAAGATGGTAAAGAATTTGCAGGAAAATACTTACAATACTTAGACCAATTAAATCAAGTTGTATATATCCCTGGTAATCCATTAACAAGACAGGATGTAGAAAGAGGATTAGATTTACAAGATGGAATGGTACACGCATCAGAAATACAAACAGGTGCTATAGATGATTACATACAAACAGGTTTTAAATCTGTAGATGAATTTTATGAATGGTATCTTAGTGATGTTGCACCATATCAATCTGTATTAGAATCAGGACAAACACAAGCAGAAGATTTAAGCATTGTAGATAAAGGGTTTTATGGTGATGAATTAACAGAACCTAACAGTAGATTTCCTAGAAAAGAAGTAGCAGAAAAAAATAAATTTAAAGAAGAAACTGAAGAATTAAGAAATAAATATCCTATGTCAGTTAACTATAATAATTACAAAAGACCAGATAAATTTTCTATAAGTCAACAAGAACAAGCATTAAAACCAGAAATAAACCCATTACAAAAAGGGCAGCAGTTTATTGACTTGATGGCAGATATGCGTAGAATAAATCCTAAAGTACAGAGAACACAAGTAAAACCAGAAAGAAGGAGGTTTTTCTAATGGAAGAGCATTATTTTACATCTGTAGCTGATAAGACAGAAGTTGAACTTTACATTAAAGGAGATGCAAAAAAGTTATACCAATATGGCAGAGAAAATAAAAAACCATGGACAATATTTGTTGATGAAGATGCAGATATGGGTGATATAGAAGAAGCCATGGATTTGCTTAGTGGTATGTAATGTCAAGAGAAAGAGCAATAGCTAATAAAGAATTAGAATATACTAGATATTTAAGAGAGTTCTTTACACAATACGCTATTACATTAAATGAGTATTTAACAGAATATAAAAATAAAAAAATAGCTAAATTAGATGATTTAGGTATTGGTAGTGAAAATTATAATGCTAGATTATTAAGTGAAATAATAGGTTTACCTGAATACAAATCTATATTGACAACAACAGATAGTTTTATAATTGATGACAATAATTCAAACAATACTTTAGCTCACAAAATAAGAGATTTATTTGAAGCAACTTTAGATATTGAACTGGATGATTATGGTGGTGATTTGCATAGTGCAGTTTTAAACAGGGTAATTGGAAAAATGACAAGTGTTGATTTGCATGAAAAAAGAACAAGTAGTTTTAATTTTTCTTCATTAAAAGTAGAATTTCCAGAATTATATGATGCTTTAATATGGGGTCATAAAAATAATATATGGAGTTTAGATAGTGAATTAACACACCTTGGTTTTGGTGAAGGAGGTGTTACTATATTTGATTATTATAATATTGATTCTATTTATGAATTATTAGACAATCCAAACGATTTACTTAGAACTTTGTTACTTGATAATTATAGTAGTGGTAGTCAAATCCTTTCTAAATTAGTTCCTGCATTTACATTTAAATTAAATATATCAGAAGAATTTTTAGAAGATTTAGATTCAGATGTAGTAAAAATATTAAATAGTCTTAAAAAAGAATTAGGTGGTTTACCAGGAGGAAAAGTTGTAGGAGATATAGACATATCAGATGGTGTCAATTCTGCTCTAGACAATCGTTCTTTAAAATATTTTTTTGGCAATATGTTAAATTTAACAGAGGACCAATGGGATAGATTACCTAATATTGAAGCTGATGAATTAGCACTTATTTCAGAAAAACTGGGTATATCAGATGAAAATTTAATGCACATAGATTGGAACTTTGTTCAAGCAGCAAGTGCAGATGGTTTTGCTAATTTATATAATGAACCAGAATTAAGTGGAAGTGCAAATCCTGCACATAATTTAATAAAAAATAAAACTTTACAAGATTTTATGGATTTTACAAAAAAAGCAATACAACATTTTAAAACACAAAATATAGGATTTGAATCTAGCGTAAGTCCAGGTATGCCACAGTTGGTAAATTTATATCAAGGACTTGGTGCTATGATATTACCAAAAAATAGTGTAGTTAAAACTAGACATATAGGTACTGGTATAGGTGGTGGTGATTTAATGCCTATATTAATTTTGCCAGAATACATGAACAACAAAGATGTATTTAAAAAAGTATTAAAAATAAAAAATAAAAATTCAATATTTAATCAAGATATAAAAGAATTAACATCAGATTTTACTTATGTATTAAGTAATGGAGAAGCTGTTGTATTAAATAAAGGTTCTATTGTTACAAATAATCAATTTGCTTATCTACAACAAATGGCAAGAAATCAAGGTTTAGAAAAACCTGTTGCACAAAAATTAGGAAGATTTAATACTAAAATTGCAGCAGCATATTTTCGCCAACGATTTAATAATGAGAATCCTCTTTATGTAAGAAATGTATTAAATAGAAAAGATTATTTATATAATTCAGGAACTACAACAGTAAACCCATCACCAGGTTTTGAATTGTTTGAATTTGAATATAACTCATGGAATGATTATTCATCTACTAAACCTACTATATATACAGATTTTTTTAAAAAACTAAGTTTAACTATGAGAAGTTTAGGTAGTGAAGATATATTATTAACAAATTTAATCAGAGTAATCTTTGATGGAGAATTTATTGACAATGGACAAAGAATAATTGCAATACCTTTAGTAAATGATGAAGGATTTACATTTTTAAATACAAACAATATGTCACCAGATGAGATGTGGAACATTGTTTATATGACAAGTGGAAATAAAAACTTTACTCCTGATATATATTTTGGTGGAAAAATAGGAAATGTTGAATATACAGAAGAATTAAGAAAAGAAATCAGAGATGTTATGAAATATGGATTTGATAACAAATCTAGGTTATTAATGATAGATAAGTATGTAACACCATTACAAGCACCACCTCCTATAGGAATGGCAGAGGATGGATTAACTACAGGTCCTGCAACAGTATTTAAGTTATCTGATATGGTAAAGAAATCTCCTAAAGTTGCATTAAAGTTATTTGAAACATTAGATACAGCAGTATTTACTAACCTACCTCATGGTGTTCAAAATAAATTTTTTACTTTAATTGAAAAATTAAAAGCTAATAGTATATCTATAGATGATATACCTAATGATGCAGACATATCAGCATTGTTGTTAGCAGAAACTAAAGAATCCTGGAGTAATGCTATGGATAATTTAGTTAAAAGTCTTGAAGATATTGAAATAACTTTGGATGAAAGTGCAGGTCGTGGTAGAGCATTAACTAGAGCTGCAGGTTTAAGACCAAGACAAAGAGGAGATAGTCGTGTTCCATTAATAGAGATACTAGAAGATTCAGATACAGAAGCTAGATTAGGAATTGGTTATGTACCAGAAGGTGAAAATGCTATTAGAGATTCTGCATTTACTGTAGATGCTGTAACAAATTTTTTTGATTTATCGCAAAACTCTGATTATGAATTGTTAGTGACTGGATTAGCACAAGGACCATCACATTATTATGGAAAAAATATTGATGAAACTAAATCAAGTTTAGCAAATCTAATACAAAATAATCCAGAATATAGATTGTACTCATTTAAATTTTTAGAGAGATTTGATGGAACAACAGTAATACCTTTTGTTGCAGAAGAAGTAAAAGATATATTTAAAAAGAATTTATTATTAGCAAACAGAATAATACCTGCAGGTGCAATATATGGTGATATGCAAGAAATAGCAAACATTATAGAGGGAACTAGCACAATGGAAAGAGTGTTAGATAAACCTAAAATGAGAGTAACGCATTTTGATGTAGCACCAGTATCTAATAAAGTATTAGAAAAAAATAACATACATATGTTGGAATTTGATATTGGAATTGCAGATGGTATGGGTGGAACAAATAATAAGATATTTAGAACTTACACACAAATAGCATATAGTTATGATGATGAAACTGGTGAGATAAGAATACATCATATGGTAGATAATTTACCTAATGATAGTAATACCTTAATGGGAAGTCCTGTAAGACAGATGGGTAATATATCAAACCATTATGCTATAAAAGATTCAGCAATTATTAAATCTTTGATGGAAATACATGATGTTACTGATGATAAAAAAATCGTAACTGGAGATGCTTTTCTTCCACTTTCAGAAGGTATATTAAATGTTGGTGATACTCAATATCCAACAAAATCAATAATTCCAGGAAGAATAGCTTATGCTATGGGATTAGTAGAATCTATAGACACAGACCCAGATGCAGCTATGTACACAAAAACATTGGGTCAAACAAATTCATCTTTATTAAGAAACCGAAATGTAGAATCAATATTAGGATTTACTTACAATTTTAGATTCGGTATATTTGATGTTTTTAATGATGCAGAAGATGCACTATTAGATTCAGGACAAAAATTAACTCCTATAACAAACAATCCTAATTTCTATAGGATATCTGTAACACATGATTCTATTAAAGGAGAAGATATTACAAAATTTGTAACTAATTTTGGTATGGAGTTAGAAGCGTTTGGATTGAAACAAGATAACATTAGTGGAGTAACTCTTGACAATGTTGTATTTACCTTAACAGATGATACTGGTAGCACTATAAAAATAACTGGTAAATTAAATCACGATTTGACATTTATGCAAATGAAAAATATTAGCAGCGATTTAGATGCTGACCAGTTAGAAAATGTTTTACTTGAAACAATTAAAAAGAATTATAATTTAGATAACTTTGATGAATTATCACAAGATGAACTAGAGTTTTTAAGAAGAAATTATTTATTATTTCCAGAACTAGATACAAATACAGGTCAGTATAGTTTTTCAACAATGGGAGATGATGTTGTAGGAAATTATAAAGTATCAGAAATAACATTTAATGGTAGTAATTTAGCTGTTTATGGAGATACTGAAACAGCATTAGAAGTAAATGAAGTAATGAAGAAGAATGGATTTCAATATGTAAGTAGTGATGCAAACGCAACTCATACATATAATCCATTTGTTACAGAAATAATGACAAGTAATTCTAGTATGAACAATGGTACAGCTACAACACCAGAAATAGGTGTAGGCATTACAGATAATTTTGATTACAACGAAAATTTTAGAATGTATATGGATAACATGTATGGACAATCTAAAAGCCATAATGGCAATACACCATTTATAAATTCAAATAGAAAATGGTATCCAAGACAAGATAAGTTTCCTGGTTTTATAGATGATGCTTTTACTTTTGTAAGAACAGATGACACAACTAAAAACAATGTATATGAAAATGGTTTATTAAGACACAAACCAGTTCTTCCTACTGATATAGCAAGAGTTGGAAGATTATCAGGTGCTGCTTTTAAATCAGTATTAAAACCTGTTGGTGGTGCTTTTAGAATATTAGAGAAGTTTGATATAGCAGATAAGATAGTTATGAAATCTATCAAACCTGCATCAAGTGTAATAGCTAAAGGTGTATCTAAGATAGGTGGAAAAACAGCAATAGCAGCTTTAGGTGGTGCAGCAGCAGCAAGTACAATAGGTGCAGGTTTAGCAACAGTATATGCTGTAACAGAATTAATATCACTTGCAACAGGTCTTATAAAAGAAGGTGATTTGTTTAGCGATACACAAAAGCTAATGAAAGAATTAAGAGATGACAATCCAGGTGATGGTGCGTGGAAAAGGTTTTGGGTTAGCACAGGTAAAAATGCTTGGAAAGGTTTAGAATGGCAACAAGACCATTCAATGTCTGGATGGGTAGAAAAACAATTAGCTAGTGCTGCAGGTCAAGCATTTAATACTATTCAACAACAGCGTTTACAAAATCGTGATTTAGTTATGGAAATAGCTAATTATGCTGAACTTAATGAAGATGTATTTAATCGTGTTAATAACTATGACCCACAATATAATGACCAGTTTGATTCTATATACACACATTTTCAACAATCAAATTTAGATTATGGCACAGAAAATTATAAAAAATCTTTAAGTAAACAATTAAATCAAATAACAAGTTATCCATTATGGAAAAATAGTGAAGAATTGTTGTACAATGGTAACGAAGAATATTTAGCTACAGTTGATGATTATATTAAAATAGCTAATGCGTATGAAGGTATAGAATATTAATGGCAGATAATTTTGTTGATGAGTTTATAGAACCAGAAGAACTAATACAAGTAGCAGGTGTTTTGTATGGTGTAATATATATGCCTACAAGTCAAGGTGATAATATGCCAATTTATATTAGGGTTGATGAACCTTCTATGCTAAAAGCTAATTATGTTGTAAATAATACTTATGAAACTATTGATGAATTAGAAGAAGCAAATGGTGAGTTTGTATTTATGGAATACGAATTAGGCATGAGTGAAGTAATGACACTTGCAGAAATGAAAGGTGATGCAACAAGCATAGATAAAATGTTAGCAATCACACAAGATAAATTAGAATACAACGCTAGGCATTATGGTGACCATTACACAGATTTAGATATGATGTATGCTTTTGGTTTAAGTGCAATTTTAGGATTAGATGTAGTACCATCAGAACTATTACAAAACACATCCTGGTATAAATCACATCCATCAGATGAAGCAAGAGCGTGGGCAGAGTTTTCATTTCAAAACGAAGAAGAAGCAGAAAAAATTATTAATGATAATTTATCGTATTATAAATTAGAAGCAGGATATAAAGGACTATCAGG
>Ga0099850_1000411_pt1 | contig 19206 bp, 25 predicted proteins | sample CB_VirMetaG_5_FD_79182 | JGI IMG/M metagenome (GOLD analysis project Ga0099850, IMG submission 79182) | Freshwater to marine saline gradient viral communities from Chesapeake Bay - CB_1508_1D Viral MetaG | ecosystem: Environmental > Aquatic > Marine > Coastal | place: USA: Chesapeake Bay... | reverse complement strand
TACACCAAGGCTCTGGCTCGTGCTATGGCTTACACCAAGCAGGTTAAAGCTGCTGCTGTTTTGAACAACGGTTTCTCTGCCTCTTATAAGGGTGGCGACAACGTTGCTTTGTTCAGCACTTCTCACCCATTGGTTGGTGGTGGCGTTAACTCTAACACTCCCGCTGCTCAAGTGGATTTGAACGAGACTTCTTTGGAAGCCGCAATCATTCAAATCGCTGCTTGGACGGACGAGCGTGGTCTGTTGATCGCTGCTAAGCCTCGTAAGTTGATCGTTCCCCCAGCGTTGATGTTCGTTGCCAAGCGTATTCTTGACACCGACTTGCGCGTGGCTACCGCCGACAACGACTTGAACGCCATCAAGTCAATGGGTGCTGTACCCGAGGGTTACACCGTCAACCACTTCTTGACCGACACGAACGCATGGTTCATTAAGACCGACGTTCCTAACGGCATGAAGCACTTTACCCGTAGCCCTATGTCTACAGGTATGGACGGCGACTTCGATACCGGCAACGTGCGCTACAAGGCACGTGAGCGTTACAGCTTCGGCTGGAGCGATCCGCTTGGTATGTGGGGTACTTCAGGTTCAACCTGATAAAACCGTAGAAAAGGGGCCTTGCGCCCCTTTTCTTTTTACGGTATATTGACATCATTCCGGGGTCCCCGGTGTATCTGACAGTCCCGGCTGACGACATGCAGACAGATACGCCTAACTTGCATGTAAGGAAAAATCATGGCAAATACCACATTTTCTGGCCCAGTCGTATCCACAAACGGCTTTGTTCCCCCAGTAACCGTTACAGCTTCATTGCCCGCAGCTTCTTCTGTGGCCGCTGGCACGATGTACATCATTACCGATAACGGCGCTGGCAATGACGAGATTTGCGTTGTTATTAGCAATGGCTCGGCTTGGAAGACTGCTGTAGGCGCTGCATTGTCGTAATTTGTCTCCCGTAAGGGTTTTTAACTCAAGGAGCAAATTATGAGTTTTGCAAGTGACATTCAGACAAAGACTCTGACTGCCACGGGAACAGCGGTAAATGGACGGTCACGCATTGCTGGTATTTATTACATCCAAGCTACGACCACTCCTGCTACTTTAACTTTCCGTGATGGCGGAGCAAGCGGCACGGTTGTTATGACGCTGCCTACACCCGGTGTAGTTGGCGCTAACGACTTGATGATTGCTGATAACGGTATCCTGTGTTCTACCGACATCCACGTTACTATTAGTAGCAATACAGATGTTACTAGCTGCATGGTGATGTTTGTTGGCGGTAAAGCGGCCTAATTATGGCTAAGTCAGCGGCATGGACGAGGAAAGAGGGCAAGAACCCCAAAGGCGGTTTAAACGCCAAAGGGCGAGCTTCCTACAACAAGGCGAACCCCGGGAAACCGGGTTTGAAGGCCCCCGCTCCCAACCCAAAGACAGAAAAAGACGCAGCACGGCGAAAGTCCTTCTGCGCCAGAATGTCTGGGATGAAGTCCAAGTTGACGAGTTCAAAGACAGCCAAAGACCCGAACAGCCGTATAAACAAGAGCCTTAGAGCGTGGAACTGCTAAAAATGGACATGATGTTGTGGAACGGAGGGTTATCCCTCGCCGTTGCTTTAATTCTTCTGTGGGTTAAAACATCCCAAGATGAAGTTAAACGCGTTGCTATCTTACTTAGCAAGACTCGTGAAGAGGGCGCTGAGAAGTATGTAACCCGCTCCGAACTCCACACAGACATCAACCGCGTTATAGACAGGCTTGATAGGTTAGACACAAAGCTGGATACTTTTATCCGCGAGCAAAAAAACGCTACAAACTAAGGAAAAACCATGAGTGACATGACCCCCAACCAAATGCGTAAGAAAGCGGATGAAATTGAAGCCGCAGGTGGCCCTATGGCGCTAGAACGCGCCAACAAACTTCGTGACGATGCGAACGATATGGAATCTGGCGCTTACGAAGCCGACCGCAAAGCTGGTAAGTTAAATAACAAAGGCGGCATGGTTGGCTACAAAAAAGGCGGTATGCCCAAAAAGATGAAGGGCGGTGGCTCTGTCCGTGGTTATGGCTTGGCTCGCGGTGGCCGCGCCTGCAAAATGGTTTAAGGAGTTATGTTATGGATATGCCTGATACAAATATTGAGGCTCCTGCGGTTACAGCCAATCCGATGGCTGCCGCCCGCATGAAAAAGATAAACCCTAAAGGTCGTAAGCTCGACAAGCGCGGTAACCCAATCGTCACCAAAGAGGAACTACAAGCCTCGGGCATGTCTCTGCGCGATTTCTTAAACGAAGAGCGTGGGTTAACAAGACGCGTTACGACTAGCGATCGAATTAAAAACGACGAGACTCGTAAACGCAATACAGCGCCCGTAACTCGCGCTGAAACAGACGCCCGCGTAATGGCAGATGAGAAGCGCAAGCGAGATAGTGCCCCGATAAGTCGCGGTAATGTCCAACGCGACACCACTGAGGGTGAAGCTGCGGCGCGGGCAACCGCACCTGATGGCGGTATGGAAGCGGCTCAAGAAGCCCGGAATTACGCAAAACGTCAACGTGCAGCAAAAATGGAGTCGCAATACGGCGGCGGTCTGAAAAAAGGCGGCATGGTTAAGAAAGGCCGTGATGGTTTAGCCCAGCGTGGTAAGACCAAAGGAAGGATGTGCTGACATGATGAATTGTCGCGGTATGGGTCGGGCCATGAAGCCTGTTGCCTTTAGCAATAAAGGCCGGGTAAAGACTACCGAAAAAAGTGGCCCCGAAGGGCACCGCGATGATGAGTGGCGTTATGTCCCACCGAAGGGTCAACGGAAGATGCCGTATTACCCCCCTGAAGACAAAAACGATAAAGTCTTAGAGGCCAAAAAAGGTGGTAAGGTCAAGTCAAAAGTAAACGCTGCTGGCAACTACACCAAACCCAGTATGCGTAAGCAACTGTTTGAGTCTATTAAAGGGCAAGCCGTCCAAGGCACCGCTGCTGGTCAATGGTCAGCCCGTAAGGCGCAGTTGCTTGCTAAGAAATACAAAGAGAAAGGCGGTGGCTATCGTGGCTGAATATAAATCCCCCGCAGGCGTTAAAAAAGGCGTTAGCGTAAAAGACATTATCCCTGAGCCCAAAGTTCCGTATTCCGCCGCCCGCTTAAGAGTGCCTAGCTCTAGAGGGAGTACGTCGAAAGATACATCTGCTTTAGACATGCTGAGGGACTTTGAGAAACTTAGCAAGACGAAAAAAGAAGTTACCGCTAAGAGCGGTAAGTGGATTCAAAGCGCAATTAAGAAACCCGGAGCGTTGAAAGAAGCTATGGGTGTTAAAGCTGGTGAAAAAATCCCAGCAAAAAAACTTGCCAAAGCGGCGCAAGCCCCGGGTAAGATGGGTCAACGTGCTCGTTTAGCCCAGACTTTGCGGAAAATGAAAAAGTGAAAAAACCGCAGCAGTCTTTAAAGGCTTGGACGGCACAGAAGTGGAGAACCAAGAGTGGTAAAAAATCTTCTGAAACAGGTGAAAGATACCTTCCAGAGTCTGCTATCAAAGCTCTCAGCCCTGCGGAGTACGCTGCTACAACACGTGCAAAACGCAAAGGCAAAGCTGCTGGGCAGCAATTCGTCCAACAGCCCAAAAGAATAGCTAAGAAGGTGGCTCCGCATAGGAACAGAGGTAAATAATGGCTACATCAGGCACCGCAACATTCAACATGGACTTGACCGAGTTGGTCGAGGAGGCGTTTGAACGCGCGGGTAGCGAGTTGCGTAGTGGGTATGACCTGCGTACGGCCCGCCGTAGCCTTAACCTCATGTTCACCGACTGGGCTAACCGGGGTATCAATCTTTGGACAGTTGAGCAAGGGTCTCAGGTACTTACTGCCGGTGTTGGCACGTACACCCTACCGGCTGACACGGTTGATCTTCTAGAGCATGTAATTCGCACGGATGCGGGGTCTGCGGCAAATCAAGCGGATCTAAGTGTTTCACGTATTAGTGTTTCTACCTACTCTAGCATCCCAAACAAACTAACTACTGGTCGTCCGGTACAGATATACATTGACCGCCAGACGAGCGCCCCGTCAATTAACTTGTGGCCTGTGCCTGACTCTGCCCAAACTTATACTCTGGTGTACTGGCGCTTACGCCGTATCCAAGACGCGGGTAACGGTGTCAACACGATGGATGTGCCTTTTAGGTTCCTTAACTGCTTAACGGCCGGTTTGGCGTATTACTTAGCGTTGAAACTTCCAAACGGGCTTGAACGTATTGGCTTACTGAAACAGCAGTATGACGAAGCATGGGAGCTTGCTGCTACTGAAGACAGAGAAAAAGCTACGTTCCAACTTGTACCACGGTACATGACTATAGGGTAAACGCTGATGTCTTCTAAATACGCTCAGGGTAAACACACTCTCGCCGACTGCGATAGGTGTGGGTTTAAGTACAAGCGTAAGGTACTTAAAGAGTTGGTGGTAAACGAAGCACCTACCAATCTTCAGGTATGTCCTCAATGCTGGGAACCGGATCATCCGCAATACAAAGTTGGTAAATACCCTGTGGTTGATCCGCAGGCAGTTATGAATCCGCGTCCAGATCGTTCGTTTGAATACACAGGAGCGCCGACAGCGTCTAGAGGTATTCAATGGGGTTGGAATCCATTGCTTGGAGTGCAATCTTCGTGTACAGTTGGCACTGTTACGGTGACCGTATCGTAAGGAGTTAGTATGAATAAAACCGCTTGCCTGAATAAATACCAGCAACCAAAACCTGTACCTGTACCTAAAACGGCTGGGTACCCCGAAACCGGTGTAAAAACCACCGGCGTAAAGATTCGTGGTACCGGTGCGGCGACCAAAGGTACGATGGCCCGGGGGCCTATGGCATGAAAAAAGTTGTAGAAGCTCGGGCATTGGCGTCCGGTGCTATTGAGCCACGACACGAAATTGAAGTGTTGTGTAGCAACTGCAACGACCCAGTTAGTGATGTAGAGGCTGCTACAGGGAACTGCACAAACTGCGGCCAGCCTTGGCAACCGAAGCAACACGTTAGGATTTGGGCGACATCCGTCCCTGAAGCTGGCGGCGGGGTAATGTAATGAACTACTCTGAGTTAACCACTGCGATCCAAGACTACACTGAGAATAGCTTTAGTGCAGCCGACCTTGCTACGTTTGTTGAGCAGGCTGAGCAGCGGATTTTTAACTCTATTCAGTTCCCATCGTTACGCAAAAACGTGACCGGGACGACAACGAGTGGCATTTCCTACTTAGCTTGTCCGATTGATTTTCTGTCCGCGTACTCGATGGCCGTAATAGCCGATAGTGGCGAGTTTACATTCCTACTAAACAAGGACGTAAACTTTATACGCGAAGCGTATCCAACACCTTCTTCTACGGGGACGCCAAAACACTATGCTTTGTTTGGGCCTAGGTCTACTGTACAGACGGAGCTGACGTTTATTTTGGGGCCTACACCCGACGCCGACTACAACATTGAGTTGCACTATTTCTACTACCCAGAGTCCATTACAACTGCGGCTTCTGGCACATCGTGGCTTGGGGACAACTTTGATCCTGTGTTGCTGTACGGCTCTTTGGTTGAGGCATACACCTTTATGAAGGGTGAGCCCGACATGCTACAGCTATACAACGGCAAGTACAACGAGGCGCTTCAATTGGCTAAACGTCTGGGTGATGGGCTGGAGCGTCAAGATGCCTATCGTTCAGGTCAAGCTAGGGTGCAAGTTACATGATGAATCTAGGTGTTCAAACCCCCGCACTCCTTACGGGTGTACGAGTTGAGGCTACAAGTGGTCGAGGCTTTACCCCAGAAGAGGTGGCTGAGCGTGCTCTGGACAAGATAATTTCTGTTGGGGATGAGTCCCATCCGGCGGTTAGAGACCAAGCGCTGGCGTTTCGAGCAAAGATTCGCAGTGTGCTGGTGTATTACATGAAGGAAGCAATCAAATCCGACAGGACTACGATTGCTAACAGATTACGTGAATCGGGTCATCCCGAGTTGATTAACCTTCTAAACTAAGGAGCCAATCATGGCAATTACTCAGGCAATGTGCACATCTTTCAAGCAGCAGCTATTGGAGGGTGTACATGATTTCCGTACTTCCGGCGATACTTTTTACATGGCGCTGTACACCTCGTCAGCGACACTTGATGCTACGACCACGGCTTATACGGCTACCAATGAGACCTCCGGTACGGGCTACGTGGCTGGCGGTCAGGCGCTGACTAATGTCAACCCGGGCACTTCTGGTACGACTGCGATCACCGATTTTGCTGATGAAACATGGTCTACCGCAACGATTACTGCTCGTGGGGCTATGATTTACAACACGACTCCGGCGCATACGTATACCAACCCTGCCGTGGCAATTCTGGATTTTGGTGGCGACAAGACCTCGACTGCTGGTGATTTTACTGTGATTTTCCCAGTATCGGATGCATCTAACGCCATCATCCGTATAGCCTAACAGGGAGCAGCTATGGCTACCCTCACCGGGTGGGGCCGAGACACTTGGTCAAGTGGCGCATGGGGTGAGCCTATCCCAGTTGAAGTCACGGGGGTCTCGTCCACCGGTGCGGTTGGTACCGTATCATTCTCTACGCAACAGAACATATCTGTTACTGGGGTCTCCGCTACAGCCGCTTTAGGCACCGCGTCAACTTCTACAGAACAGAACATATCTGTTACTGGGGTCTTGTCCACCGGTGCGGTTGGTACCGTATCATTCTCTACGCAACAGAACATATCTGTTACTGGGGTGCAGGGCACCACGGCTCTTGGTACGACGGTTGCAATTGGAGCGGCAAATGTAACGCTGACAGGTGTCTCGGCTACAGCAGCATTAGGTACTGCGACTACTAGAACCGTAAACAGTGTCCCGGTAACTGGGGTACAAGGTGTTACAGCTCTAGGTTCAGCTAGCGTTACGGCTGATTCTAATGTATATTTGACGGGTGTGAGCGCCACAGCTTTGACCCGGGAACCCCTAGTTTGGGGGCTTGTTAACACTGAACAGGATCCAAATTGGCTGCTAATCGCGGCATAAACACGGAATAAGGACAGATTATGGCCTCAACATACTCAACTAACCTCAAGATTGAGCTGATTGCTACCGGTGAGCAGTCAGGGACTTGGGGCACGACCACTAATACCAACCTCGGCACGGCGCTAGAACAGTCCATTGTGGGCTACGGTAACCCTGATTTCACATCAGACGCTGACCTGACGCTGACGCTAAGCGACTCAAACGCCACGCAGGTTGCTCGTAATTTAGTACTTAATGTAACATCTAGCGTAAGCCTAACGGCCACGCGCAACTTGATTGTGCCTACGGTTCAGAAGCCGTATGTGGTGCAGAACAATACGACGGGTAGCCAGAGTATTGTAGTCAAGACCTCTGCTGGCACTGGGGTGACGGTGCCTAATGGCGAATCCGTGCTGGTCTATGCAGACGGCACGAACGTGGTGTCTCAGGTAACGCACATCCCCGCACTGACTCTTAGCACTGCGTTGGCATATTCTTCTGGTGGTACGGGGCTTACTTCACCCGGCACTTCGGGCAATATTCTTACGTCTAATGGCACGACATGGACATCGGCTGCACCGGCACCGGGCGGTATTGATTATGTAGTTAAGACGACTACCTATACGACCCAGAATAACGAGGGTGTGCTGGCAAATACCTCTGGCGGCGCGTTTACGGTAACTCTCCCGGCTAGTCCAGCGTCTGGCGATCAAGTGGTTGTTGCTGATCCTACTGGTGACTGGGCGACGAACAATTTAACCGTTGGGCGTAACGGTGAGACCATATCAGGTGCCGCCGAAGACCTTGTTTGTGATATTGGCGGGGCTTCTGTCCAGCTTGTTTATGACGGGTCGGACTGGAATGTATACGCGCAAGTTGGCGGCAACGGCGGTACGGCTGTTACTCTAACTGGCACGCAGACGCTGACCAACAAGACGCTACAAGATTATGCTATTGAAGGTGTAGCAATTGGCAACACAGGCGCTACTCGCACCATTGACTTCGACACGGGCAACTTTTTCTCTGCTACGTTGGATCAGGCTTGTACGTTTACGTTTAGTAATCCTGTTGCGTCAGGTGATTTTTGTGGTTTTGTGCTTGAGTTGACTAACGGTGGTGCGTTTGCTATTACTTGGCCTGCCTCTGTAGACTGGGTAGGCGGCACTGCACCTACGTTGACAGCCGCTGGCGTAGATCAGCTTGTATTTACAACGAGAGATGGCGGGACAACGTACTTTGGTTTTGTCGTTGGTCTTGATATTAAGTAACCCACAGTAAAGAACTGACATGGCAGATTTAATAGCAACGATGCAAGCCGCCGCTGGTGTTGGTGGGGACAAGCTGTATGTTGAAGATGTCTTTAGCACCTATTTATGGACAGGCACAAACTCTGCAAACACTATTACCAACGGCATTGACCTTGCTGGTGAAGGCGGGATGGTGTGGACTAAGTGGCGTAGTATTACAAATGACCATATGTTGGTTGATACAGACCGTGGCGCACTAAAAGTTTTAAAAGCTAACAGTACGTCTTCTGAAGTAACTAATGGGAATAATGCCCCCTCAAGTTTTTTATCTGATGGTTTTACTTATACAGATAATGGTTCTGGCTATCCCATCGCCTCATGGACGTGGCGCAAGGCTCCAAAGTTCTTTGATGTGGTGACCTACACGGGGAATGGTGTTGCTGGGCGTACCGTGGCACATAACCTTGGCAGTGTGCCGGGGTGTATTATTGTTAAGCGTGTAAATAATGTATCAAACTGGGGGGTTTACCACCGTAGTTTACCAAATACCGACTATTTACTTTTGAATTCAACGGCACAACAGCAAACATCTTCAACATTTTGGAATAATACAACCCCAACAGAAACAGAATTTACAGTAGGTACGAACCAAGTGGTTAACGCCAGTGGTTCAACCTACGTTGCATATCTCTTCGCCCACGATGCAGGGGGCTTTGGCGACGACGGCGACCAAAGCATTATTAGCTGTGGGAGTTACACTGGAAATGGTTCTAACTCAATAACTAATTTTGTAAATTTAGGATGGGAACCACAATGGGTTTTAGTAAAAAACGCAGGTATAAGCCCAAGTGAACCTGAAAACTGGTATTTAGTTGACAATATGCGTGGGTCTACTCCAAATGAGGGTGCGGTATCTGCATATTTAAGACCTGATCTTAGTTCGGCTGAGGTTTCACCCAGCTTATATGGTATTGCTGTTGCTTCACAGGGATTCTATGCTGTTGGAAATGACGGTAAATTTAACAGAAGCGGTCAGACCTACATCTACATAGCCATCCGCCGTGGACCGATGAAGACTCCTGAGAGTGGGACTGAGGTGTTTAGTCCGGTTGCTTATACAGGCGACGGAGCATCAAGTCGTTCATTCACAAACCCAAACTTTGCGCCTGATTTGATCTGGACAAAGAGCCGAAGCAACGGAACTGATAACAAGTTCATGGATCGTTTGCGCGGGACGGGTAGAGGATTAAATACAAACGACACTGGTTCTGAAGGCGTTGCAACTGGATATTATGTAACTGAGTATGGTTCGCTGGGGTGGACTTTAGGCATTGCTGACGCAAGCTACAACAATAGCGGGTATACATATGGCGCTGGAGCCTTCCGCCGTGCCCCCGGCTTCTTTGATGTGGTGGCTTATGCGGGTGATTCAACACTAGGACGAGCCGTAAACCATAACCTTGGGGTTGCGCCTGAGTTGATTATTTTAAAAAATAGAACTCTATCCGGTGGTGGAGCTAAATGGGTAGTAGCACTATCTAGTACAGCGCCTAATGAAGGTGCTCTTTCAAACTCTAATGGGTTTGCGGCGTATGGGAACATAACTGCTTTTGGTAGTACCACCTTTACTTTGTTGAATGGCGCAAGCGAAATAAATAACTCTAGTTACAACTACATCGCCTACCTCTTTGCCACAGTAGCAGGCGTATCCAAAGTCGGTAGTTACACAGGCACAGCCGCTGACATTAACGTAGATTGTGGCTTCACCACGGGCGCTAGGTTTGTCCTAGTTAAGCGTACTGACTCCGCTGGTGATTGGTATGTATGGGATAGCGCACGGGGCATTGTGGCTGGTAATGACCCGTATCTGTTACTAAACAGCGCAGCGGCTGAAGTGACCGGCACTGACTACATCGACCCACTAGCTTCAGGCTTCACGGTGACATCATCTGCACCTGCTGCGCTAAACGCCAGCGGAGGCACATACATATTTTTAGCGATTGCGTAAGGAGCAAATTAAATGACAACGCTATCAGGAATCATCACACCAACAAACGTAGTTACTGCTTCAAGTACAACTACGCTGACCAATAAGACCATCGCTTACGCATCAAACACGCTGACAGGAGTTGCGCCAACATCACAGCCAACGCTGACGGGTGTTAAAGAAACCAAGGTGGCGATGGGCGCTAACGACATTGACCTGTCTGCTGGCAACTACTTTACCTACACCTTGTCGGGCGCACAGACGCTGACGGTTAGCAACGTGGCATCTAGTGGGTCGGTTGCTGCTTTTGTGATTGACATTACCAACGGCGGCTCTGCTGCGCTGACGTTCTTTTCGGGCGTCACTTGGAATGCTGCTACTGCTCCAACTTTGACGGCAAGCGGTGTTGATACGCTGGCGTTCTTCACCTACGACGGCGGCACAACGTGGCGCGGGTTTGTACTTGGTCAGGCAATGGCTTAAGGAAAAGATATGTCAGTACGCGATGTAGTCCAAGCAGCAGCCGGTGCGTTAGGTGGGGATAAGCTGTATGTTGAAGATGTCTTCAGCACTTATTTGCACACCGGCAACGGCTCCACGCAGACGATCACCAACGGCATTGACCTTGATGGCGAGAGTGGGTTGGTTTGGATTAAAAAATGGACAGACACAGGTAACCATGTGTTATCGGATACGGAAAGAGATTGGTATAATTACCTTCCTTTACCAATTCAGAGCGGTCAAACCTACGACACAAGCAATATAACAAGTTTTAATTCAGACGGGTTCTCTCTTGGGTCTGGGTCTTTGGTAAATGCTTCTGCACAAGGTTACGTCTCATGGACATTCCGAAAAACTCCTAAGTTCTTTGACGTTGTGACGTACACGGGGACTGGTTCTGCTCAGACAATCGCACATTCGCTTGGCGGTACTGTTGGCGCTTTGATCATCAAGCGAACATCTGGTTCAGGAAACTACTCAACATTTGTCAGAACAAGTGGTGCAGCAGGTTCAACGCTGTACGCATATTTCAATAGCACATCTGGACTGAACTTAACCGCTGCGGCAGGAGCAAGCGGAGTTCCAGCAGAATCCATTGGATATATCACAACAACAGGTTTCAAGCCCAATGATTTGTCTGGGAGTGGAGCTGCTGGAAACGTTGATAACATTAACGAAAACGGTGCTACCTACGTAGCCTACCTATTCGCACACGATGCAGGGGGCTTTGGCGAAGATGGCGAGCAAAACATTATTAGCTGTGGGAGTTATGTCGGCAACGGTTCAACATCGACTTACAATGAAATTAGCGTTGGCTTCGAGCCGCAGTGGGTGTTGACTAAAAACATTACATCAATCGCAAATTGGCAAATTGGCGATATTATGCGTGGTCAAAATTGGGAAGCCGCTGGTGGTTCAGCTAATCCACTTATTAACCGACTATCATCAAATTTAAATTCCGCCACCGACCGTGAAAACGGCATTATTCCCGCCACAAATGGTTTTGCTGTTAATGGATCAAGTGGGGCCAACATATCTGGTAACACCTACATTTATATAGCCATCCGCCGTGGACCGATGAAGCCCGTAGAAAGTTCTTCTGAGGTTTACAACACTACACTTTACACAACTGCGTCTAATTACAACATAACCACAAACTGGCCCGTTGATTTTTCTATTACAACGCTGCGAAACTCTGGCCAATGGCGCTGGGTGTTTGACAGAATCCGTGGAAGCAACACCTCAAATCGTGTTTACTCCGCTTCTGATATTGTGGCTGGAACTGGCGTTTGGAAGTTTGACAACAATACAAAAGTAGTTGATAACTACTGGGTTTCCCAACAAGGTCTTAGTGGTTATTCTGCTATTGCTTATAACTGGAGAAGAGCGCCCGGGTTTTTTGATATGGTCGCCTACAAAGGCAACTCCGTTTCAGGTCGCACCATTCCTCACAACCTCGGTGTCGTGCCAGAAATGATCTGGGTGAAGATAAGAGGAGCGGCTAGAAATTGGGCTGTTTACCATAGCGCTTTAGGTGCTACAAAAAAATTAACTTTAGACACTGGTGACTTACCCGTTACATCTTCAATTTACTGGAACAACACAGAACCAACCAATTCGGTGTTTACTGTCGGAAATTATGATGATGTAAATGACGCTGGTTCTGGTGGTTACTATATTGCTTATTTGTTTGCATCATTAGCAGGGGTTTCTAAGGTCTGGAGCGCAACTATTTCTGGCTCTGATGTAACAGTAGACTGCGGCTTTAGTAACGGGGCGGCATTGGTCTTGTGCAAGCGAACAGACAGTGTGGGTTACAACGATTGGTTTGTATGGACATCGGCACAAGGAATTACCGCTGGTAATGATCCATATCTTTGGTTAAATGGAAATTCCACTGAAAACACATCTACAGATTACATTGACCCCAACTCCTCTGGTTTTACATTAGTTTCAGGTGGGCTTCCTAATGGAACCTATGTGGGTTACGCAATAGCGTTGCCGTGATAATTTTCAACAGACTAACGAAAGGATCAATCCATGTCTGAATATCGTAATCGCACCACTAGTGCTGTAAAAACTCAAGGCGAAATTCGCCGCTCAATGCCCAACACATCCCTGCCCCGCGTATGGGACGCTGCAACCTGTGACTTCTTGGGCGTTGACCCAGTGCTGGCTGCACCTCAACCAGCCCCGTCAGGCGAGTACAAGGTAGTGGTGCGTGATGGTGTCACCCAAGACGGAAACGGCAACTGGGTACAGGCGTATGTAGAACGTGATATGTTTGCCGACTACACCGACGAAGATGGCACGGTTCACACCAAAGCAGAACAAGAGGCTGCATACACGGCGCGCAAGGACGCAGATGCTGCTACGGCTGTTCGTGCAGAACGTGACAAGTTGCTATCTGAAACTGACTGGATGGGCATGTCTGACGTAACTATGCCAGCAGAGTGGGCTACCTACCGTCAAGCGTTGCGTGATGTGCCGTCACAGGCTGGGTTTCCGTATAACGTGACTTGGCCTGATGCGCCCTAATGATCGACCCGATTAGCCTCTTTATGGCCGCTACGGCGGCTTTTAACACGGTCAAGAAGCTAGTTGAGGCGGGTCGTGAGGTTGAGGATGTACTAGGTCAAATCGGTGTTTGGATGGGTAAGGTCAGCGAGCTTAACGCGCTTGACAATAAAAAGCCCAGTATCTTTAAGCGCATTGGTAGCGGCAAGTCGGTCGAGCAGGAGGCAATGGAGCAACTCCAGCGCCGTGAGGCTGTTCGCAAGCAGCACCTAGAAATGATGTCGATGGTCAAGCTACGGTACGGGCCGCAGGCTTTTGAAGACCTAATGGTCATGCAACGTCAGATCAAACTTAAACGTGAGCGTGAGTTGATCCATCAGGCGCAGCGACGTAAGGATGTTGTTATGTACGCACTGCTTGTGATTGTTTTTAGTCTTGGCATTTGGGCTATTTGGGGCATGATTGCCACGGCTATCGAGTGGAAGCAAAACGGAATATGACCGAAGAATTTAAACAAGCCGACCTCAATGGTGATGGTGTCTTAACACCTGACGAGTTTCAGCTAGAACTGAAACGCAAACGTTTGGAAATTGAAGACGCTGACGCACAACGTGACCAACAGCGCAAGATGGTGTGGTGGGTGCTGGCTGGTATGCTGGGCTACCCCTTATTTGTTGTTGCCGCTAGCTTACTGGGATTAGACAAAGCGTCGGACATTCTTGGTGCTATGGCGACTATTTATTTTCCGAGTACTAGTTTAATTCTGGCCAGTTTCTTTGGGGCTGCTGCTTACCAAGCTAGAAAGGACAAGTGATGCTACAAGCCTTAATTGGTCCCGTTACGGGACTACTAGACAAGTTCATTGAGGACAAGGATCAGAAAAATGCGCTTGCACACGAAATTGCAACCATGTCTGAACGCCACGCGCAACAGCTTGCAATGGCTCAAATTGAAGTCAACAAGGCAGAAGCTGCTTCAGGCTCTGTTTTTAAAGGCGGATGGCGACCTTTCATTGGGTGGGTTTGCGGTTTTGCTTTTGCTTATCATTTTATTCTTCAGCCCATTCTTCTCTTCGGGACAGCTGCTGCCGGAGTTTCTCTTCCACCTCTTCCTGAGTTTGATATGAGCCAGATGATGCCCGTGTTGCTGGGTATGTTGGGTTTGGGAGGCCTTCGCACCTACGAGAAGAAAACAGGGGTAGCCAAATGAAAGGTAAAGAGTAAATGCTATGGATACCGGTCGCCTTCGTATGTCTGGTGAGCGGAAACTGTACCTTTCACTACGCTTACGTTGAACGGTACCTATATGAGTGCGAAGCGGTTAACCGCAAGGCAGTAACAAAAATGCAAGCTGACTCTGCCGTTCAAGCCTACGATGTAACCTGTGTTCAGGTTTTGCTAAAGGAAAGTGGAAATGCGACTAACGAAGAACTTCAGCCTAGCGGAAATGACAAAGAGCGATACAGCCTTACGCCTAGATTTGGACAATATCCCCGGTGAAGAAGAGATTGCCAACCTGACCGCCCTATGCGAAAATGTGCTACAGCCGGTGCGAGACTATTATGGGATGGGCGTCAAAGTTAATTCGGGCTTCCGCCACCCTGATGTGAACGCCAAAGTTGGGGGGTCAAAAACCTCGGATCACTGCAAAGGTATGGCGGCGGATATTGAAATCCCCGGTATTGCTAACGCAGATTTAGCGCAATGGATTGTGGACAACATGAACTTCCGTCAAGTTATCCTCGAATTCTATACCCCCGGTATCCCAGATTCGGGGTGGGTGCACGTCAGCTACAACCCTGCCGACAACAAAAAGCAGGTGCTTACCGCTACCAAAAAAGACGGGAAAACTGTATATTTGCCCGGACTTGTTGCATAAGAGCATGCCATGCCTTTACAGAAACTCTTACTAAAACCCGGTGTCAACCGAGAAAACACCCGCTATACCAGCGAAGGTGGTTGGTACGACTGCGATAAAGTACGTTTCCGTCAGGGCACACCCGAGAAGATTGGTGGTTGGGCGCAGCAATCTAGTAACAGATTTCTTGGGGTATGCCGCGCCTTATTAAACTGGGCTAGCCTTTCTAGCGCAGACCTTATGGGCGTTGGTACCAACCTAAAATATTACGTAGAACGTGGCTCTGTTTTCTTTGATGTAACTCCTATACGTGAAACGACAGCGGCTGGCGATGTAACTTTTGCTGCTGTAAACGGCTCTGCGACTATTACTGTGACGGATACTGCACACGGGGCCATAGCCAATGATTTTGTTACTTTTAGTGGTGCCGTCAGCCTTGGTGGGAATATAACCGCTGATGTCTTAAACCAAGAATATCAGATCGTTAGCGTAGCAGATGCTAACACGTACACAATTACAGCCACAGCCACAGCAAACGCTTCGGATACAGGTAACGGTGGCGCTGCTGTGGTGGGCGCATACCAGCTTAATACTGGCCCTGATCAACAACTACCGCTAAACGGCTGGGGGGCAGCAGCTTGGGGCTTTGAGCCTTGGGGCGAGTCTAGTTCTACGACTTCTTTGCGTCTTTGGAACCATGCCAATTTTGGTGAAGATCTAATTTACGGACCACGCGGTGGTGGCGTTTATTATTTGGATTACAGCGCAGGCTTGTCTAACCGTGGCGTAGCTTTAGCGGATTTAGCTGGCGCGTCTAATGCGCCTACTGTGCATAACAAATTGCTTGTTTCCGACATATCTCGGTTCGTGATTTGTTTTGGTGTTAACCCTCTGGGATCGAGTATTTTAGATCCTATGCTTATTCGGTGGTCTGACCAAGAAAATGCTGCCAACTGGACGCCTTCGGCAACAAACCAAGCCGGGGATTTAAGGTTGTCGTCGGGCAGCGAGATTGTTACAGCTGTTCAGCAACGCCAAGAAGTGTTGGTATGGACTAATGATGCCCTGTATTCGTTACAGTATTTAGGGCCGCCCTATGTCTGGGGCGCGCAGTCTCTTGGTGAGAACATTTCTATTATTGGCCCGAATGCCGTAGCCAGTGCGGCAAACGTAACTTACTGGATGGGGCATGGTAAGTTCTACCGTTATGATGGTCGCGTTCAGACCATGCGCTGCGATTTGCGCCAGTTTATTTTCCAAAACGCTGATGATGACCTGACAATAGACTTGACGCAGAATGAGCAGGTTTATGCCAGCACTGTAGAGGCGTTTAACGAAGTCTGGTGGTTCTATTGCTCTAAGGTTAGGCCGACGGGTTCTTCGCCTGACCGGTATGTGGTATACAACTACGCCGAGGATATTTGGTATTACGGCAGCATGGAGCGCACGGCTTGGTTTGATAGTAGGTTACGTGACCGCCCAATCGCTACATACGCTAACCGTCTTGTTGAGCACGAATTTGGGGTGGATGACGTCGCTACTGGCACACCCACGGCTATAAATGCTTACATAGCGTCTACTGAGATAGACATAGGTGATGGGCATAACTTTGCTTTTATTTATCGTGTTTTGCCGGATGTAACTTTCCGTGGATCTACCACTGTTTCTCCAACTGCAGTGATGACATTGCAGCCTATGCAGAACTCTGGCTCTGGGTATAACAACCCAGCTTCTGTAGCCGGTAGCGCCTCTGCATCTATAACGCGTACCGCCACGGTGCCAATTGAACAATTTACGGGACAGGTATATACCCGTGTCAGAGGCCGTCAGATATCTATCAAAATGGAGTCTACGGAATTAGGAACCACGTGGCAGCTTGGTGCACCACGTATTGATATTAAACCTGATGGACGGCGGTAATGGCAAACGTTATTACCTCAGAACAAATACTTGCAAGGGCTGTTGCACCGCGTTTGCCGTCGGCTCCCAACGAGTACGACCGTCTGTTTCTAGAGCAGCATAATAATATACTGCGCCTGTATTTCAACCAGCTAGATAATATTCTGGGGCAGTTGCAGTGGAATAAGCCAATCGCCTATCTGGATTTTGATACAACTGTTACGCCTGCTGTCCATCAAACAGGCCGACTCGATTGGGACTCAGATGACGCAACGCTTGAACTCGACATGGAGTACGGAGTTGTCCAACAGATCGGGCAAGAGACCTACGCCCGCGTAAGTAACAATACTGGTTCTACCATTCCCAACGGCACGGTTGTCGGCTTTGCTGGAGCAACAGATGCCTCCCTAAGAGTAACGCCCTACCTTGCAGACGGCGCATCGCCTACGATATATATTTTGGGCGTGATGACCCACGACCTGCCTGACTCTGGGTTAAAAGGCTACTGCACGGTATTTGGCTTTGTGCGGGATTTAGACACTACCGGCACGCCATACGGTGAGACTTGGGTACAGGGGGATGTTCTCTATGCCTCACCCTCCACTGCTGGCGGTTTTACTAAGGTCAAGCCCACTGCTCCGGACAACGTCATCATCATGGCGGCTGTTACGGCTGTTAGCGCTACAGAAGGGGTCATTTTTGTCCGTCCTACTATTCTCCAGCAGACGTATTACGGCACGTTTAATCTGACTACCGATTACAGCCCACCACTTGCTGATACGGCCTACCCCGTTGTGTTTAACAATACTCAGTCTGCTAACGGCGTGGCGTTGGGTACTCCTGCTTCTAGGGTCGTTGTGGTCGAGTCAGGGTTTTACAACATATCAGCAACGCTTCAGTACACCAGCTCAAACGCGTCATCAAAGAACGTCTACAGTTGGATTCGCAAGAACGGTGTAGATATAGTGCAATCATCTCGTATTTTGAGCCTTAGCGGAAGCGGCGTGTATAGCCCCGTGCTGATTTCAGAATCGGTGTCGCTGGCGGCAAACGACTATATCGAGATTGTGATGGCTTCAACAGATACAGCCGTGTCTTTGATCGCGGCCCCCGCTACTGCGTTTGCCCCCGGTTCTCCCGCCGTCAGCTTGGTGGTTGAGCAGATACAGCAATAACTTCCCATTTGTACTTTGACACACTAAAATAAAAGCACTATGAGCACTATGAACTTGAGCTTACACCCCATCGCCGAAGCCGTCCGGTCCCAAGGCCGGAACGGTGATTCCATGCTCGTTCACATGACCCCCGGCGAGGTCGCTGCACTCCAACGCATGGCCGAAGCAAACGGTGGTACGTTGACGATTAACCCTGAGACTGGACAGCCCGAAGCGTTTTTTCTAGCCGCTTTACTACCAGCCCTTGCTGGCGCTGCGATGCCGGGTATTGCCGCCGCTACTGGAATTGCTGCTCTAGCTAACCCCCTTACTTCTAGTCTTTTAATTGGCGGTTTGACGGGTGCGCTGACTGGAGATATGAGGCAAGGTCTAATGGCTGGCCTTGGTGCTTATGGTGGCTTTGGTCTTGGCGAGTCTTTGATGGGTGCAGGGGCTCCCGCCGCCGCCGCTCAAACCGCTCAAACCGCTGCCGCTCAAACCGCTCAGGCCGCTCAGGCCGCTCAAAACGCCGCCGCTCAAAACGCCGCCGCTCAGGCCGCTAAAACCGCTGCCACTCCGGGTGTTACTCAAGCCATTTCCGGCCCCGTTAGCGCTTCCGCTGCAACGCCAATACTTCCATTTGGCTCAGAAAATGTAGCCGCAGCTCAACAATTAGGTATAAATGCTATGCCTAACGTTTACGGGGCAGCTCCTGCCGCTGCTCCCCAAGTCGCATCTATTCAACCCGTTCCTTCATCCGCACCTATTCAACCTGTTCCCGTTATGACTCCAAATATCCCTAGTGCGCCGGGTTTTGGTCCAAACCCTGTTGCTGCCGCTGTCCAAACACCTCCCAGTATGATGGAGGCTATCCGTAGTGGTTCAGGCACCGTTTCTGGCAGCGATGTTTTGAATCAAATGAGTCAGGGAGCTAAAAATATATACGACACCAAAGGCGGTATTGGAAACTTCGCTAAGGAGAATTTCTCGAATATAAGTATGGCTGCAGCCCCTATGATGGTT
>Ga0099850_1000409_pt1 | contig 19247 bp, 30 predicted proteins | sample CB_VirMetaG_5_FD_79182 | JGI IMG/M metagenome (GOLD analysis project Ga0099850, IMG submission 79182) | Freshwater to marine saline gradient viral communities from Chesapeake Bay - CB_1508_1D Viral MetaG | ecosystem: Environmental > Aquatic > Marine > Coastal | place: USA: Chesapeake Bay... | reverse complement strand
GAAGCCAAACTATATTAAAGAAAGGTTTTTTCTAATTTATAATAGGTTCCTCTCTGAATAGTATTAAATTGTTCATGATTCTCTAAAGATTTAGCTTCATCCCAATTATCAGAAAATATAGGGTAACCTTTTCTCAACCCACAAAATACTTGAGCATTTTCATTTAGAATTATAAATTTTTTCAATGAGTCCAAGTTGCTTAGCTCTTTGGTACCCAACATATTTTTCAGTTTCTTCATTCCAAAATTTTCTTTGAGTTATAGATTCATCCTCATATAGTACTAATGGAGTTTCTTGGAAATAATCTTTAGGATAATCTATTTCTACTGAAATAGGACCATTAGGATGTTTATCTAAATCATATTTCCAGTGGGCTTTTATCCCATTAGAATCCACATATGTTTTTGTGAATTTTACTTTAGGAGTATCATCTGGGAGTTTAGGTCTTCCTTTGCTAGCCATTTATTGATTGAATATGTTTACATTGTCTATTTTTCGCCCTCCATACTCCAGGGCAATTACAACTAAATTTTACTTCTCCATTAGGATTAGTAAATTTCTTAGTTACATATGTAATTGTGGGGTCACTTTTACTCTTAAATTCAAAAATTTCTTCTTTTATTTTAACTGGGATGGGTTTAATCCATTCTATATCTTCAGGTTTAGTATCTAAAGGAACCTCTTGCCATGTTGGAGTGATGTACTTTTTTTCTCCTAAAACTAATAGTCCAGGGGGTAAAATTGGATGTGTGTAAATAATAGACATGTGTTCTTATTTGTGATCTAAAGATAATAAAGAATGACCCGAAGGCCAAACTTTAAGAATTTTCTTTTTCTAATTGTAATTCTAAACTAAGAAAATAACATATTTTATCTAAAAATAAAGGATTGATTTTAATTAAATAAATTAAATCATTATCCTTTAATTCATCTAACATATGTTTAATAGTAGTATTCACTTTGTTCTTTCTTTTGAGCTTTTTTAACCAAATCTCGCTTCCATGTTTTATATTTAGGATATTTATGCTCCATAAATTTAACCCATGATTTGAGAGTTTCTAGATTTTGTCGTGAACTATTCTTACTCATCGTCCTTGTCCTTTATATGTTTTTTTATAAAATTTAGATTTTTTACTTTTTGAGGTTTTTGTTTTAGCATGTACTCCTGGGCGACTTACATTTTTCTGAGGAGCATAATCAAAAGCATTAGTTTTTTTGGTCATTTTTAAGTTTATTAATTGTATTGTTTACTGTTTCACATAATTCATATTCCTCAAAATATTCTAAAATTTTAAGATTTTTTTCCAAGGTAAAAATAAAATCTTTTTCTACAACACTAATATCATAAATTGTATTTACCTCTTTAACTAAAACCTCAAATATATGAATCTGTTTCTGATCTAAATTATTCAAAATAGTATTAACTATATTCTTAGATAAAGCCAATTTATTCTTAGAGTTGGAATTGTCAATGGATGCCCAATCCTCAAATTCCTGTAAGGTATTTAATTCAATTTGCATAGGATTATTTATCTTTTTATTCTTCATAAAGATAAAAATTATTTTTTACTTAGCCAAACTAAAATAAATCTAAATAATCAGGATCAATATTTTTGGCTCTAAGTTTTTGTTGTTTTGCATCTTTTTCTAACATCTTATTAGCTAGTTTTTTAAGATGTTTTTGCTTTGCTTTATCGTAATCGTCTATAAGGTTTTGATGTTTTTTACTGCGTTTCATATTCTTGAAATTAATTCATTGATATCATCCTCATTTATTTCTAAACCTAATTCCTTAAGTCTTTGAAGATGGTAATCATCAACTTCCCAATTAATAGCTTCTGAAGTGTTGTTTACTGTATTATGACTTTCAATTTGAGTTAAATCTTGATTATTAAAAATATCTCCTATGGTTAGAAAATAATGGTTATAACAAAGTAATTGAACATTTCCTTCTCTAAAATTTCTTTTATCTCCATCTTTAAAATGCATTAAAAGAGGAGACTTATAATCTAATACTCGGGTTTCATGGAACCCACAAACTGCACATTCCTCTTTTAAATACCCTTCAGCAATCATTCTTTCTTTGATTTTTTCTGGGGTGAAATGTGATGGATCTATCCTACCTTCAATTATATCAAGGATTGCAGGCTCTTTTTTAGAGCCTATTAGAAATTTAGGTATTCCTTTGCCTGAAGGATTTAAGTGTTTATCAAAAAGAGTTTGACCTGTTTCCTCATCTTGGTAAAGTTTAGCCCATTTCTTATAATGAATATAGGAAACATTAAGATATCTAGCAGCGGCTCTATTAGACTTGGTTTTGGCCATGGCTGCAAGTATTAACTGTTTACTAAGTGGCTTAGCTTTAGGCATTTTATTCTTCCTCTTCTTCCTCTTCTTCCTCCTCGTAACTATTAAAGAAATCCCAAAGATCTTCAACTGTGTTGAAAATGTAAGGTCTTCCTTCTTCATCTAAGAAAGGGATAATTTCATCATCTTGTTTTCTTTGGTAAATATAAAATAATATAGCTTCAGCATGGAGAGGATCAAAACATAGATGAATAAATCTTTCAATTACTTGAAAAAATAAATCATCATAAGTCATTAAATTAGTATCAAAATTTTCAATAAGATTTTCCTGCCTCATCCATACTTTTTCAAATAATTCAATAGTACTAATAAATTGTTTTTTGAATTTAATTTCTTCTATATCTAATGAATCTTCTAGTTTGACAGATGAACCCAAAAGCTTACCAAATATATTTTCAAGGGCTTTCTTTCTACTCATATTCTTCCACTGTAAATAATTCCCCAAATTGCTCTGGATTAAGTCTTTTTAATTCTGAAAATCCTATAATAGCCATAATAGCATTAGGGTAAATCCCACAACTAATTTTTTCTTTAGAGATATCTCTTTTTGAATAAAAACAAAACTTTTTCATAATTTATTTTTTAATTCTACTAATTCATTACATTTTTCATAATTTTCTAATTTCTCAAAATGTAATATAACATTATCTATTAAAGGAGCAAAATTATCTTTAGTAACAATTAAGGCATATCTTAAATTAGTCAATAATAATATTGTGGCCTTATTTTCTTTCTTTTCTATAGCTACTTTAATTGCTCTAATTACTTCATTGAATAATAAATCATGAAATTCTTTTGTCTCCATCAAAATCTCTAGATCAGACTCATCATCAAAAAACAATTCTATATTTAATGGTTCAGTGTTTTTATCTTTTTTCATGATTTTATGATTTAGGTTCAATTATAAATATTAGATTTTTATTAACTCTTGCTCAAAACTCTCTAAACTATTAATTCTAATTTAATCTAATATAAATTTTTTTCATAAAATATTTTTTTCTTTTAATTGTTGGATTCCTTTTTGTAAGTATTCTTGCATTCGGGATTCAAACTGTTGACGTTGATTAGGTATATCATTTAAGACAATCATGTCTTTATAATGTTTAGATAAATTACCTTCTTTAAGAGGACCAATTTCATATTCACATACTAACATATTATTTAAAACATATTGTTGAACATCTACTCCTTTATTTTTAGCATATTGAGTTAATAACATTGTATACCAATCATGAGCTCCATATCCATTCCATCCTTCAACTGACCAAAATGTTTTCCACATTTTTTTATTATATAAATCCATCCAACCTGCCCACTTATGAGTATATAATGGTGTTAATTTCACTTCCTCATTATTAATCTTTGAGAAATATCTTACATCATATGCATCTAAATTATTCCAACTATCATACGGTATATCACAATAGTGAGGATGAGAAATAGGATCCCACGTGGTATCCCAAAGTTTAGGGATTTGAGGTGTTATGATAAAATATTCATTTTTGATATGTTTAGAACTTTCTATTAGATATGCTAATAAATTTTCACTAAAATACATATCCGGATTTAAAAACATATAATAATCTATATGATCTTCTGTTGATTCAAAAGTAGTATTTAACCCTCCATATAATTTATCACCATCATATATTTTAAATCTACATGTATAATCTTTTAATAAGGATTGAAGATTTTGGAATTTATTAATAAAAAATTTTTTAGGAATTAAAGTATTATCCCAATTTATTAAATAACTAGATAAATTTAAAGTTACATCAATGTATACTTTATCATCCTCATTAAGATAGTATTTGGATTTTTTTAGTTGGGTAAAGGATAACAAAGCATAATCCAATTCCCAAGGCATTAAATGGCAAGTAATTTTATAATTCATTATAAATAAAAATTTTATCTATACCATATTCATCTACTAATTTATACCCCAAACTATGAATTAAATTTAAGATATCTTCAGAAGTATTACCATATCTGTTTAACCATTTTTCACAAAACTCAATACACAATACTGGTTTATGTTTTTTGATAGTTTCAATGGCTCCTAATAAAGCATTTAATTCATACCCTTCAACATCTAATTGGATCAAACCACATTCAGGTAAATTTAAGTCATCTATAATAATAGTAGGAGTATACCCTAAACCTGAAATATGGACTCCTCCAGTATCATGTGGGTAATTTGGTCTAATAAGTTGTTGAGTTAATACTGGGGTAGGATTATTACCTACACAACATTGCATTTTAATCACATTAGATGTGGTAATATTTTGGTTTAAACAATAAAAATTTACTGGATCAGGTTCAAATGTGTATATTATATTAAAATGTTCAATAAATTTACTAAGAAGAAACCCACAATTCCCTCCTGCTTGGATCATTACATTTTTATTTTTAACATATGGGAGGATTTTATTAGCTATTTCAGTAAACTGATTTTGCCCATTCCAACTATTTTCATCAATAATTGGCCATACCCATTTATTATCTTTTAATGTTACTTGATCTTTCATTTTTATAATAGTTTATTGTTTTTATTAATCCTGTTTCTAAATCAATTTCACACTCTAAATTTGTATTGGTTTTTATTTTAGTATTATCCCCACAAATATATTTTGAAACTGATGGTTTATTATTTATATCATCAAATATAATATCACTTTTACTATTAGTTAAATTATATAATTTAGAAATAATAGACTTTAACTCATATTCTTTCCCAGAACATATATTATATACCCCAACGTTGTCAGATATTGATAATTTATAAATAAATTTAATAAAATCATCAATATAAATATAATCAATAATAGTATCACATTTATCTAATTTTACTGATTGATTAGTTAAAAATTTATTTATAAGTGTAGGAATCAATCTAGTGGATACATCTTTAGGCCCATATACATAACAGGGACGTAACCAAACCCATTTTATACCATATTGTTTACATAGCATTTCACTATATTTTTTAAATGTAAGTTTTGATAATCCATATAAATTTAAAGGTAATTCTATTGTATCTTCAGTTATAATATCATTTTGGATTCCATATTCAGCAAAACTTCCAACTCCTATAAATTTAGGTTTTTTAGGCAAATCTTTTAAAATATTAATTAATTCAATACTGTGCCCCACATTATCATAAAACTGAGATATATTATTAACATCATTATAATTGTTTCCTCCACCCCATCCAAAATGAAATACTATATCAGGTGAGAATGAAATTATATTTTCTTTATGTAGGATTAAATCTTTATTTGAAGCAAAATTAAATCTAATATTATTTAATATATCATTCAAATTATAATTAGTTTTTGAAAACACATAAACATTGTGATTTTCAGACAATAATTTTCTAACTAGATTAGAACCTAAAAAACCATTCCCCCCAGTGACAATTATATTCATATAATTAATTTATTAGATAAAAATGTTATCACATTATTTTTAGATTGTTCATCTGGCCCAAAAGTTAAAGCCTTATCATCAATATAATAATCAGCCATAATTTTAGGACTATACCCTGATAATTTCTTTTGGGTTGGAAGATTCTCATTTACAGCATCAAATTCTAATCCTTTGGATTTACACCATTCAATTGCTTCAGTTAATGACTTATATTTTTCATTATCTCCTCTATTAGTCCATAAAATTAATTTATGACCTTGATTTTGTAATTTAATAAGAATATCCATTAATTGTTTATGATTATCATTCTGTTTTCCAATTCCTGGAAAGGCATATTCACACAATGTACCATCAAAATCAACTGCTATTGTTAATAATTTATTCATTTATTTCTCCTATATTTGCTGTTACTAATTCTTTTGCTTTTAAATAAGCATTTTTTATTAAGTTTATATCTTCATAAAAATTAGGGTTTTCAATATATTCTTCAATAACACCTCTAGCATATGTCCCTATGGCTATACCATTGCATCTAACACCTACCATGTTTGCTAATTCTTTGCTTTTTGAATTAGTTCCACCTGATAAAACTATATATACTCCTTGATGGTGGCCTTGAGGCCGGTATACTTTAGATGTTATTACTTTACTACTATCTTTAGAGACAGATTTTTTATCTATCCTAATATTAAATTTCTTATTAATTATGTCAGCGGTAGATATAGCCTGAAGAGTAGTGTTGTAGTCATCTTCTCCACCACTCATTGGGTAACCATCCGCTTGAATGATAAGTTTATCTTTAGATATATGTTTTGCTTCTGTTATTCTAAATTCTAAATTTAAATTTCCTAAATTTAGTCTGTCCAAACACATTGAATTAAAATTATTAGGATTAATTTCATTTATTAACTGCCATTCCTTCATTGTTACTTCATGCTCACCAACCGCTGCATGTAATTCAAATGTTTCTGCTCCTGCTTCCATACATTTAGGTAATAGTTCCCTTAATTCTCGATCATTATGTCTATATGATATTATATCATTTTTAGGACATATATTACTACATTTACCGCATCCTATACATAAATTTTTGATTACAATTTCTTTAGCTTGGTCCTCATTTTCAAAACTACCACCTAATGATTTATATAAATCTAATTCTTCTTCAAAGTATTTTGGAATAGCATTTGTCGGACAAACTGGAGCACATAATCCACATCCTACACATTTAAATGGGTCAATGTATGATTTACGTACATGATGATCACCGGGCATTCCTATACTAACCATAATGAAGGGTCTAATAAGTAATGTTATCCCTAATTTAGGGGCTAGTTCAAAAGCTAAATCTATCCCTTCAGAAGCGGCTTTTACTACATCAACATTTGCTGATATATCAAGTATTTTTGCTCCAGCTAAAGTATAAATAAATGCTAGTTTTTTAACTTGTATTTTGTCTTCATTTCCAGCACCACAAATCATTTTAAAACATTTTTCTTCATTTAGAAGTCTTTGAAGTATTTTATATCTACTTTCCATTATTTTCTATTTTTAAGAAGTCCAATTCTTTCAGAGTAATCTGAACTTAGCTTTGATGATATAGAGAGTTTATACTGTAACCATTCTATTTCAAAATCTAATGCTTTTTGGATCACTTTGTCAATATTAATTATGTTATTCTTATTAAGACTTATTACAACATTTCTTGTTTCTACTCGATCTAATAATCCTTTATTATACATGTCTTTGATAAATTGAGTACTTCTTGTAGATACACTTCCTCCTAATACAGTTATATAGTTATGTTTTTTAGCTTTAGTAAGTATATCTTCTACCTTATCATAAATAAAACTACTATCTACTTCAGATTTATTTAGATTGTATGATTTTGAAAAATCAGATCTTCCTACTACAATACCATTAAGCTTACCTTCTCCATTTTTTAAAATAACATCAATGTTATCATATGATGTTCTACTTTCAATTACAACATACGCGTCAACTCGATCTGAGTAGTTTTCTATCATGTCTATAAATTTACTTAAGGCAAATGGTGTTTCAACCATAGGAGCAATTATCCCATTAATACCCATTCTTACGCAATTATATAAGTCACTTTTAGCTTCACATCCCCCAATTTTTACAAAAGACTGTAAACCACATACCTCTGTTACTCTTTTAAAGGCTACCACATCATTCAATAGGACTCCTTCATCTTCAAAGGATTGTTTCATTCCTATGATACCATAGTTTTTTCCAAGATTTTCTAAACTATTTTTTAAATCTATTACCATAATTAAATATTTATATTTTTTAATGACTCTAAAATAAAATCTGTGTCCATTCCTAAAATCAATAAATTTGGTCTTTCTTTATTTAAATTTTTATAAATATCAATATCTTTTTTGGTAGGTAAAAATAAACCTAATTTATTTAAAGGTATAGCGTCATATATTTTATTAATATAACTTAAATAAATTGGATTTCCAAACTGTCCTGGGGATTTTATGCTAGAAGAAATATCATATGGGCCTATTAAAAATGTATCAAACTCACATTTTATAAGTTCTTGTATATTTTCTATAGCATTTTTGGTTTCTATTTGTCCTATTATAATTGGGATGTGACTATCTAATTGCTTGCTTCCCCATTGATTTTCTCTAACTAACCCACATCCTCTTTTTCCCCCTTGAGATGGATATCTACAATAGTTTATTATCTCATTTGCTTCTATATGATTTTCTATTGTAGAAAATATAACTCCATCTACCCCTGCATCCAAACACATTCTTACAAGTTGTTTATTTAGATCTGTAAATCTGATGAAACACTTCTTCCTACATAGTGTTATTACTTGAATACATGAATATAGAGTTTCATTGTTAAAATGACCATGCTCTGTATCAAGTACTATTCCATCTAAATTTGAGTAAGTTAATAATTCAGATATTAAAGGAGAAGGTATTGTTTGTAATGTTAAATTCATTTTCTTATTTCATATGAAAGTTTATTTGTACCTATTATCATATTTTTCTCGACATCCTTTATATCTAACAACGGAGACATTTCTTCTAAAGGTGGGGCCAATATTCCATCTACTACTGCTATTCCTTTTACTTTAGGGACTAAATCTTGTTCTGGGTTCATAAAACATTCAAATATAGCGGCTCCACTATAATCTAAAAATTCTTGAATATTGTTTAATTCACTATTAAAATAACCTAAGCCAAAGGCATTAGCTATTTTATCAAATTTAGGTAAAGATACACCTGTGTTTTCATTTACTCCAGTATATCTTCCTTGAAATAACATTTTTTGAGTGTGCTTTATAAACAAATATCCTTCATTATTAAAAATGATAATTTTTAAAGATAACTTATACCCAACAAGAGTTTGCAACTCTTGAAGATTCATCATCATACTTCCATCTCCATCTAACAATATAGTATTTCCGTTATGAGCAAAACATGCTCCTATAGCTGATGGGAGACCATTTCCCATTTCTCCTAACCCATTAGACGCAAATGCAATTTGATTAGATTTTAATTCTAATGCTTGGTGACTACATGGGAGAGGGGTACCTTGGCCTATAACAATTACATCATTTTCTTTTAAATATTTAGAAAGATTATTTATAAACACATATGAATTATCATATTTTTTATTATCTAATAAATGTTGCTCTTCTATTAATGGAAATTGATTTTTATATAATTTACATTGGGTATACCAATCTTTTACATTTATATCTATGTCTTTTAATAGTAATTTATTTATAAATTCTTTACAATCACCATTAATAGCTAAATTATATCTAGAATATTTTTTAAGTTCATTATCATCATTATTGATCATCACAATTTTTGCGTTTGGAGCAAAATTATCAATGTTATATCCAGTTTGGGGTAAAGCTAATCTACTCCCTAAAACTATTAATAAGTCACAATTTTGAACAATAAAATTAGCACATCTCTGTCCATATAATCCTGAAGTACCAAAATTATATTCATGATTGTAGGGTAGTAAATCTATCCCAGACCAGGAAAGTAATGTTGGGATTTTTAATTTATATATCAATTTACGAAATTCATTTTCACTATGGGATAATTTGACTCCATGTCCCGCTAATATAACAGGACGAATTGAATTCTGTATTAAGTTAATGATTTCTTCTAACTGATAATTATTTTCAATTTTATTTTCAGGATAAAAATGAGATAACTCAGATTGTATTATTTTAGAACTTTGAATGTCAAAAGGAATATCTAACCAAGAAGGACCTGGTCTCTCATTTAAAGCATAATGATATGCTTTTTCTAAATAATATAATGATTGAGATTTATCTATGATAGTGTCAGAATATTTAGTTATATCTTTTACCATTTCTGCTGCTTTAAAACCTTGGGTTCCTAGCATTCTTAAATGTGAATGTGAGTTAATATATTTAGTTGATTCTTGCCCTGAAATTATTAAACATGGGATGGAATCTGCCCAATTACTTAGTACCCCAGTTATAGCATTAGATGCTCCTGCTCCTGCTGTCACTATAGCCGCTGATAATTTACCCTTAGTTCGATAATACGCCCCAGCCGCCATTACCGCAGCTTGTTCATGATGCATATATACTATTTTAGTGTAACCTTTTTTAACTATAGAATCAAATATATATGCATTAGCTGATCCTATTATACCGAATACTATATTTATTTCTTTTTCATGGAGAAAATCAGCAACTAAATCAGATACTAAATAATTATTTACCATATAAATTTATTTTTATAGTAATCAACTATATTACTTATTTCCTCATTAAACCTCTTTTTAGGTGTCCAACCTAATGCTCGAATCTTAGAATCATCTAATGCATAGCGAATATCCTGTCCTGGTCTAATACAGGAAAAGTCTATGTACCATTCAGTAGGCATTATATCACTTGGATCTTGACCTTTGTTGTATACATTGATTACTTGTTTTATTGTATCTATATTTTGTTGTTCAAACCCACCAGCTACATTATAGATTTCACCTATTCGGCCTCTTTCAATAAGGGTAATAACTGCTTCTGCAGTATCATCTGCATGTAACCAATTACGATAAGGAGTTCCATTATTATGTAGTGGAATTTTACGACCTAAATTAAGACACTTAACTGCTTTTGGTATAAGCTTTTCAACATACTGACTAATACCATAGTTGTTAGTAGGTCTAATTATCATGTAAGGCACATTGTGTGTTCTACCCCATGCCATTATTAACATATCGGCCGCTGCTTTTGTTGCTGAGTATGGGTTACTTGGTTTTAAGATATCACTTTCAATATGAGATCCCTTATCTATGTCTCCATAGACCTCATCAGTACTAAAATGAAGTAATATTGGCTTTTTTATATTCTCACCTCTGTGATTTTTTATTAATTCTAGTAAGTTATGTACCCCATCTATATTAGATTTGACAAACATATCACTACTCATAATTGAATTACCTACATGTGTTTCAGCAGCTGTGTTAATAACAAAGTCACAATCATAAAGAAATGTTAATTCATTAATATCACAATGAACAAATGAAAAGTTTGAATATTTTTTAAACTCAGTTAATAATTCTTTTCTTGCTGCGTATGTGATCTTATCAACTCCTTTCACAAACCATCCTTTTTTCAAACACTTTCTTGTAATATAGGATCCAATAAATCCTAAACATCCGGTAACATATACTACTTTTGCCATAATATAAAAGGCCATTATTACATTAACACTTTGTTATTTATATCTTATTCAATTGTATAAGGTTTTAATTTAATACGTTCTTGGTGGCATATATTTGGTGATATTTGATACACAAATATATTAGGAATATAGGTCATATCTCCTACAGTTACATCACCAAATCTACCATTTGCATCAAAACTCATAAAACAATACTGCATCATTGTCCAGTAAATTGATTTGTTAAATGCGACACAATGACACCCCGCGATATCCATATTTCGCATTCTATTGAAAGTAAAAGAATGTGTTTCTTCAAGATTCAATTCACCGTGATGTTGAGGTTTAAAAATGTCATCACCTAATACAATTACATCCCAATCTGGAGGGAGTTTATTAATAAAAGACTCACATGATATATCATAAAAAACAACATCATCATCACATATAACATAAGAGTCGTAATTATTTTGCATAGCGTTTAAATGTACAGCTAATGAAGTACAATAATTTCCAACTAAATATTGATTATGTGGTGATGGATATAGTTCAGGTCTAAATTTAACTATATAGTCCTCAAAGACATAATCAGTACCACGAATTGCTTTAAAAACTTCGTAATCTAAATCAACTGTTTTTGCTGAGTTTGTGAAGGATTCTAATCTCTTAGTTGATTCAGCTATGTTTTTAACATAAACATGACTAAATGCTTCATTTATTGCTTTTCCCAATTTCATATATTCTTTTTTAAATATCAATAGTTATTTAGGAAAAATTCTTTAATTTTACCACAAACATAGTCTACATCCTCTATAGCCATTCCATGATGAGCACCTAATAAAAATCCATTTTTCATAATTGTATCTGAATTGTCAAATGGTTGTAAGTACTCTCTGTAAATTGGATGTCGAGTTACATTACCTGCAAATGTTACTCGAGTTTGAATATTATTATTTTCTAGGAATGTTAATAATTCTAAACGACGTTCTGTTTGTAATGGAATCGCTAACCAATTTGGTTTAAGACTATCATCTGGAAGTGTGATTTCATTTATATCTTTAAGATTTTCTAAATAACGCTCAAAATTAGCTCTACGAATATCTTCAAACTTTTTAAAACGTTCTAGTTGTACTAAACCAAATGCCGCACTCATTTCAGAACATTTAAAGTTATATCCTAACACATCATAAAGAAACTTATGATCATATGGGATGCCATCTACACTATGATTGAAACGATCATCCATAATTTCAGAATTATCACCCATTCGACCCCAATCTCGATACTGTAATGCTCTGTCAACGTATTTTTTATCATTAAACATTACCATACCACCTGTCCCACCAGCTGTAATAACATGACTAGCATAAAAACTAGTAGTTGCAACATCTGTTTCTTCAGTATAAGTAATAGTATCCGCTGAATCTTCAATTACAATAATGTCTTCTCTTCCAATACGTTTTAATTCAGAATGTAATGTTTTCCAATCTGGTTTATTACCAATCAAATTAGGTACCATAATTGCTTTAACATCATCATCAATTACAGTAATGATATCGGCAATGGTTGGAACATATGAAGTTAACCCTACATCAACAAATACGGGTTTATATCCTAGTTGAATGATTGGAGCTAATGTTGTTGAAAATGTACATGCTGGAGTAATGATTTTACATCCTTTAGGAAGATCTAAAGCTGCTAATGCTAATAAACAAGCTGATGAACCTGAATTAACAAACACCCCATATTTTTTACCAAAACGCTTTGCAATTTTTTCTTCAAATTCTATTGAACGAGGACCAAAACCAGCCAACCAGCCATCTCTAAGACATTGTTCTACTGCTTTAATTTCTTCTTCTCCATATGATTCAAACTTATTAGGAGCATACCATACTTTTTTCTGCGTCATATTATATTATTTAATTTAAATATTTCTGTTATTTTATTCACTATATTTTGCTCATAATCAACATATTGAAGTGCTTTTTGATAATTTTCTTCAATTATATCTTTTTTAGAATTATAGTAATTTTCATTTAAGTTATTAGCAATGTAAATAAATTCATCTATATTTCCAAACTTAATTATGCCTTCTTTATTAAAAAATTTATCTATACTAGTACAACCCCAGTACATAGGAATAGTTTTTAATAAAAAACAATCTAGTATTTTTTCAGTAAAATATCCATTATGAGATGTATTTTCAATAGCTACTCCAAACATTGAATCACCAAACACTTCTTCTTTCCCTTTCCTAGCATCTTCAATATTATATCTATCTCCATAAACATCAAAAAATTTAGTAGGTACTTTAATTTCATTTTTTCTAGCTAATAACTCATGTCTAAGAGACTGTCCATAAGTTTTTAATAACTTTCCACATAGATGAGATATTTGGAATGATTTCCGATGGTTTACTTCATACTGATCGGGTTTAAACCAACTATGCCCAAATGGAAGGAATAACGCGCTATCGCAATTATTTAATACTTTATCATCCCAAGTTAATATAATATTAAATAAATCTTTATTTTGGATAGCCCAATCATGTAAACCAAAATATTCATTTGGTTCTTGTAATACTAATATATTGATTCCAGATAAATCCTCTTGTTTTTTAGGTATATCATCTACAAATAATGAAAAATTTACATGTTTAATATGATCTAATTTTATCTGGAGTATATTTTTATCGAGATGATTTATGAATAACTTCATAATGTATTATAATAATTGTTTTGTTTTTCTTGTCTTTTTATATCTTTTGGGTGGTAAAGTGCAAATTCTTCTTGTGCTGGGAGGGAACCGTACTTAGTAAACCCATCTAATCTCTCATGTACTTTATTTATCCATTTAATTTTAGGATCATTTTTATAAATTCTCCATTGATAATCAGGCCAATTTACCCAACCTTCTTTATTTACATTCCATCCCCACTTTTGAATATGTTCTTGAGTTAAATCTTTTACAGTATTAATCCTAGGAACTAAAATTACTTCAGAATCATTTAAGGATATGATTTCATGGAGATTTTTTATTAGATATTCAGTTGGCACCTCATCTGCATCTATTTGAAATATAAAACCCCCACTACACATTTGAGTTAATTCATTTTTCCAATCTGCGAAATGGTTTTGAAAAACGCTTTCTTTTAAAAGAATCCAATTTGCAGAAGAGTATCTGTATAGTTGATCTAATAATAGAGGAGATGCTTTAGGTTTATCTAATAAAACACAAATTTCATCCTCAGGACGTTTATGTTTATGGAGGAAAGGAATTAACCTTTGAATTTCTTCTAATTCATTGCAACAAGTAATACCATAACTTATTTTCATATAACAACATCCCTAGGTTGGGTTATTAATTTATTTTAATTTTTGTGTTAATCTATTTTCAAGTTTGTCCAATCTTGAATCTAGTTCTCTACGCTCATTATCAAACTGAGTATAGATTTGATCATTTATTAGGTCTTGATCAGAAGTATTATCTTCTAAAACTCTATATAGGTTAATAACTTCATTACTTATTGTTGATTCTAAATCATTAAATTTACGAAATACCCTAAAAGCTAAATAAGCCCCTAAAATAGTAATCACAAATCCAATAATTGTTCCTAATAATATTTCCATAATTTTAAGTTTTAATTAACCTAGGGACATTGTTATATGAATATAAGTTGTTTACTATGCTTCAAACATTCCAATATATTCTAATCCTTCCATAAAGTCACCTTGTTCAAATTTTTCTAAAGTAGACATATCAATTCTCCACTCATAGTATTTTCCTTTTGAACCCGGGATTGGATATTTTTCTTTTTCTTCCTCTTTTACAGGTATTGTTTTTACTGCTGACCATTTCCAATTTTCAGTTGATGTCCCATCTGCATACACCATTCCTTTAGAAGATAAATTAACAGTTGTGGGAATCCAAACTTTATTTTCAGAATCTGTAAAAGCTAAATCTTTATGAAGCTCAGGAAGAATACTCATTTGTTCCTCATAAAATAGCTCTCCTTCTTTCATCATTGTGGTAGTAGTAAACCCACATCCATAACATTGATAAGTTGTAAATCCTTCAGTGATTTCAGTTTCATAACACACATCACTTCCACAATGTGGGCAAATTCCTAATTTATCCTTCATTTGTTTCTACTTTTTTAAGTTTTGGTAATTCAATCTTTTTTAACTTAGGTAATTGAAGTTGCACTTGTTGAGGAAACTCAGGAACATTTTTCTCTAAAAACTCCCCTATTTTTTCCTTCATTTTCTCATAGCTGAAATTTGATTTACTATAAGAAGCTTGATGCAGAGCATTGTCTTTAAATGGTTTATAATTTTTATATAAGTTTAGTAATGCACTACCTACCTCATTTGTATTAACGCTGAACCATTTTCCTTCTCCCAATATCATATCTTTTACTTGGGCTGAAGGGTGTACGTTAGTGAGTTCACCTTCTAATAAAGTGGTGAATTTAGGTTTTAGAAAATCAATATGCCCACTCCAATTAGTTGAAATAATTGGTTTTTTAGTTAAACTAAACTCAAGTAAAGGTCTACCAAATCCTTCTCCTTTAGTTAAACTAATCATAGCTTTTACTTTTTTATTATTGTATAAACCATTCATTTCCTCATCAGTAAACTCACCATGTAAAAGATAAATACTAGGTAAGGTTTTAGCATTTACTGTGGATTTTACTTGATGAATTTTATCTAAAATCAAATCTCTATCCATATAAGAAGAACCTGCACCACTTGTTTTTAAAATAAGAGCAGGAGCATTGGCTTGGTTTTTAAAAGTTTCTAAGAAAATCTTAAGCATCAAGCCTACATTTTTTCTATCTTCCCCAATTTGACCTTGCATCCAATGCCCCACAAATAAAAAGGCAAAGTTTTCTTTTATTTGATCTAAATCAAAATGGTTATCTTTAGTAGGTAAATAAGTTTCCAAATCTGCCCCTTCAAATACTACTTCAATTGGTTTTTGTAATTGGATTATTCCTACTACTTGTTGAGTTTGAGGATGTCTTTGCTCAAAAGTACAATTCTCAAATACTGTTTTAGCATGATTAGATGATACCCAAGTAGTATCCATTCTGTTTATTCCTTCAACCCATGAGTGATGACAAACTGTAGTCTCAATTCCTGCAGTAACTCCAATATTATATTTACCCATAGGTTGAAATTCATTTGGAACTGTAATTTGCATCCAAATGTCTGGTTTTTGAGTGATTTGTTGAGGTAGAACAATATGATTCTTTAAAAAACTCCATTTAGGATTATCATCTAAAAACCCCCAAGGTGTATTTCCCCAACGTTGAGATAATATTTTAACGTCATATTTATCAAGCTCAATAATAGCTTTTACTATATCACGACTACGAGCTCCATAACCTGAATAGGTTTCAATAGGGCAACTAATTATAAAAACTGGTTTCATTAATATACTAATTTATGTTTTGCTTGTTTGATTTCTTTGTCTTCTACTTTAATAAGTTCAAATTTTGGTCTTGGTTTCCAAGTATTGAATAACTCATCAATGGCTTCTATTACTCTGTTCCCTTGTTTTTCAGCTGTGAATCCTGCTTCTTCCCCTGTAGCCCAATTTCTACCTGCTAATCCTCTTGCTTTTCTTTCTTCTTTACTTAAGTTATAAACTTCATAAAGTCTATCAGCAGCATCTAAAGGATCACATCTGTCATCAAAAATATAAGGGGTAGGAGGACTTCCAACAATTGAAATGTTAGTTGGATATACTGGGAAAGCCCATTCTCCATGTTGTTGGTAAGTTCCTCTATGATTTGAGGGAACTTCTTTATTAGGGATAAACCATTCTCCTTTTTCATCTGTAAATCTCATTTGATCTTGCATTCCTCCTGTAACATTAGCTATAATAGGACGACCAGATAACATTGCCTCTGTTAAACTTAACCCCCAACCTTCATTAGAAGTTAATTGAATTTGAGCATCAGCACAATTATATAGCCAATTCATTTCTTCAGTTGAACGATTTTGTTCATCAAAAATAATATTATACTTAGGATCATTCCCACATAACATTTCAACTACTGTAGGTAAGTCTGTACCATTATTATCTACTTTTTGGGTGTGAAGTAAAAATGCTACTTTTTTAGCTTTTTCTTCAGGGAGTTTATCTACAAATTCTTTAAAAGCCCAAATTGTATCTGGGATTTGTTTCCTTCGAATATTTCTAGAATTAAAAAATACTACAAAATCAAATTCTTTTCCTAGAATTCTATTTTTAAACATTTTAAATTCTTTATACTTTTGATATGACTCATCAATTGGGAAGAACATATTATGGTTCAATCCATGAGGAACATATTTAATAAGTTTATCTTTGGCTTTATCACCAAGTACTTCATTATTAATGAATACAGTTTGTTTAGAAATACCTAAAAGCAAATCACAGCTTTCATAATAAACTTTGTTGTAATGTGGAGCAGGTAAATCATCCCAAATATTTAAATAAATGATAGGAATTTTTCTCCTAACTTCATTTTCAATTTGGAATAACCAAGTAAAATATCTTGGGTCTGTAATTAAGAAAATAGCATCAGGTTTTTCAGATACTAGTAAATTTCGAATTAGACCAGCATCTCCATAGCCTGACCAAGGATAAATTATTACTTGAGCATCCTCTACTCCTGATAAATTAGCTGTGTCTTGACTAATGTCAATACGTTTACCTTGTTCTGGGTGTTGGATAGTAGCTCCTATATTTATCCAATTAAAATGTTGGCATGTATTAAAAACTATTTCTCGAGCAACTGTTCCTACTCCTGAATGACTTCTAATATCGTCTGCTAATAGGAGTATTTTTTTTCTCTCTGAAGGAGAAACATAACTAAATTTTTCTTTCATTATTTACTATGCATTAGTTTTTTAAATTCATCATCAGTAAGATATAATTCCATTGCTTTATTTACAAGCTTATTTAAAGAAAATTTTCTTCTTACACATTCCACTTTAAATTCATCGAATTTATCAGGATCTACTTTAACACTAGTTAATACTTGATTTGCCATAATAATATATTTAAATTAATTTACGAATATAAATATATAACAAATTCTTAAAGTAATCATTTTGAACATAAATCTTTTCTTTCATTAAATGGACACCATTGGCAATTTTTGGATACATTTTTAGGATATGATTTTTCTAAATGGTTTCCATTTTTGTCAAAAGTTTCTTTAATAAAAGCATCAAATGATTTAGTAGCTTTATTAAGCTTAACTTTTCCTGAAGGAGGTCTAAATTCTTGAATTCGACTTATAGGATAATCAGAATTTTCCCAAACTTTTCTTCGAGTAATAAAGAATTCAATTTCTATCTTATCTAAAGGAACCCCATATTGTTCACTAAAGAATTTTTTATAAAGTATAAGTTGAAATTGTTTAAGTTCATCTTTTTTAGCCTTATCATTCCATCCTCCTGTAGAAGTTTTAATATCAAACAAATGGAAAGATTCAGTTTTATCATTATACAATACTAAATCAATGTATCCTTTATAAAAAAGATTATTACCTACATCAAGTAAAATAGGAAGCTCACAACCTACTAACCACCATCCTTTTTTACTAAAGTATTGACCTCTTTTCTTTTTAATAAAATTGATTATTTCAATTCCATCATCAAAAAACTCTCTCAATTCCTCAGGAGAAGAAAAATGAGTATTATTGTTATCCTTATATTGTTTCTTATACTCACCAATCAAACGTTCTTG
>Ga0099850_1000408_pt1 | contig 19256 bp, 19 predicted proteins | sample CB_VirMetaG_5_FD_79182 | JGI IMG/M metagenome (GOLD analysis project Ga0099850, IMG submission 79182) | Freshwater to marine saline gradient viral communities from Chesapeake Bay - CB_1508_1D Viral MetaG | ecosystem: Environmental > Aquatic > Marine > Coastal | place: USA: Chesapeake Bay... | reverse complement strand
ATAAGGTGGACTGGTTAAGACAAAGTCATAATCAATCTGCGAAAAGTCAACATCCAAACAACTTTCGTATATCATTCTTAAATTAGAAGTTTTTGTTTCAAATATCTTAGGATTCCATTCTTTTTCATTTTCTAAAAAATTGATCATTGAATCATATGCTGGCTTAAGATCAACGTTGGTATCAATGCCAGTATAATCGATATCAAGTGCCCAAGCACCTAGCATCCTACCACCCCAACCAGCCGTTGGGTCTAACACGCTGGTTGCCTTGTATTTTTTGTATAGATATTTGGCTGTGGTGCTTTTAAACATAACGATGCTTCCAAGATTTATTCTAAAGCACTCATATACATTGCCAGCGGCTGTTCTTCCGCCTCGATTTCTCTGTCTAGTATAATCAATTAATTTTTTACGCTCATCGATATCATTCCAAATATCATAAATTGTTTTACCGTTTTCTCTCTTACATTTAATTAAATTTTTAAATTGAAAATGATAGAGAAAAGGGTTACCGTAAAAATTATTTTTATTTGTTTCTGTTTTAAACTTTCTTAGATTATCCAGATCCTTTTGTAATTCCTTGGTCGTGATGGTCTTATGATTTTCAATGTCCTGTATGGTTACGGAATCTAATTGTCTGTTAATTGGTTTGAGTTGGGTCATGTTTTTACTGAGTTCAACACATTTGCCTCGCATTTGAGCCTATCTTGATGTGTAAAATAATTAGTCTTTTTTAAGCCCCCGCCTTGAAAGTTCTGGGATCTAGATTTAAAGTCAAACCCTCTTTGAAACTTGTCTAAGGATTTCATTTGTTTTCTCCCCCAAATGATAAGTTCTAGTTGTTTTTTATCATATTCTTTTCGTATGTTTAATTCTTCTTCGCTTATAACATCCTCACCTAGGAATACAGTAGTTTGGTTTATTTTACCAGAACTAAGAATATAAATGGCTCCGTGCTTAGGAAGGCTATCATTCCACATTGGGCAAGTTCCATTTTTACCGCTCTTTGCTTCGACGGCTAAGAATTTTCCGTTAAAATCCCTTACGAGAAAATCAGGAAAACTTTGCCCTCCCGCGGGTTGTTCAATAAAACTTCCTCGAGGCATATCACCAAATGTAATATTCTTTTTAGTTTTATATTTGGTGTTTGTAACATTTTCTAGAAAGTCTGGTTTAAACTTTGAATCCTCCCATGCCCTGGAAATTTTCTTTTTTAGTTTAGGAAAGTCCCCATTGGGTAATTTAGTGAAACCAGTTTCCTGTAATCTTGCGGATATCGCATCCTCGTGGGCGTGAATGGTAATTCCAGATCTTGCCGCCTCATTGAGATAGAAGGGCATTTCAAGAATGCTTTCAAAAGCATTAAATAACTGCGTGGTCAATTAAAGATCCCCTTCCTTACGGTTCTCGGAATAAAATACATCAAACTCTCCACCTGGATATCGTGCTTTTAGTTTTTCTACATTTTCAGCAACCACTTCATTGGGATCTAAATCCAACGCACGGCAACTGTTGACCCAATACCAGAGAATGTCACCTAGTTCTCGTTTGAGATGAAAACGAACATCCTCATTCCAAGGCTTACCTTGAAATAAAACTTTTTTAATAATTTCGTTAAATTCACCAGTCTCTGAACTAAGTCCAATGCCACCTGTTAGCAGAAGGGCAATATTAATTGGTGCTTCATTTTGTACTTTATCTTCCGAGACTCTGTGAGCAAATCCGCTCAAATATCCCATACGACCGTAGAGACGATTATTGTCGTTTGACTCATCCGAAGTTACCTTCTGTACAAATTCCTTGTATTTGTTTAGATCTATTTTGGTCAATGTTAACTCCTTTATTTTATGTTTTATTATATACTATCTGTTTAAAGAAGTCAACTGTCTTTATAAATATTTTGAGCAACAACAGTTGTAACAAAAGGAGAATCCCATGATTAAGAATATCTCACTAAATCTAGAAGTAGGACAGGAAATTCTAGTAGGAAAGAACAATGATAAGGCAAAAATAACCAAAATCGAGTTTCATCCAAAATCAGGGGAATTAGCCATAAATACCACACGTGGACCCAGAAAGGCTCTCACTTTCAGGCTGTGCCCTGATAAGATGTACAGTTTTAGTTAAAGCGAGCTGTTTATAGGGGCCCGCGCTCCTATAAATATTGCCATATGAAATGGTTTTTAGTGGTCTTCATGATCAGTATAATGTCTGACGGTTCGCAAGAATTTTTTGTGTACACGAATCCGACGTTTGATGCTCTAGAAAACTGTCAACAATTCACACAAGAAAATGCCGGTAGTATTCGCATGAATATGATAGAAACTTACGGACCTTTACCTATTGATTCTATTTGGTGTGTAAGAGAAGACAAACTTCAATTATTATTAGAGACAGAAAATCCAAACAAGGAAACCTAGATTCCCTCACCGTAATAATCTAAATCCGTTGGTTGTTCCTTGCTCCATGCTAGGATAGAATCGTTTTCGACCTTTTGAATTTCTAAAACTTGGTCTTCTTGCTTGACTTTTACTTTTCGAGTCCATCTACCATGCTCAATAAGTATCCAATCACCAACAGAAAATTCGTCGGTGTTCTCTGGACCCTTGGCATAAACTTTGGCCCAGCGTGGTTTAACCCCGTGTGCCTTAGCATCATCTGACTGGATTATGATTCCGCCTTTGGTTGTCACTTCGCCAAAGTACATATCTGATACCAGAACGGTATCGTGAATTGGTCTAACTTTGCCCTCAATCATAGATTACTTCTTTCGTCTATCAACTATTTCGTCTTTTATTGCTCTAGGATTTTCCTTGTAGTAATCCTTTAGAATGTCTTCTCTAGTTCTTACTACCTGTCCGCCCTTACCGATTTCATCGCCACGGGCATTTACTTTCATGTTTCCCACAGCAGGCAATAGTTCATTCTTGAGGTTGAGTTTTTCCATATCAATTTCTCTTCCTCTCATGCTTCTATATGTTCTACCCATCATGTTCTCCTTTGAAAAACTCGCTTATTGGTATATTGTATTTAACACTATCGATCTTGTGTACCCCAAGAATGTGAAGCACATAACTTGCTACACTCGATCCACGCCCTACACCCCAAAGAATATTATGTTTTCTTAGCGTGTCAACTATATATTTCATGGTTTTAAGAACATCAATCATTCCATATTTTTTATATAGTTCTAGTTCTTTTAATGATCTTTGTTGATTTTCGATGGGAGTTTGATCGATTATAAATTTCTCAATATCCATAGTTTTATATGACTCTGGAATTAACCAATTGGAAGTTTCTAATTGTTTTTTTGGAATTGGATAGGAAAGATGTTCGGTTTTTATTCTTTCCAAGTATTCATCAAAATCTGGACCCGCCACACAATTTTCAAGTATGTCTGGGCCGTGTCTTAGAATACCTTCTATTATCTCTTCTTTGCTATTAGTCCACATTTATAAGTTGATCCAAATCCTTATCATCATTTGCTCTCAATTTCGATGACATTGCTCTTCTTGTAATCTCATCTCTATATATTGTAACAAATGTTTGGAGTTGTGTCAACATGTGTCCTTTGCCTAAACGTGCCGCAGCATTGTATTTTCTGCTCAATTCTGAAATTCTTTCAGTCAATTGAGTGTCTGTCAATGCTGTTAGGTCTTCTTCAAAGGGATGAAACATTAACTAAATTGTCCCAAATATCTCATGTAAATGTTGCTTGAGCTATGTCTCCATATCTCAATGAGTACAGGATTGGTTGAACTGCTTACTGTTAATGTTGCGGGGAAGGAAGGATCTTTCTTAATTACAGTTCCTCCCGAAGTTAAAAATGTTATGGTATGAGAGCTTCCAGTACTGTACAATTCAATGGTTGCTTTACCTACTGTTCCACTTTCAGATGTAAGTGCTGGATCACCAGGAAAGTTTAATGTATCCATGTTAACGTTGGAGTCAAGTCTAAAAATTTGGTATGGACCGTTTTCGTAATCAATTGTGATGGCAGCAGAAGGATCTGCTCCAACTAAAGGTACTATTCCTGCGTCGAATTTTTTGTCTCGATTATTTTGGAATATTGCCCTTCTAACAGTGTTTAATTCAAAATCGTTATCAGCATTAAGTTTGGCTGTGTTATTCTGTAAGGTTTCGATGTCTTCCTTGGTGTATCTGAAGTTATTTTTCATAACATCAAAGTTATCACGAAAGACCTGTGTATCGTTATCCTGTCCTGCTACAGGAAAGTTTTCATTTATGCTCAAATAGTTTATGTTACTAGTCACGGTAATTTTTCTCCACGTTGCGGATATGCAAGGTATTTATCCTCAATTTCACCACCCAGCACATCTATTATATATCTGTCTGCCACAAAATCAATCAATTTAAAGTCAAAATTGCTGGCTTTTATTCTGGCCATTATCGAGTCTGCTCTACCCGGTTTACAGTAACATAGCACCAAAGCTCTGGTAAAACCAAGCTCAAAACGCCCTTCTGATTGTATGCTACGCATCCATAATGGCAAAAATTCTCTGTCTCTTTCTCCCAACTCTCTAATTCTGCTTCTCATATTTTTAACGGAATTTGGAAAAATTCGTTGGTGATCACTATCGCTGACTAAAGGTACATCGCTGTCTACCTTTATGGCATCATAACTTACCAGCACCTTGCTGTTTATATCGTCCTTAAGATTTATGGTGTCGCTGATGGATTTACCATTCTTTTCTAGGTCATCCACAACATCGACATAGATTACTTCGTATGCGACTTTCTGCGTTTCATCTTCCTTGGCCAATGCTTTCTTAACGTCACCGAAGGTGAATCTTTTTCTATAATGATTTCTACTCATGGCCTGAATATACTTAACAGCATCAAGGCTTTCTATTCCTGCGAACAAGAGCATTTTTATTTCGCTCTGAATTCCAAAATTTATGTCTCCATACCTATATAGATCGGAAGGAGTAAAGATAGTGGCATCAGTGATAAAATTAAACCAATTTAATCTTTTTTCTTTTGATTGTAATGATCTTACATATAGATTAGCAAAGGTCTTGGTAGAATCAGCAACCACGGTAATCTTGAATTGTCTATCGGATTCAGCAAAGTTTGCTCCATCCTTGGCACGTATGGTAAAGGCATATTCTTTATCAAAACTGGTTGATTGATCATCAAAGGTCGTATTGTAGGTCAACGATCCGCCAGAACCAACATCATAGAATCTTGTTAACCCAAGATTGTCTGAATCAGCAAACTGCCTTACCTTTCCTTGTATGATGCCGTTTGGTAAAAATTCTAAACCCGGAGGTAACTCTCCTGATATTAATTGATAGGAAATTCTACCACCATATAGTAAACTGTTTGCCTCAACTACCTTTCTGCTTGGTTTGTTGGGTTTAATCGTTCCTAAATCAGATGGAGTGACCCACTGAATGGCACTTTCTATCTCTCCTATTATATCTATGTTGAATGTTTTTTCTGAAGTTGCTACTCCTAACACCCAATAGGTTTCGTCGGTTGGTAACACGTTTAAGTTTTCTTTGATACAGACGTAAATTAAATTGTCGTATCTAACTGCTTCATTAACAGCATAGGTTCTAGTTGAACTCCAATTGCCAACCAGCGTAAAGGAAAGTTCGGATAATGAAGTGGGGAAGTTTACGGCCACCACTGTAAATTTATAGTTTCTTGTCACAGCCGCTTGATATGGAATTCTTCCGGCCACTTCTCCACTAACGCTGTCTAGTGTGGTTCCTGGAGGAAGCGTGCTAGTAGTTCCATCTGGGTTTTGAGAAACTAACAGATAACTTATTACTCCGTTAAGAGTTGGTGGATCGTATACTTCAAGAAAAATTGTAACATAGTTATTGGCTCTCTTTCTTCCAAGATAAGAATCTGTTAACCATAAAGGAACTCTGTCATTGGTTCCGTCAGCCTGGAATAAATTAGTGTCAACCTGTAATAGAGTATTGTCTGCCTTTAAGAAATCTTCACTGACTACATATATCTTAAAAATTCTCTGTACGGCATTCAAGCCATCAGTAACTGCCACTCCGAATGTGTATATTCTACTTTGCTTGGGAGGAACTCTGCTAGTTTCACCGTAGTCAAATTTTACGTTATCATAAAAATATGAGTCAAACCCCAAGGACGTATTTCGAGCAAGATCCAATGGAGTTGTATCAAAGGATGCTGTATCGTATGCTCCAGTCGGTGTAAGATTATAAGCAGTTGCTAGAATGGGTTGTGTGAATCCTGATATTTTTCCTGTCTTAGAAAGTGTTAATCCTGGAGGTAGAGTACCGCTATTAGGAACCAAATAGTATTCTAAAACATCTCCCGCAATGATATCAGTGTCCGTTGCGGAAAGTTGAAAATCTACTTGGCTATCATCCAGTATGAAATAAGCCTCTCCCGGACCAACATTTAGATATCCTTCATTGGTTATCCATTCAGGAAAATCACTACCGTCAACTGTAAGACTAAAAGTTCTATCCTTTTCGTCCTCGCCGTCATAGGCTCTAATAACAAATCGTGATACTGTGTGCTTGGTAACTTCGACAGGAGTTCCTTTTATTGTGTTTCCGTCTAGATATAATCCTCGTGGAAGAGAACCAGCAATGATTGAATTGGTAATAGAATTTGATGTATCAGTTGTGGATTCAACCACAATATTTACAGTAATCCTTTCTTCTAAAGTACCAAGGTCTCCTGCTGGCGTTACCCAAGTTACTGCCATTTTAGACCTCCTATGTTAATCCACCAAGGTCCACACTGAGATCAGAATCAATAGTGATTGTTCCAAAGTCTATATTTGATGCTTGCATTGCCAATTGTATGGCATTAGCATAGGTGCCGTTAATTGAACCAAAATCAAATGTAGTGAGATATTCAGTTACTGGAATTACGGTTTTAAAGTTAATCACTCCGTTGCCCAGTGTGGTAACTTCAATGTCCTTGATTTCTGTTTCTGAAAGGGAAGCAGCAGTTCCCTGCATTGTAATGGTATTATGATTGCTGGCCAACTGACTTCCTGCGTCAGTATCAATTCTTATAAAAGCATCAGGGACTGTGTTATTAATAACAACAGTGTCCGTTCCCTCGTCAATTGAAAGTTTTGTTCCGGCTGCGATTTTCTTAAATCTTAATTCGCTACCAACCTTTTCCTTGAATAATCCAACTCCTGTGCTTCCTGTGTTAAGAACAGTAACGGTTAACTCATCGTTCAGATCAGCGAAGTTGGCATTGACCTTCTGAAACGCTGTTCTTAGATCATCACCAAGACCATCGTTTACCAAGTTACCTATGTTAATTGTTTGTAAATCTGCCATTTCGCTTTCCTATATACTATATTTATAATGCCGCTATTCTTGCTTTGAAGTCATCAAAGTCCGTACTTGCTGCCACAATTGCTTTTAATTCTGTTATGCTGATATAACCCGGAATCGTTGTGGTTGCAGTTGCTAATTTTGTAAAGGAAGTTGATTCAACACCTTTGCCCAAAATTTGTACGTTACCGTTGGACAACCCACTATTCTGCCAAATTTCAATTACCTGTCCAATCGCTGTTAGATCGGCCTGGTCCATTGAACCATCGCCACCACCGTTAATTAAAAACATATTATCTGTGTTAACAGTCATCCAGGTGGTGTTTGGATATTCTCCCGGAGTGGTTATGGTGATGCTTGACAAGTTGTCTCCGCTCCATACCGGAGTATAAACAGCCGGAGTCCATTTGGTATTCCAAACACTCCAATATGCTTCTGGTGCCCCCGGCGGATCTACCGGAAACGCTTCAATTGCTGCCGTGTCTCTATAGAGCCTCCAGGCAATTTCATATGTGTTATAGTCAATAACACGCCAACCTGTTTTATCTCCGCTTAGAGAATCGCCGCCCCAATCGTTGATGCTAGTTGGTTTCCAGGCAGTTTCTGATAGTCCGGAAATAGAAACACTGGTTCCGCTGGCTGAAATTGTTGCGCCATCCAGTTTAATTGTGCTGCCACTTAGATATAAATCTTTAAATCTTTTTGTTGGCGATCCAAGATCATAAACAATATCTGTATCCGGAACAATGCTGTTGCTAACGTTACCGTTTAAATATGATGCCACATCCGAATCGCTGTAAGGTGCAGAACCACCCACGGACAAATCTCCATTGCTATCTATGGATATGTTAGTATTGCCAATATAAATTGTGTTTGAACTTAGATATAAGTCTTTGAATCTCTTCGTTGATGATCCTAAACTTGATCCAAAGTCAGTGCTTGGAACTACATCACCGCCTACCGTTAGATCACTTGAAACTGTAACGGCCTGATCAATTGTGATTGCACTGGAGTCAGTGGTAGTCATTACACTGCCCGTGAATTCAAATGCTCCTAGATTTAATGTTGTGTCAGAATCTAAACCCAGTGCTGTATACAGTTCCGTAAAGTTTGTGTTAATCTTGTTAAAGGCCGTGCGTAGGTTATCACCCGTTCTGTCGTTTGCGCTAGTTCCAATGTTTACTGTTAGTTTAGCCATCTACTTACGCCCCCGTTCCAGAATCAAGTTTCAGTTTGGCTGCTATTCTATCCAGCGCCTCACCTACTGTGGTTGGTGGTGTGCCATTCCAATCACTTGCTGTTGTCGGATAGTATGCAAGGCTACCATCAATGCCATTCACTATCATTGTGGAGTTGTCCGCAAATACTGAACCTATTAAATCACCTACGTGTGTTCCTCTTAGAACGCCACTAACACCATCTACTAACAGATTTGAATCATCAGCAAACACTGAACCAGTCACATCACCTGTGTGATATCCTGTGGTGTTACCTACTAGGTTTCCTGTTATTGTTCCTGAAACTGTTAATGGTCCCGTAATATCAAACAGTGTTGTGTTTGCCTCTATGACACCTGATGTAGCAAATAACTGTATGTCATTAGAACTTGATACTGTTGTGTCTCCATTCGAGGCAATGAATAAAGAAGAAGTTGCTCCGATTTGAGGTGTAATTATTTCGTTCACAGTAACTCTATTATCAACGGCGTCAACTATTATTGAACTGTCGTCAGCAAAAACTGAACCCTTGACATCACCAGTGTGGTAACCCGTGGTGTTACCAACCAAGTCTCCTGTAACATTACCCGTAACATTACCCGTAACATTACCCGTAACATTTCCGATTACATTGCCTGTAACGTTTCCTGTTAGATCGCCAAAGAATCCTCCGGAAGCATACATTTCGTTTTCAACAGCGTCGACCATCTTGGTTGAGTCATCTGCGAAGACCGAACCAACTATATCAACATTGTTATTAAAATCAATAGTTAGTGTATCACTGGCCGGTGTTGGAGTAAGGTTAATTCCGTAACCTCCAGTTACGTTTAGAATATCTGTAATTGAATCTGCTTCAATAGCATCAGTAATCGGATCAGTTCCTGTTACATAAACTTTAGCAAATGAGTTCTGGGCAGGTGCTCCGTTACTGATTGTTACGTCGCCAGTGGCTGGATCAGCAGAAACAATTATACCGCTACCCTGTGTTACGGAAATAACTCCAGTGTTAGTAAAAATTAAATTTCCTGTTGAAGTACTTACAGTAACACCCGTTCCTGCTGCTCGTCCTGTTGCTGCTGCTGGTAGGCTGGTAGTATTCGTAACGCTCAATACACCTGTGTTGGTTACGGTAATGTTTCCCGTGGATGCGCTTAAATTAATTCCGCTTCCTGCCGTAAGTTGAGTTACACCAGTGTTAATAAATGTTAAAGAATCAGCCGCTGACGAAACAGTAATTTGCATTCCAGTACCACTGTAAAGCGGCAATGTGTCATTGAACTGATTGGCCTGTATTCTATCACCGTCATCAACTTCTATGTATTTGTAAAATTCCTTATCAGGATCAATAATTAAACTTCCGTCGACCGTTGAGTTGGCTGGTAAATCAATTGTTCCCGTGATTCCTTTTACCTGTGCTGATCCTATCCACAAACCATTTTCATAATTGGTAGGTCCTGAACTGTATTCTGACAGATATAATTTTTGCCAAGCCTTTGTGGAACTTCCCAAGTTATAAGTATCGGTCTCATTTGGTGAAACGTTGCTCGCTAAATCATTGAAGTCCAAGGATGAGTATTCAGATAAACCCTGAATCTCACCACCGCCGGATGAGTATGCTGTATAAGCAACACCGTTAACGGGAGAAATCAATGTTTCATCATTGTATAATTCTAGTTCATCGGTGCTTATTACCTTAACGTAATAGGTGTTATTGTCTAACTCAGTTACACCCGTATCCGAAATTGTAGCCTGTTGCCCAGAAATAAAACTGTGAGAGTCAGTGGTTGTAACCTTTACTGGGTTTGACTGATCAATGTTGGCAATATCATAAGGAGCATTTCTGGCAAGAGTTGACCCAATGATAGTGAAGTTTTCATTGATTCTATCAAAAGCATTCTTTATTCTACTCCATACTAGAGGAGCATTGCCCGGATTGATATTATTATCGTATGCCATTATGTTCTACCCACCGCAACTGTTATTTTACCAATATGATCGCTGTCATAATCCTCGACCGCTTTACCGACTATAGTTCCAACACCCGGTGTTGCTGACGCAGCAGCCACGCCTGGAATTCCGCTAGTAACCAATATGTCGCCCTTTCTAATTTTTCCTACTACCTTACATGGTACACGCCCTGTCAGTGCTACTAGATTTTTCAAACCTGGACAAGCATCATACATCACGAAAGCAGCAGTATTTGAAACCACTCCAGCAACTCTTGTATCTCCCTTGATGTCTGTTGTTGAAACTTCCTTGTCACCACCAAACACTAATACTGTTCCAACTTCATACTCCTTGTCGCCTTCATAGTATTCCGCAACGTCCGCTGAATATGTTGCTTGTAATCTTGATTCGTTTGGAGAAGTGCCCGTCAGCGTCCAACGTCCGGTGATTGTACCAGCAGTGGTATTACCACCAGTTGTTAATGCTGTTACCTGTATGCTCGAAGCAATGATAGGAGCATTACCGATACCGTTTTGAGGTCTAAATGTATGCGTGTTATTGTCATAGTATGTTGTCTTGTCAGCGGCTGATGAACCGTCCTGCAAATAGATACCGCCACTTCCTGAACCACCAGGCCCGCCATATGTGTGTACTCTTAGGTAACCACTAGTTCCTGTTAGGGCAGCACTATCAATGGCTTCCATACCATCAACATTCATTTGTTGAACATCAATTATTCTACCACCAAAGTCACCGTTCGTATCTCTTACGATTAACTTGCTTGCCTCAACACTGCTGCTCGAACCAGCAGCCATATCAATGACACTGTAGTCAGTATCCAATGATGAACTAGCGCCACTCGTTCTTCTCAAGAAACCTGTTGCTGAATACTGTGATTTCTTGATTGAACCACCCTGATCAACAACTGTTGTAAACAATATGTCAGAAGCATCTGCTGCCGTTAAGTTGTTATTACCCAATACCGATTTACCAGTGATCTGGGCAAGTTTTGCTTTGGCAACACCGTTGTTGGAAATGGTGATCCAACCATCGGTTGCCGTAAATTGTGCACTGTCAAAGGAAGCCAGACCTTTGTCTGCTTGTGTAATGCCTGAGGCATTTGCTCTGGTAGTGGTTGAATTCATCAACAATTTGCTTTGAACAATCGCAGCACTTGCGTTGACATCAGCATCCAGAATAACACCAGGATTAATTTGTACATCAATGGTATTGGCTGTTGAATCAATTCCCAGTGAAACATCTCCAACCACTTCGGCGTTTATGGCGTTACTTTGGTCTCCAGTGAATACCAATAGATCGTTTGCCTTAAGATTAGTTAGATTAAATTGTTGGATGTTTTCAAAGGTGATACTTCTAAGGTTAACAGCATCAGTAGGATCGCTTGGATCAGCAAGATTGGTAATCTTGTTGCTGTTCAAATTCATGTTGCCCTTCATGCCCAATTGTCCATCTAGAGACATGAAGCCACCGCTTATTGGTGGAATCAACTGGCCGGCAGTAACAATAGCACCACCGTGGGTGATACCTAATCTTCTTTCAATGTAAATTCTTGCGGCGTTTTCTGTCGGAACGGTGTCAACAGCGTTATCAGTAAATGCCGAGTCTGTGGAGAATTCAGCAACCGGAACACCACGCTTGAATCCAATACCATCCAAGTTACTTAGGGCAATTGCCGCGGCAAAAGTAACCTGACCAGTACCTTGGTCAACTCGGAAGTAAGGACCTACCCTAAAGTTACCATATTGGTCAGTGGTTACATAGAACACACGCCCCACATCACGTTCGTCTGTTTCCGTGTCAGCATTGATAGGATTAACAGGCGGACCATAAATTTCGTTTGGATAGTTTGTGTCAGCATATGATCCAGTACCAATGTCAAGTAGGTCGTGGCCCGTAACACGAGTCAACGAAATTCTAATTGTTAAATTACCTTCAGCACCAGTTGTGAGTCTAGGAACTGCTGATCTCAGCGTCACTGCGCCGCCATAGGCAACAACAGGATCAACCAGTGCCCTGTTTAGGGTAACTCTAGCGTAATCAGTGTTAAGATCTTCTTCCGATTCATACGATTGTATTACGTATTCCTCGCCCTTGAATACTAGTTTTGTTCCAGGTATCCTTGCTCTTTCCTGAGGAGCAGCAGGAACAACCGCAAAGGATGTATCACCTGCTCTACCCGTCACTTTAGCGAATGAATGAGTGCCTGACTGCGTTCCCGTGAGATCCTGTTCTATGGCCGCTGCCAGTGTAGGATACTCTGTTGATATAGTAAATGAATTTGGATTCGTGGCATCGAATACGAAGTAATGTTGCTGTGCGCTCAATCCAGTAGGCAATGTGCCCGTTGTTTTAAATCTAATACAGTCGCCTTGGGATAATCCGTGTCCCGTTAGGTTTATCACACCAGGTGATGCTATGGTTATTGAGGTGATTGTACTAAACGCACCCTCAACAACTGGGTCAGCACCACTCGAACCTACGGATTCGCCTGGCTTGAATAGAGTGAGATCGACATAATTGTAGTTTTCTCTAAGAGTGGTCTTTGCCAACCCAACCGTCGCTGCTCTGTTGGTTCCACTTCCTGCTCCGGTTACTTCAACAGGAGCACCATTGAGCACAGTAGAAATTCTACAGTTAAGTGCTGTGAGTCCGTCCTCAAGCACATAATAGTTTTGTCCTTCGCTTATTCCTGTTGGTAAAGTTCCACCCACATTATTAAAGTTTAACAGGAAGTTTTGTAATAGGTTATGTCTTACCTGTCCCTTGATGGTTAATCCTGTACCATTAGTCAGAGTGTGTACAGATCCTCCTAATGTGGTAGATACCGTAAACTGATCATAGTTTGGTACGGAAATAATATAATAGGATGTGCCAATGGTAAATCCATTAGCAGTGGATTGTGCTACGAATACATCACCAATATCAAGTCCGTGTGTTCCGTCAGTGGTACAAACATTCGAAGCGATGGTAGTAACGGTTTCGTAGAAACTCAATACTGTTGGATCTGCTACTGTAAACGTTACTTCGTGGAATCCTGTTCCCTGTGTTGTGTCGTCATAGTCTTCAAATTGAAGAACCCTATAAACGTCATCACTTTCATTTAATCTCAAACCAGTTGAAGGTCTAGTAGCAACGTCAACAATGTCTCCCGTAAGAATTATCTGTCCATTGCTTCTCAAAGACATCTTGGTGCCATTAGGAATAACCGCATACAATCCGTCAAAGTTTCCTGATGTATCACTGGTTAGGTTTAATCGTGCCACGCCATCCGGCATGTCCTGCGTTGAAACTGAAGTTACTGGATATCTAAAAATTAGGTTACCGTGGTCAACTTCAAGTTCCGAATTGTTAAGTGGCGTGTAATCATAATTGGTTACGTATATCAATAATCCGCCAACAGTATTCGCATAGGAAGGTGATGGAAAATAACATTCTACCTTTTGGGCAAGATCGTGGAATACCACGGCAGGAGTCGGAACTTCCAAAGGATCCGAACCTTCCGCTACCAAGGCATATATACCGTGTGCTGACGAACCTGCTACCGATCTAATCTGCGCACCATTGAGTGACATATATGAAGCATAACAGTAGTAGGTAAACATTGATACTGCTTCTGTCAATCCACCGTTGGTAGCCAATAGACCATAACCCATGTCAGCGACCTGTGTAAAGTCGTTTGACAGCATGGATCTGTTACCAGGCATCAATATTTCATAAATTCTTTGATAACTGTGTGTTCCGGAACCTCCGCTAGTAATTTCTACTAGGCTGTTACCATCGAATGTTGTGCTGATTCTAAAGGTGTTGTTAGTTAGACCGGTTCTAGAAACGTAGTATTCTCTACCTGCTGTTATTCCTCCTGGAAGTGTTCCAGTTGTTGTAAACACCAAGGTCGCTCCAGCCTCAAGCCTATGGTCACTTCGAGTAATAATTCCGGGATTGCCAACAGTTACAGAAGTAATTGTTTGGGCTCCTGGACTTACCGTGAATGGATTGGTCTCGTCTAGGATCAGCGTGGCTGTGCTTCCGGCAGTATCATAAACATAATCTCTAACATAGTTAATTCTATAAACTCTATCACCAACAATGAATGAAGCAGGAAGTTGTGGGAATCTATCTAGTCCTGAAACATTTATTCTTGTGTCTGAAGTTGATGAAACGTGTTTAAATTGTAAGTTTCCAGAGAAACCGTCAACGAACATACCACCCGCAAATGTCTGTGCGTTTATGGATTTACTGAATGATGCGGATTCCTGGCAGTAGGGAGATTTAGCAAGAATCTGTCCAGTTGGATCAAGTACTAGAGCAAATCCACCATGCCCCTGCATTGTGACTGCTCTAATAATATTAGCGTCGTTACATAGGAACACATCCAGTTTATCATTGTCCTTGGGATAATTGACACTGCCTGATCCGTCAATTACATCAACCAAGGCATCAAATAAATCTCCAAGAACACTAACGGTTCCTGATTCAGCAACATAAGCAAAATCAATTATCTGCGGAAGTACTGAGTTGTAAACGGTTGTGATTTCTGTGTTGCCAACAACTTTTTCAAGCAGTGTTTCTAAATAATTTAAACCAGCAATTGATTCTGACAACTGTGTGGTAATTGCTATTCTCGCACTTGCGCTTTCATAATATTTTAAACCTGCGGAAATTGTTCTATTGTATTCACCCCACTTGAGGTCAAATATCATTGCGTCAAGAATTAATCCATAGTCTCTCTTACACAGTGCTTGGTTGTATGTGAATGTTGAAGTAAATGGAGCAATGTTGTTTGCGATCTGGTAATTGATCCAAGCAATCATCTCATTCTGTAAGAATCCTTTGTTTAGTAGAATAAGTTGTGCTGCTCCTTTTCTTCCACCACCGTTGTTGATCTTAGGATAGACCGGCTCGGTCGAATCTTCTAAGTAGTGATACCCGAACAGTTGAGTGGCTGTTGTCAGCCCGTCAATAGTTGTATCTCTTCTAAATCTTTGGAAAGCCCATGGTGAACTTGAAGTTCCTTGTTTTGGTTTGATTAAGACTCGTCTAAATTCATCACCAATTATGGCAACGTTTTGTGGAATCTTTAATGGATAGTTTTCTTCGTAGATACCACTTTCGATTAAAACAGAAATTTGTGTTTGATTGGTAATGTCACCATACGCCATGGGTTCGCCAATCTGGAAAGTACCGTACTTGACGTCAACATCAAAAATTTCTCTTCCTTCACTGTCTAACGCTCCCTCGTGTGCCAATATCTGTGCTAGAGCTCCTGACGTTTCGCCTCGTAGATACAAACCTTCGCGTATATCTCTTCCTCTAATTGCCTCAGCAGTGTCAGTGGTTACGTCACCAGTAAAATCAGTTCTAAGTCCTTCTGTTTTTAATAATAATCTTGGTAGATCAACAGTAACACTAGGTAAGGAAGTAAATCCACTTCCACCATCAGTAATTTCAATGGCAGTAATTACGCCACCAGTAACTGTGGCCACACCAAACGCACCCGTACCGCCACCTCCGGTTACCCTTACTGAAACTAAACTGTATCCACTACCTCCCGCAGAGATAGTAATGTTGTTAACCTTGTAGGCAACATCAAACTTAGCACCAGCACCGAAAGCACTGTCTGTTGTTGTGCTTACTGCTGTCGAACCCGGAATGGCCGTATAGTTACCTGATGATAGTAATCTAAATGTGACTATGGGTCCAGGGTTGGTTGATGTGGATAATACTTCAACATAGGCCTTGTCACCCGTGCCACCTGCGAGAGTTACAATATCACCTACTCGGTAGTTAACACCCTGTGTATTAATTGTGATGGTATCAACGCTTAATCTTGCTGATCCTACAAAACCTGATCCTGAAGAAGGTGAAGTGTCTATGGCATCAAGAGTTACAGTCTTTGCGCCATTATCATATGTTAAAACTTTCTTGTAAGGACCTATGTCATCGTTTGATTCAAGAAGAATTTCTTCTGCTTTCTTAAGTGCCGCTTCAATTGATCTATAAGCATAGGCAAGTGCTCTACCCTGTAAGGCGCTACTAATTCCTGGTCTTTCATCTTCTCCAGATGTCGCAACATAAAGGTTAACCGCGCTGCCAAATGCTGATCCGTCAACATAATTTTTAGTGGCAGCAATCAATCCTCCGTAAACTTCGTCGTCATCCGGTTCAGGATCTCTTGAGAGTATAAGTGGACCAGACATGAAACCAAAACTAGGATTGGTTGTTCCTGTTTCAGGATCAACGGCATTCACGCCTGCCTTGGAAATTTTTGTATCTACATAGGTCTTGCTAGTTGCTTCTGTTGGTTCTGTCGGTATTGCTAGGTCAACTATCTTGTATGTGTTACCACCAGACTTAACCGAAAGGTTTCCACCCAACTGTGGTGATGTGTCACCTGATATTTCAGAGAATTCAGTGCTTAGAATAATTTGGTTTGCGTTGCTGGTGTTATCAACAATCATGCCCGTTCCAGCAGTGATCTGCTTGAACTTGACTCCGTCGGTGGTCTGGTTTACCGTTAGTACGGCATTTTCCTGTCCAATGAACGATGCTGGTGTGTCATCCAACCCTATAAAAGTTAGTTTTTCACCCAATCCTAACGAACTGTATAATTCTCTAAAGTTATCATTAACTTTAGTAAACGAATCTCTTATACTATCGCCGGTACCGTCATTGCCAATAGCACCAACATCAATAACTTTTCTTGCCATTTTATCCCCTAGATGCTTAAATCTACATAATATTTATCATTATTTCTGTAAGCCTAATGTAAATACTATTATGTTTTTAGGCACAGAACAGAAAATTTGTGAGTATGTACGCAAGAGTAAACTTGGAAAGGAACACAGATACAAGCGTGTCAAGACCATTGTAAAACTCCGTTGCGACAATTGCGACTCAATATTTACCAGAGATCTCAAGAAGATCAACAGAGTCCGGCTGAGCAACAATTATTTCCATGTCTGTTCCAACTGTGACCCTAAAAGATTCGCACAGCGCAAGGGTGTAGAACAAAAGCAAATATGGGATATGCCCGCAGGTGCTGACATACCTATATCAAAATACTAGCAGTTAATTAGAATCCGATGCTTTCACCGCATCCGCAACTGCTCTTCGCATTGGGATTTTGTACTTCAAGATAGGAACCAAATAATTCTTTCTTGTAATTGATGGTGGTTCCTAGAACATAGAATAGACTTGCGTCATCAATTACCAACTTACCTCCACCCAGATCAACCACGGTATCTGATTCTTCCACGTCATTGGTCATGTCCCACTGATATGAAAAGCCGGCGCATCCGCCGCCCTTGACACTTAGGCGGACAGCGGATTTACCTTCTGATGCTATCAAGTTATTAAAATGCTCGATAGCCGATTCCGTTATGCTAACCGGTTGTTGCATTTATTTTTCTTTTTTCCAAATAGTCCAAGCACCATAAGCAATTGCTGCGTATGCTAGGATTCCTGCTAGAGGTTTAGCAATTAAAATAACAATTCCTAATCCTATTAGTGCTGCTCCGTCCCATGAAGTTCTTTCAGTGAAACGATCTGCTACCCAACCTTTAAATTTTTCTAACATTTTATTCTCCTTGTAGTCTATCATTAACTGTAGTCCAATTAATGATTTTCCATATGTTTTCGAGATATTTTGCTTTTTTATGACCGTAATCAAGAACATACGAATGTTCCCACATGTCAACTAGCAGGGCGATTCTCATGCCCTTTTTGAATCCTTGGTTGGCAATGGTTTTAATATTTCCATTAACATCCATATAGATCCAACCGGAACCTTGAATGCCCATAGCAGTTTTAATAAACTCATCTTTGAACTTTTCAAAGTTACCGTATTCCTTATTAATTAGTTGCTCTGAAGTACCATCGGGTTTATTTCCGGCCTTAGGAGATCTAAGCATTGGAAAAAATAGGTTGTGTAATGTGGCACCGCCATAATTAAAATTGTCATCACCTTCTTTGTTATTGTATCGATTAACGTAAGCGTTGGCGAGTTCTTTGTAGTGTAGCTCTAAAGTTTCTTTACTCATAACGGGTTCCAAATCGGACAGTCCGTACGGGAGTTTTTCCAAAACAAGAGTTTCTCTGGTGGTTTGGACTTCTTGGATTATATCTCGATATTTTTTTAGGTCCATACTGTATTTATCTATAAATACTCTTACACCAACTTCAGGAGAAAAAAATGATTGGTAAATTAATTGATTTCGTTAAAAACCTACTCGGGAGCTCTGAAAAGCCTCTAGTTTTAAAAGAAGAAATGATTGTTGAATCTTCAACAAAAAAAGCACCTGCTAAGAAAGCAGAGCCAAAGAAGGCTGCTCCGAAGAAGCGTGGCCGCCCTGCAAAGAAGTAAGGTATTCTTTAAACAGTCCAATGCTGGCAAGATTCTTCGCTTTAGATTCTACCATGATGTCAGCGTAATCCCAGAAACTTAGAGCCCATTCGTTAACTGCTTTATTCCACATAAAGTCTGAGTGTGCTCTGAGTTTCTGTTTCTTGTAACCTGCTTCTAGTAGTGTGGCCATATCAGGTTTAACATCTGTAGGAAAATCTACAAGACAATCTTCACGTGATACCGAGTAATGAATAACGGGACGCACACCACGCCACGAATCAATTATGCGAGCAAATCTATCGTCGGTGGGTTGAATGTATTCTCCACTAGCGACCCAGTGATGGTGTATGTCAAGCACCAGTGCGACGTGGTCGGCAAGTTCGAGGCTTGCGTCGATGCCCCACGACATTTCGT
>Ga0099850_1000407_pt1 | contig 19263 bp, 23 predicted proteins | sample CB_VirMetaG_5_FD_79182 | JGI IMG/M metagenome (GOLD analysis project Ga0099850, IMG submission 79182) | Freshwater to marine saline gradient viral communities from Chesapeake Bay - CB_1508_1D Viral MetaG | ecosystem: Environmental > Aquatic > Marine > Coastal | place: USA: Chesapeake Bay... | reverse complement strand
ATTAACTTAACCATAATAATTTATATAGAAATATCAAATATATATAGATTTATTAGAATTATAAGCATATCATTTATATACTAAACCTAACTGATTAAAAGTTTTAAGCAAAGATTAAAACATATTAGCAAATAAACATAATCTATATATATGAGTAGTGTTATTAATATTAACAATACATAATTATTATTAAGTATTATTATAAGCTAAGTGTGAAATAAGACTTAAGGAGATTAACAGAAATATGAACCCAACAGAATAAATAAGGGGTTAATCGTTAGTACTTAACTCAGAGAACTATCTTATTAATGATCATAATGAAGCTTAATCAACATAAACATATATTCTTTATATAGTTGCGTCTCTATCAAAATAATAAACATATACTCTTTACGAACAAAGCATATTGTGAGTAGTCAATTATTAACCAATACATATATATTATATAAAACTATATACTATCTATTTACTTACTATTTAGTATATATATAGGGAATATATACATATACTTACATATATGTATTATCATATTAACATATGATAACTTACGTAAACAATCAACCCTTAGGGGTTAATTCTTTACGCAACCACCTATCTTCTGTTTATTCTACATGGCTTTTCTGATAGGTGCACAGAAGCTTGTTAATCTATGCTAAACTTTTTAGTATATACTCTATTATACATATTATAGAATATTAATCTATTAACTACACTATTATGTAGTTGGTTTATATGTACTGGGTAGGGGTGATTTTTAGAGAGGGGGGAGAGGTGGGTTACTGTACATATAATTTTTATTTTAAAATTAAGAATCTATATTTAAGTACCTACCTGTACATATAATTTTTTTATAATAATTAGAGATTGGTTTTTATGTACCTACTCTAAATAAAATTTTTATATAAAAAATTGAATACCATATATCTCTACCTACTATAATATATTTTTTTTTAGTATTAATGGAAAATTATATAAACTTATTGGTTTAGAATTGATTATATTATGAAAGAAGGGGTTATGTTATAATGGTTAAGGATTTATATTCTAAGGACTTGGGTATGCCTGAGCGTGGTTCTACTGACAGGGAAGTTGGTGAAAGATTGATAGATAGTAGCAGTGATATGTTGGTTGACAGTAGTGTTAGTGACGCTAGTATAGATGACGTTGATTACTTTAATAGTTTTCTTAATATAGTTAGTACTGAGAAGGATTTCGATAAGCGTAAAGCTATGGTTGAGGAGTTAGGTTTGGTTGATATGGATTTGATACCAGATGAGGTGTTTAGGATTTATGGTTGTAGTGGTTGTGACTGGCGTAATACTAAGCGATGTCCTTACCATAAGAATGTAGAGCGTCATACTATCCATATATGTAATAAAAGGAGATTCTATTTATGGTACATGACCCGTGATATGAAACTACTAGGCACAGGTTTTGGTACTAGGAAGAAGTTCAGTATGGCTCAGTGGACGGAAGGGTATCTTAAGAACAAACTACAGATGGACTTAAATAACAGACACTTGGAACTTGAGAAGGCTATTAATAGACTTAGGGCTATAGAGGATGAGTTGTTGGTACATTTCGGTAAGGATGAAAGAACTGATTATAATGAGGTTGGTAAGGTTAGTAACAACGACTTTCAGCAGTTGGAGTATTTGGGTAGTAAAAGGAAAGAGTTACAGGGCGAGTATGATGACTTGATTAAGTATCTTATTAAGAGTGAACAGGTTGATATAGATCGGAACACTCCTAAGGATATTAACTTGAATGTAAAGAACACTGTAAATATAAGTGAGATCCAGAGAATAATCAACAGTAAGGACAAGGTTGTTGATGCTGATTACGAAGTTCTGGAGGAAGAGAGTAAAGATGAATAACGTAGTTGTGAATGAGTATCAGATAATAGAGGATAGTAAATGAGTACAGAGTCTTTTGATTACGGTAGTTTAGATTACAGTAAGCCTATAGATAGGAATGTCTTTGGTTTACATAAGCCTACTTATGATAAGAAGCTAGACTTTGTTGATAAGGTTAGATTGCTTACTAACCCACATCCTGATTACCTTAAGCGTATATGGACAGATGTTACTTTATTCAGTTACTATTTCTTTGAACTAAACTGTAAGAGTTTAAAGCTATACCAATACCAGGACTTAATCTTAAATGATCCACACAGGTTCAAGATATTCCGTGCAGCTAGACAGATAGGTAAGAGTATGGCTTTGGATATTAAAGCTAGTCATAACTTATGTATAGATCATGGTAAAGGTCATAACGAATGTATTATAAGTAAGAGCTTAAGCCAGGCTAAGTTCCAGATGCGTAGGATTAAGCATTTGCTAGGTACTGCTAGGTTTAGCTGGCATGAGAGTAAAGGCGAGGTAGATAACAGCAGTGAGCTTACGGTAGATATATACGATGAGCGTGATACTACATATAAGCAAGAGGGTAGGAAGCAGAGGATTAAGTACAGTAATTTATTGGTTGTTGTACCTTGTACTGGTGGAGCACTTGGTTATGACTTCGATGAGGTTAATCTAGACGAGATAGAATACTGGGCTGATATAGATATTAGAGATTTTATTAACAACGTAATCGAGCCAACTACTTACGCTACTGGTGGTAGGATAACAACTTACAGTAACCCTAACGGTAACGAGAACTATATAGCAGAGCTTGAGAACTTAACCTTACCTGACGGTACTAAGAAATGGCATACGTATGTATTCAATGTCTATGACTGTCCAGGCAGAAGCGATGAGGATATCGAGTTCATGAAAGCAGGTAAGAACAGGCAAGAGATAGAAAGTCAATTGCTTGCTATTAGGACCTTGAGTGATAAATATTACTTCAGTGCAGATGAGATAGATAGTAGTTTCAGTGAGAAGTTGAATCGTGAAAAGGAATGGGTGGCTGACGGTAAGGAAACATACTGGTTCTTGGATGTGGGAGCTAAGCACGACCAGAGTGTTCTAACAGGTTGCTATGTAGAGAACGATGATAAAAGTGACGATAATAATAGATTCATGCACGTTAATGTATTCCATGTTACTGTTTATCCTATAGGTTATCCTTTAAGTAGAGTTGTGGGTAGCCATGACGAATCCCAAGCTACTGACGGTTGGCATTATGTCAAGAGCGTTAGGGAAGTATTAGAGGAACATAGATTAGTAGCCAATGTTAATCCTACCTTTGGGTGTGACGTTACGGGTAACAGTGGTATTAGTCCTCTGTTCAAGAGTGTCAATATACAACCTGTTGATATAGTATTCAGTGGTCCGAAGAAATGGGCTATGTATCAGCGTATGAAATATCTACTAGAGAAGAAGCTGTTACATATAATCAGATGCAACGAATACGATTACCAGATGAAGAGAATGGTTGTTAAGAAACGTGGCACCAGTAACTATCACAGCATCAGCCACGAACTGGAGACAGATAGGGATGACGTAGCAGATTCTATTGCTGGACTCATCCATATTGCCGACAACCCTGTGTTAATCAACCCTTCAATAACCAAGCTATGAAAAATTTTTTAACAAAAATTATATAAACATAAATAACAAGGATACAATTATAGTATATTATACTATAGGTGAACCAAGATGAACAAGGATGAAAAGAGATCAATACAGAAGAGTATGAACGAAGAACAGTTGAAGACAGTTAAGAACATGAGTAAAGCAGACTGGAGTAAGCTTAAAGACCAACAGGAGTTCAGAGGCGTTAAGAAAGGCTCAGCTTTACATAAGGTATCCTTAGCTAATGATACAACGCGTATTGCTAATAGGGCTAAGATGGCTAACCTTAAATCATATCTATGGACAGTAGGTAACGCACATACAGTTATCCAGAAAAAGAATTTACAGATATCTACAGGTATTATAACAGACACGGTTAATGGTGATAAGATGACTATTGAGGAATTGCAGCTTGAGATAAAGAACGCTGAAATTAATATTTACAAATCAATAACGAGTATAATCAACGAACTGTTTGCATTAGCTGGTACGGTTGGTGTAACTGATATCTTAGGTAACGTTGTTTATACGGAGCATGACTATGAAAAAACTATTAACGAAATTGAAGGCGAGTTGCATTTACTTGGCTACAAGCTTTTCGATTAGGTATAAAAAGACAAAAAATTATTTAAAGCAGGTAAAGGATAATATATACTCAAGAGTTTTTAAAGATTATATCTTTAAGACAAATTTATATATAAATAGAACAAAGTTTATATTATTCATACTTGAGGTTTTAGTAACTGGTATAATCTTAAAGTATGTATTAACACACTTCAATTTCCTATCACTTGGGCTATCTAGCTCAATCATTATGTACTACATTAAATGGCTAAGAAAGATATTCATAGTTAAGAGTCTAAAGGAAATTGAGGAACTATAAGACATAAGATGGTATTACCAGTATTAAACGCATTAGGCACAACAAGACTAGGTGCAAATTCAAGACCGTTACACAAACCTGTATTAAACCAGGTACCGTTATCTTCTAACAATTCATCATCCAGGTTTGGAGGATATAATAACCTAGCTAACAGATTCTGGACTTATTATAAGACAACATCAGAATTTGTTGCTATAGCTAATATCTTAAAGACAGATATCATAGGCGATAGACCTACTTTTGTATCACCTGACGGTAAAGCTCTTGGTAGGAACAAGAGACTGGAAGCTGAAAGACGTTGGCGTAACGACAGAATGAAAGAGACTTGTGGCGCTATTGTTATAGATACAGTTGTTACAGGTGACGGTTACGGATTCATTTCTAAGTTAAGTACCGCTGAGAGAATGACGGCAGCCAAGGAAATAGCTAAGGCAATTAAGTTTAAGTACTCCATGAAAGAGGACTTGAATAGTCTGGCCATTAAGATATCACAGGATGAGGACATGAAGAAGCCTAGAGGTTTTGATTACATAGCTGCTTCTACGGTATCACCAGAGACGGATAATTACGATGTCTTGGGTTACACTCAGAACTCTAATGGCATTACAACTAGGTTTACTACAGATGAGGTTATCCATTTCAGGTGGAGTACACAGGATGGCAAGATTAACGGCTTCACACCAACGGAATCTCTTGTTAAGGAACTTGCTTTAATATGGTTCGTTAAGGGTAACATGACAGCTTATATGCAGAACGGTGGTAGTCCAGGCAAGTTATTTATCATGAAGAATAATGACGTTGGTACACCTGCTTATGATAGGTTTGTTGACCAGATGCGTTCATTTAAGGATGTTAATAATAGACACGGTTCATTTATAGGTACAGGAGATATAGATGTTAAGGATTTAGACTTGAATCCAAAGGATCTAGAATACGAGAACCTAGCTTTATATGTAACAAGCTGTTTGGCTTTCGCTTTCGGTATCCCTGTTACGCGTATCCCATTCTTAATTGGTAAATCAGCTACAAGTGGCGATTCAGGTGGAATGGCAGAATCTGGATACTGGAACATGATTTCAGAGAAACAGGATATGTTTGAGGATTTACTTAATTCCCAATATTTTGAGAAGTTCGGTTACAATATAAGACTGAACAGGAAATATAAACAGGATGAGGTTAGAGAGGCACAGGTTCTTAGTATGAAAACATCTACCTTCGTTCAGATTAATACAGAGTTAGCTAAGAAGGGTAAGAGATTATCTATGGACTATATTAGCCAGATGCTAGGCATACCTCTTGACTCAATGGAAGATATGCCTAAGGAAGAGATGCAGAGTCAGGCTGAGAAAACAGGGTTGCTTAACCAGAACCTGCTTGATAACATGAGTATTAATAAGGAACCTGATAATAGAAAGAAAGCTGATACTAAACGTAATATAGCTAACCAGAAGGATAACAAGACAGCGAGTGTATAGATTATGATATATAGAGTAACATTAGAACGATTCAAATTAGAATACAAGAACCATGTAGTTAACACTGATTTAAAGTATGTTAATTGGATGGTAGGTACTGATGGGTTACTTTATATGTACATTGATGCTTTAGGTGTTAATGCAACTTACTGTTATATCCACGAAGGAGAAATTGATGCAGAGATACAGAACATGTTATCTAATGCAGGACAGATACTAGGCTTACTTAACGAAACCTTACTTGATGAGGATGACGAAGAGGATGATGTTATGCCTTTACTATACGATATAAAGAACAAGGTGTATTCCAAATGACAATCAAGGAAGATCCATTACACGTAGTACCAGTATTCAATGATACAGGTAACCCACAGGACAATGCTTTGGTTAACTCAGATAACCCATTACCGACATCATCTTTTAATAACGGTTATGAGTGCACAAACAACACAACAACAACCCCACTTGGAATAGATGGAGTTTATACAGGAGAGTGGGAAGATGTTTTAAATTATAATTGTATTATTATTGGAATAAAAACAGACCAGGATTCAGCAACTGATGGGTTAAAAATAGAGTGGAGTGCTGACGGTATTACTGTAGACGATGACGATACTTTTACTATTTCAGCTAATAGAGGTAAGGTTTTTACATTTAGTCCAGCTAGAAGGTATATGAGAATAGTTTACACTAATGATGGTGTGGCTCAAACTTTGTTTAGGTTACAGACTGTATTAAAAAAAGGTGGTTTTAAGCCAAGTTCACATAGGATTCAGGATAGTATAGTTGCAGAGGATGATGCAGAACTTGTTAAGGCAGTTCTTACTGGAGAAAATCCAGCTGGAACATTTGTTAATTTTCAAAGCACAACTAAAGGTAATTTTAAAACAAGCATAGAAGAATTTGAATCAGATGTTTCAACAAATAGCAACTCTCAATTAAATACAAGTCCATATCCAGTAGACGAGTTTGGTAACTATGCACATATTCTTGGCGACAATATCTTTAAGGGTTCACTCATAACAATACCTATTGAACATCATGAAATACACTGTGGCGATTCTTACGAAACATCGCATATAGCAGACTTGGGAAATGGGGACGTTTTAGATGTTTTAATTATAGTTCCAAACGAGGGATTATCTGAAACTCATCCAGGTGATGCACAAGATACAAAACAATATCATTTTAAAGGCACTGTCTCAACAGAGCTAGAAACAACAATTGAATTTTTTGAAGGTGTGTCTGTTTCTGCGAATGGTAACGCATTAAATGTATTTTGTAGAAATAGAAACTTTACCGTTGGTGACACCATAGATATATACGAATCTCCTACAGTTACAAGTACAGGAACAAGGCTTGTTGTTGCAAAGCTTGGTAGTGCCAAGTCTTATGGTGGAACACTTGGAAGACAAGATGAATTTATATTAAAAGATAACACTTCATATATATTAAGAATAACAAATAACGTAACCACAAGTAATTGGGTTAGTGTTAATTTAGATTATTATGTACATCCAGGAGTATAAAAATATATTTTAAAAAGTTTAAGGAGTATAATAAATAACACAATGGCAAGACAAGGCGCAGAGCGAAACATAACAATAACAAAGTACAGAACGTACTTGGATTCATGGGCATTAACAGATATAAATGGAGACCCTGTTGATTTAACAGACCACCAAGCTGTAATGGATATTAAGACAGATACATCCTCTGATGCAATTATTAGCTTAACTGTGGCTAATGGTAGAGTAACTATGGGTGGAGCTCTTGGTACTGTTGTATTTAATATAGATAAAGAGGATACGGCTTTACTTACAGCAGGTGGATATATATATGATATAAAGCTACTTAATACAGATACAGGTGTAGCAGATGATGTTATGTATGGATGTTGTAGAATAGTTGATATGGTGACTCAATAAGATGGCAGAATATACTATAACAATAGACGATGCAAGCTTTGATATAACAACTGACAATAAGGTTTATACTATAACATTAGGATCGGTTAATCCTAGTTTTGGTAGTCTATCAGATGTTACAATAACAACACCATCTAATGGAGATATAGTTGTTTATAACTCTGGTGTTTGGGTAAATTCAGCAGGTGGGGCAGGGACTGGAGACATGACAAAGGCAGTTTATGATCCAACAAATGTAAACGATGACGCTTTTGATATGGATAATATGGTTGATGGAGAAACATATGTCAAAACAACAAATGATTATACATCAACAGAGAAAAGTAAGTTATCTGGTATAGAAGAAGGTGCAGAAGTCAATAATATATCAGATGAAAATGCAACAGATTTAACAGGTGCAGGAGATTCAATTTTGCATTATCATGCAGTAGATAGAAATAGAGCTAATCACACAGGAATAGACTCTATTACAAATAGCTCATCCAATCCTGGAATTACAATAACAAATTCTGGAACTGGAAAAGCAATGTTTGTTGACCAAGAAGACACTTCTAACAATGCAATTCTTATTAAAAGTGACGAAATTTTTACAGGTTTTGGAGACAATGCTTTAACAAAAATAGAAATGACAAATGCAAGTACTACTGGTACATTGTTAGAATTAGATAGCGATGGAAGTGGAGACTGTCTTAAAATTAAGGCAACTAATTCTAGTACACCAGTTTATATAGATAATAATGGTAATAATTATTCTTTAAGAATAGATTCAGAACAGACAACATCTAACGTTATTCATGCAGATGGTAACAATATAACATCTGGAACCGTAATAAACGCATTTATAAATAATGAAAACTTTACAGGTTCTGTTTGTACTTTGACAGCAGATCATGCATCAGGGTCTGGTAACGTTTTAACATTAAATCAAGATGGGACAGGCAAATATATATCAGCAGGCAATTTTTCTGTTGGTTCAGATTCTGGATTAATACTTGGTCAATATACAGACATTGGCTCATATGGAGATAAAATAACAGGTCAAACAGTTGGTGGTAGTGACGGAGATTTAGTATATTTAAGTAGTTCTGAAACGTGGTCACAAGCAGATGCTTCTGCAGAATCAACATGTGATTCAGCTTTGGGAATAAGAATGAGCTCAACCGAAGTTTTGTTTAAAGGTATATATACAACAACAGGATTAACAGCAGGAGCTGTTTATTATGCAAGTGAAACAAGTGGAGCAATAACTGCGACTGCACCAAGTACAAGTACAAGTATTGTTAGAGTTGTTGGATACGCTTTAAGTACAACAGAATTATTATTTGACCCAGATAAGACTTATATAGAGGTTGCTTAGAAAATGCCAAGATTTTATAGAATAGAAACACAAGATGTAATAAGAACGATTACTGATATACCAGACGAATTGTTAATAAAAAAGAAGTTTAAAAGATATAATGAAACAATTATAGATATTTCTGATACAGAAGAACTACCTGAAAATGTTATTGAAGAAACAGAACTTGATTATAATATTACTAAATATAGACATTTTCATATTCCAACATTAGACGACTTAAAGAAAGCAAAAAAAGAAGATGTAAAAGAATGGTATAATACAGAATTAACACAATCAGGTTTTGAATGTTCTAATGGAATAAAGCTAGATTGTAGAGAACAGGATAAGATTAATTGGCTTACTTTAAAGTTAAGGTGTCAAATATCAGAAGAAACAGCAATGCATACAATAAAAGATTATAATAATATTATTCATGAAGTAAATAATTCTGATGTTATTGTTATGCTAGGAGAGCTTGAAACGCATTATGAAAATATGCTTTATAAAAAATGGGCTTATGAAACACAAATAAACAATTTTACAACAGAAGAGGAACTAAATAATTTAGTTATAGAATAAATGGCATTATCAGATAACTGTATTCATTATTGGAAATTTGACGGAGATGCAACTGATAGCGTTGGGTCGAATGATGGTTCTGTCTCTGCGGCTACACTTACCACTGGTAAAATAAATCAGGGTTATGATTTTAATGGTGGTAGCTCTTATATTGATTTTGGAACAAATGGTGATTTTTCAATAGGAACAGGGTCTGGAGATACTGGTTTTTCTATATCTCTTTGGATTAATATAGATAGTATCACAAGGTGTAGAATTATATCAAAAGGAAACACAACAACTAGAGACTATGCTTTTTATACAGGAACTGGTGGAACACTAACATGGCAACTATGGGATGGTGGTTCTACTAATTATATTTATGTAGATGCTGGAAGCATGTCTTCTTATGTTGGCTCTTGGACTCATCTTGTTGCAACATACGATGGAAATAATCTTAACACAGGAATGAAAATATATATCAATGGTTCAGAGGCGTCTGTTACTAGGTCATCTGGAGGAACTTATGCTGGTTCAACAGATTCTGGACTGTCTTTTGAAATTGGTAGATATTTAAAAACAGCTTCTTATGCAAATGCACAAATAGACGAGGTTGGTGTTTGGAATAGAGAAATAACATCATCCGAAGTTACATCTTTGTATAACTCAGGAGATGGATTACAATATCCGTTTGGTGGTTCTTCAGGTTGGACAGGAACAATAAACGGCACATCTAATCCATCAAAGGTTAGTGGAATTGCAGTTGCTAATATTTCTAAGATTAATGGTATATAACTTTGCCTTTAATATAAATGACAAAAAAATATTTAAATTAAATATTCCATATTTAAATATTAACCAATAAGCTTTTTGTATATAGAATATAGTGGTAGAGGTTTTTGGCTAACCTCTTTTACCTCTACTACTATATGTAAACTATTGGGGTATATTTAAATGGAAACAGATAACAACAAGTTAAAAAGATTATGTATTAAGGGTATTTCTTTAAAGGAAGTTGAGGGCAAGGTTATAATTAAAGGTCTTGTAGCAACAACACATCCTGACCGTGTTAAGGACATTATGTCACGTAAGAGTATGGACCAGATTGTTGAGTATATTAACAAGACAGACCAGGTAGGTTCTGATGATGGACATTACAGAGGCATTAGTGTTTACCATGACTGGATTAAAGAAGGTAACCCAACACTTGACGAGGCTGGAGTTCTGTTACCTAATGCTAAGGTTGTAGAGTTAGATGATGGACATTTCGGTGTAGAAGTTGAGGCAGTATTAAATAAATTCTATCGTGGTGAGATGACAATAGAAGAGATTAAATCACGTATAGAAGATGGACTTATAGGAGGTTTCAGTATTGAATATAAGACCGATGAAGAACATTCTTATCCAATAATATATAATGATTCTGAATATAGATTTATAGATGAGATTACAGATTTTGCAGGTGTTGCTTTTGCTCGTAGTAGAATGATAGCTAATCCCTACGCAGTTATCTATAAGGAAGTTGAAGACATTATAAGTAACAAGGAGGAAAATACAATGACAGAAGAAATTAAAGAAGAAGTAAAAGTTGACGTTCCTGAAGAAGTAAAGATGAAACCAGAAGAAGGCAAGAAGAAAAAACCAGAAGAAGAAGAAATGGAAGATGAAGAAGAGACAAAAGCTTGTGGTAAAAAGAAAGCAGGAATGAAGGAACAGGAAGAAGTAAAAGAAGAACCAGTTGAAGAAGTAGAAGAAGTAAAAGAAGAACCTAAAGAAGAAGTGAAAGAAGTTAAGCTTGATGTTAAAGAAGTTCTTGAATCCAAAGAGGTAAAAGAAATGATTAACGAAATCAAACCTGATAAGAAGGTTATCAAGATTAAGGAGGAAATTAAGATGGATAAAATTTCATTACAGATAAAAGAAATGAATGACGCTATTAAAAGCAAAGATATGCTTTCATTCAAGGAAGCAGCAAGTAAAATGTTTGAACAGAAAGAAGTTGAAGCAGCATTTAAGGGGCACGGAATCGCTTTCGAAGCACCAACTCTAAAAGTTATGCCAATCTCAAACAACAATCTAGGAATTAAAACAAAACTAGCAATTGTTGGTCAATTAGAAACAAAGGATACATTAGATACAGGAAGTAACGCAAGCACATATACACAGAATGCAGCTGAGTTAAATAACATCTTTGTACCAGGATTAATTGATACATTTAACCAGAGAGTAGACTTGTTTGATGCAATTGAGAAAAGATCTCATATTATGGGCTCAGATAATTACGGATGGAGAATTACAACAACACAGAACACAGACTTAAGTGTAGATGTTGATAACCCAACTGTAGAAAAAGGATTCGCAGGTAAATTAAAATTACAAACACCAATCAAGGCATACAGAAATGGATTCAGTGTTACTGACTTTATGATTAGACATTCAAGAGCATCTATCGGAGATCTATTTATGATCGAAGCAGAGAAAGCTATGAAAGACATGAGAAAAGCAATTAACAAAGACCTGTTCTTAGAAAATGCAGATGGAGATGGAACAAGAGTACTTGGATTAGAAGCAGTAGCAGATAGTGCAGGTAACACAACTCTTTATGGTTTAACAAGAAGCACAGCTAACAGATTAGCACCAGCAGCAGCAGCAGATACTTATGTAGCAGTAGGTGGAGCTTTAACAACAGCAGCAATCAGAAACGGATTAACTAAGGTTGAAGTAGAAGGAGCACAGAGAGGAAACTTAATGATTGTTACAGCACCAAACATCAGAGACGACTTGTTTGAATTACTTGATGGTCAGCAACAACTATTCACTATGGCAGACTTTGGATTCAGTGGCTCAATCAGATTTGACGGAGTGCCAGTACTTGTAGATTCAGATTGTCCAACAGACCAGCTATACATAGTTGATAGAGAATCATACTATGCAGTAATGAGTGTTATGCCACAGTTAACAGGTTTAGCAAAAGTAAGTGCAGCAGAAGAAGCATTTGTTGAAACAAATCTTGCAATTGTTTACGAACAACCAAGAAGGATTCACATGCTTGATACATTATCATAATTAGATAATGTTTTTTTTAATTTTTAATTTTTTAATAACTTAATCAAATAGGAGGATAATAATAAAATGGCAGCAATCGCAATAGGAGCTTGTACAGTAAGGTACAGCCAAGAAGGAGAATTTGCAAAGGTTTGTGTAATCACACCAGCAACAGCAGATAGTGCAGACACAGTTGACTTAACTAACTTAAAACAAGGTAGAACAGTATCAGATGTAAGTGCATGGGATGTAACAGGAGAAGATTCAGTAACAGCAACAGTATCAAGTGATGTAGTAACACTAGATGCATCTGGCGGAACAACAGACCATACATACCACATTCATTTTAAATTAGTATAAATTAAAAATATAATTTATACTTTTTTATTTTTTTAAATAGGAGGACAAGAACATGGTAGCAGTAGATAGTTTTAATGTATATGAACAAGAAACTGGAATGAGTCCATCTGATGACAGCCCATTTGCTTTTAAAGAAATCTTAGTAGAGACAACTGATACAGCAGATGATACAGACACTATAGCTATAACATTAGCAGATTATGGTATGACAGCAGTAAAGACAGTTAAAGGATTCACTCACTCAACATCAAATTCAGTAATTATAGTAGAGGCACCAACAACATCAGTAACAGCTGGCGTATTAACAATAACAGTTGGTGGATCAACAGACAACAAGAAGAGAGTATTCTTGGTAGGAGGTTACTAATAATGGCAGCAGTAACAGCAGTAATCGAGAATGGAAATAAAGACGGTAATTTACAGTTTGGAGAACAGGTTAATAAGATTAAGACTTATTTCTGGGAAACAGCAAGCACTGTAGATGCAGGAGACACAATAGCATTTGACATGGAACAATTAGGTATGACAACACTATTGGCAGTAGAAGGATTTAAACACACAACAGATGATAGTGTAATTGTAGAAGAGGCTCATACAACAGAAGTTTCTGGAACTACATTAACAGTTACAATCCCTGCTGGAACAGATGATGATAAGAGATTAGGAATAATCTACTATCTTTGAGGTGATTAGAAAATGGTAGCAGTAGTTCCAAGCGTAACTAAGGATGGCGTGTTTTTTAATAAAACACCAGGATTATCAGATTCAGACTTGCCTAGATTTAAAGTAGGATATGTAACAGCTCCAGCAACAGCAGATGATGGAGATACTATCGCAGTTGATTTGTATAAAAAGTTTGGTATAACAAGATTACTTGGAATAACAGGCTGGACACATTCAACAACTGACAGTGTTGTTATTGAGGAAGCACCAACTACAGCAGTTATTAATAATGTATTAACTATTACTGTGGGAGGATCAACTGATAATAAGAAACGATTTTTTATAGTGTATGGTATTTAATTGCCATATATTATTATTTTTTCAAGGAGGATTAACAAAAATGTACAAAGCAAAGAAAGATTTTTTATGGTTCAAAGAAGGACAGAAGATAGATAAGATTGAAGATAGATGGTTAGAGAGAGGACTTGTTGAGAAGTTATCAGTTAAAGAAATTGAAGTTAAGATAACATCCGATAAAGAAGAACCTAAACCAGTTAAGAAGAAAGTAGTAAAGAAGAAATAGATGATATAAAATGGCAGCTATAGTTACAGCGACATACGCAACAAAAGAAGAGTTATTAGAGTACATGGGCTTTGATGAATGTACAGATGTTCTAACTAGTGATAGACTTATTAGGGCTTTAAATAGAGCACAGGTTGAGATAGAACAGAGAACTAATACTAAATTCTTTGATGGTACTGTATCTACGCCAGGATATAATCAGATAACAAACGAGAGTCATTTTGGTAAAGGACAAACATCAGTAAACTATTACTTAAGGAAATACCCTATACCAGAATTAACAACAACGCTTGATGGTGCAGTAACAGCAGATGATGCTACAATAACAGTTGTATCAACAGCTGGTTTCCCTGAGTCTGGATTCTTTCTTGTAGGTAACAATAAGATTACATATACAGGCAAGACAGCTACTACATTTACAGGTTGTACAGGAGCAGATGATTTAGATGATGGTTCAACTGTAACTAATGTTATCATAGAGATTAGTACAACAAACGAAGGACAGACACCAACATGGACTGTTCTTGACAAGGATTCAGATTTCAATATAGAGTATGATACAAGTTCAGTTTCTTTATACAATTCAAGCATAGATTACAATGCTGATACTACAACATTCTCAGAGCATCCAGCTTACCAGACACCAGGAAGATTAAGAGCTACTTATGTATGGGGTTGGAGTTATATACCAGCAGATATAACCAGATGCTGTTTAATGATAGCTGCTAGAGACCTTTTACACATGGCAGTAAGGAACGCTCATATTCAAGGTTTAAACGACTTTAATCCATCTATGATAGATATAGACACAGATTATATTAATACAACCTTAGATAGGTATAGGAGCTTAAAATGTCAGGTAATTTAGTATTACATAAAACTATTTAAATTATAATTTCAGTATTTGTATTAGACCTTTGAGCCTATGAGTAGGTTAGAGTAAAAGAGGATGAGTCCTTGAACGCGATTTGGAGGTAGGGAATAATGGCAATATCAGTTACAAACAGCACACAACTTAGTACATATAGTTTAATAAAGACAATTCTGCTTAAAGATTCTACTCTTAAATTAAAGATTACTTCTAATCGTATTTACAACTTCGAGCCTAAGTTGAAGACAGGAGCAGGACAAAAGATACCTTATATTGTTGTCAATGTACCAGACCAGGATAATCCTACATTGGTACTTAACAGACAGACAAAAATAAAGGAGTTCACAGTTATTCTTGAACTTGTTATGGATTACACAGCTAAGGATAATGTTGTGGATTACTGTAACAGGATTATAGATATCATTGAGACTAACTATACAGACTTGAATGCTAGTGGCTATTACAACATTGAAATGGTCCTAGATGATATAAACGACCAGGAGGTTAAGGACAGTAAGGAACTTATTAGAAGTACATTTAGTCTAACACTTACTGGTGCTATATCAAGATAAATGGCAGAGTTTAAGCTATCAGAATATCCTAGAGTATGGGATAAAAGAATAAAGGCACTATTAAGAGTAAAGAAAAAAGTACCACAGAAAGAATCTGAGTTATTAATGTTAAGGATAAAGAAAGACGCTCCTAGACAAATATTTAATCCAAGATTCAAGTTAAAGCCTGGTAAAAAACCTGGCGATACTAAACATGGTATAAGAAGAAGACAGAAGAAGAATGGACAATGGACAGTAGAGAGCTGGGTTCCTGGAGACTTTAAGCAGAACAAATGGGCTAATAGAGATCCTGGTTACGAAGCTCCTAAGATGAATTGGAATAGAGGCAAACCAACAAGATACGGAACAGGACCTGCAACATATACGGGTAAGCCAATGTTCTTTTCAAGGAACGTTAAGATTAGTATGAAAACATTTCCTAAAGCTGTATTCAAGGCAACAAGGAAGGCGATGAAGGTTACATTATGATTAGATAAAGGATGACAAATGAAACGATTAATAAAACTAATAATGGAGAGTGAATATAATGGCAGTAAAAGTATGGCATGCTAGTGAAGCTGTAATTAAATTAGATGCAGCATCTAGTGTAACAATAACAACATCAGCTGCTCTTGATACCTTTTTCAGTTCAGGAACAGCAATACAAGGAATAGCAAAGGACATTTCAATTAAGCAATCAATACCAGATGTAGATAAGATAGATTTACTAGGTACAGATTCATCAGGTTATCAAAACGCAGAGCTTGAGAAGAAACCAGCAGGATTAACAGAAGTTACAATGACACTGGTATTACCTGGTGATGAGGTATCAGCAATAGAATTATTTGGTGCAGGTACAGCAATTAGTACAACTCATACAAGATACTCACCTGGATTAGTAGCAAGTCAAACAATAGCTATGTTACTTAACCTAGATGATACAGCAGATGAGGTAAACTTTGCAGGAACCAACATGAAGGTTACACAGTACGATCCTAAGGTTACAGGAGCAGATGGACATTTTGAAGTTGCTATAACACTTAAGTGTTTACCACGTGACTTCTATGGACCAGAGTTTAAGGATTAAATTTTTTATTTATTTATTTATTTTTTAGGAGGATTTGAAGATGGAAGAGAAAGAATTGAAAAGGAATAGTAAAGGAGTTGACTTTGGATTTGGCATTAATAACTGTCCTTTACATTTGTATAAAGCATTTGTTAAGGATATTAAGACTAGACATAATGATACATACTGGTCTAGACTACAGGAGTTATTAATCAAGGAAGAATGTTACGATAACTTTATTCGGTACGGTTTAATACCAGTAGAGCAACAGGAAGAGGAAGATGATTTAATAGATCAGCTTTCAAAGAAAGAAGAAGATAAAGAAGAACAAGGTTCATCCGTTATGACAATGGGTGGAAAGGTAATGGTGAAATAGAAGATGAGAGATATGTTTGGAGAGAGTATAGGATTATGGAATATTAAGGTTAATGGTAGTAATTTCGATTTAAAACCAGAGGCTAAAGATTTAAAGACATTAAGGAACATTATGTTTGATAAGAAAAATAGAAATGATATGACAATGCTTCTTGATAAGTTTGAACAGTTTATGTTTGACTTAATTAAGAGAGACTATAAAGAGCAAGAAGATGAAAGGATTAAAGAGTTCATTACATTAAACTCAATGGAATTATTTAAGGTGGCTCAGATACAGTTCAAATTTGCTCGTGAAGAAGACTTTGATAAGGCTACACAGAAGGCAGAAGAAGATCTAAAAAAAGAGATAGAAGGAGCTTAAGCAAGGATGAGCGACTTCGTTTAATACAGGAGAACCTTGCGAAGAAACAGGACAAGGAAGATTCTTTATCCAAGTGGAATAAGGAATGGTCTTGGACTATATGGCTCATAGAGAAAGAGTTTGGTATAGTAATACATGACAACTTTCCTATAATGAAGGTTTTTAATTTAATAGAGAAATGTCATTTAGAAAGATACGATACTATGAACAAGAGTGGTAGTACAAGTACTAATGCTTTAACAATGGGATGATAAACAAAAATGGAAGATATAATAAAAATCATACTAGAGGTTGTAGATAAAAACTTAGGAACAGCTATGAAAAAAGTTGACAACATGGTTGAAGCTTCTGGAAAGAATACTCAGAAATTCATGCAAGGAACACAGGCTTTCTTAGGTGGTATGCAACAGATGATGATGGGTATAGGTTTATCTCTGTTGTTTACAGGTATGGCTATTAAAAACTTCTTCCAGAATATGCTTACAGGTCTTATGACAAACTTCTTAGAGATAGAGGGTCAGTCTAGTGCCGTTGGTAATAGTATCAATGCTCTTAAAGCACATTTCATATCTGCGTTCTATGACATAATAGATGCAGCTAATGAAGCTGGTGTATTAGAGAAATGGATAACAAGATTGGATGAGTTAGCTTCATGGATAGAAGGTCATCCTGATTTATTTGCTTTCCTTGTTGATGCAGCAGTATGGGCTATTATACTTGGAGCTGCTATGATGGTTATAGGTCAGATAACATTAGGTTTGCTTGCACCATTAGCTATTGTTATGTTTATAGTTCAGAACTGGGGAACAGCTATGGTTGTACTTAATAAAGCTATAGCTATTTTTACTGGTGGCACGCTTTTAGGAATATTATTACAAATAGGAGCAGCTACCATAGTTGTTCTTGGAGCTGTATGGGCTTGGGGTAAAGTTATGAATAGTAAAATGCCAATCATCTCTAAATTATTATTAGGTGTTGGTATACTAATGGCTGGTATTATTGTTGCAGCTTTAATATTAGGGTTTACACTAACATTACCGTTTATATTAGCAGTAGCTGCAATAGCTGTAGTCATAACAGCATTTGAATTAATGAGACAAGAGATGGGCAGTGTTGGTAATGCGTTTAAAGCATTTGGTATATTCTTATTAGCTATATTTGCTTTTATTGGTGATGCTTTAATTGAAGTTATATTATCTCCACTTAGATTAATTATACTTGCTATCCAAACGATGATTGATGGTTATAATAAATTAGCAGCAGCAAAAGGTTGGAAGACTTTAGGTGTAGACTTATCTGGAGTATTACCAGATGTTGGTAGCCTTAGTAAGAAAGTATGGGAGATGAGAAACAATCTATTAGAAGTAGCAGAAGCAGAAAAGAAAGCTAATGCAGAGCAGGAAGCAAAAGATAAAGCAGCTAAAGAAGCTAAAGAAGCAGAAGTGGCAACAGGAGCACAGGGTCTTGGAATGGAGAATCCATTCGGTAATGGCTTCAACCTAAACATAGAACAGATGAATGTTATGGGAGATGAACAGGCTGGACAGTCAATGCTTGATAAGGTACAAGAGGCTATAGGATTCTCAGAAGGTTCAACAAACAATAACACAGGAGCTTAAAGATGGATATAATATTATTAGATACAGGATATGTAAGTACAGAAAGTGAACTAACAAGTCAAACT
>Ga0099850_1000405_pt1 | contig 19271 bp, 2 predicted proteins | sample CB_VirMetaG_5_FD_79182 | JGI IMG/M metagenome (GOLD analysis project Ga0099850, IMG submission 79182) | Freshwater to marine saline gradient viral communities from Chesapeake Bay - CB_1508_1D Viral MetaG | ecosystem: Environmental > Aquatic > Marine > Coastal | place: USA: Chesapeake Bay... | reverse complement strand
CAAGACCAGCACTTTCGGTTGGAAGTTGTTGTCCGCCCGCAGTCCATCCTCTAGCCCAACCACTTTGACTTACAACTTCACTTGATTGAAGTTCTCTAGAAAGTTCTGTTGAACTTACATCAACAGAACTCCACTCTTCTTCCCATGAGCCCCAATCAATTGGAGCAAATCCTGTATTTGGATCCACCGAGAATGCATCCATGAAGGACTGATATCCACCTTCAAGAACCAAATTGTTGACATCAAGTCTCTTTTCTTCCAACCAAACATCACTTGTTGGATTAAGTTGAGCTGCACCAACCCAGTTAATTACAGCAAATGGGTTAACATTTTCTGTTCTGGTAGCAAACTGTTGTGTAATAAAAGCAGAATCTGAATAGTTAAGAGTAACAACATCTCCAGTTCTTCTTAGATCATTAGATTGAAGATCACTGACTTGAGTTAAGTCAGCATTTGGATTTGCTGTAGTACCAATTCCAATAATTTGTTCAGAACCTAAGATGAGGTCAACACCATGAGTGTAGTGAGTCGGTCTCAGTTCACCCTTCGCTTTATCAATAGATGATCTGAAGTTTGGATGTGTGATGGAATGTGATCCATGACCTCTGAAATTATCAACAAAGAATCCAGACTTAAATCTGTCAAGACCAGTAACAGCATCTTTAATATTGAAATTAGCCGTGTCTGTTTCCAACAGGGAAAGTTGTGTGTAGAATTCAATGTTCTTGATTCTAGACTCAAGTCTAGAGATATCAAACATTGTGTATCTCTTGTGTTTGGCAAGAACTACCGTGCTTTCTTTAGTTGCATTATGTAAGTATGCCTTGTTGTAAACGGTTGCAACTGTAAATGATCCAGATGGTTCTTGTGGTGGAACTGGATTATCAGATGCAGCTCCTTTTTTCAGTTCAAAGAACCCGTCTTTTGATAAAAAGATTTTATCAATTCTTGGCAAATAGTATGAATATCCCAACGTCGTAGTTTCATCACCCACCAAGATATGTGGTACATATCCACCAGAAGCACTAAAGTCTCTATAGTCATACTCAAATGGCGAATCTGTATCACTTGAAAGATTATAGTTTTTGACTCTAGGTCTTATGTCAATATAATCTACGATTGGTTCTCCCTTAAAGAGAGTTTGATCAAAGTCATAAGTATCTGGAGAATAGCTGTTTACAGTTGCAAGGTCTCCATTAGATCCAGAGTCAACTACATAATGATCAAATACGATTGCAATTCTCTTTTTAGGTTCAACTACATTGTCGGATCTTATAATTCTAGCATAATCGTAAAACTCCGATCTTTGACCATTATCGAAGGTAAAGTTAGTAACAATATTTTTATCACCAACGATTACAGCCGATACTTCTCCCGTTATACCAGAAGATTGGAATACAACTGGTTCTCCAACAACGAATCTCAGTTCGTTTTTATATACCAAATCAACGTTTGAAGATGATGACGTTACAACTCTTGCAACAGCACCACTGTTAGATCCAATGACCAATTCACCTTGCATGGTGTTGGTTAAATCGGAAGATCTATTGACAAGGGTAATGTTTGGTAAGATTGGATCTGCGGTTGTGCTGGACTCAAACACAGCATGAACACGAAGTCCATCTGGTACATTCAAACAAATTTCTTTGTCTTGTACTCTAGTTCCATAGACTGTATTATATGTCAAACCATCATTAAAGTTAGTTGAAGCTGCACCAGAATATTCATACTTAGATCTAGATACAATTAACTTAGAGCACTTGGAAAGACTCTTAGTCTGGGATGTAAGGTTAATCTTTTTAAGTGTTGAAACTAATATAGCATTAGTGTCACTAGACTTGCTAAGATCCAAGAGTGTTACAGTTTTGAAAGTATCGTTGAAGATTACTTTCTTTGCAGTTAATGGTTCAACTGTTCCATCAGAATAAACCAGATTGTATCTTTCCTCATCAAATGGTTGGAAGAATTGATCAGCATTTCCAATAGTTACAGTTCCTCTGGAACTAGAGATATTCAGTGTAAACTGTCTTCTAATTTGAATTTCTGATGAATCAAGATCAACATTTGAAATGTAAGAATTTGGGAGTCTTGTTGCAAGAGTTGATCTATTGCCATTTACAAGATTTGGTCTAATAAGTGTAAAGTCACTTGTCTGAATTTCACTTGTTGTAAGACCACCATCACAAACACCACTGACACTAGCCCCAAGAGACACCAGAGTAAGAGTAGATCCATCTGCAGAAACAGCACCAACTCTGTTAAAAGTTGGATCCGAGAATCCAGTTCTGTTATATGTGATAATATCTCCCGTCTTAATACCAACTGAGAATCTATTTCCAGGAGCCGTTACAATTCCAGCAGAACCTACTGTAAAATTAGTTCCAGATGGCGCAAGGGAGAATCTCCTTGAAAGAACAGTATCAGCATTAAAAGTGTTAATACCTACAGTCTGATAGATTGACTTTACATCATCGAAAGAATATTCCCTTACAGAAGTTACAACTCTTGTATCTTCAATACCATTGATAATGATTGGTTCATCGGTAATGAATTGACCATTAGTTGAGGTCAGAGTCAGACTTTGTGATCCAGAGACATCACTCTTTAAAAATCCTCTGGCTCCACTCCTAGCTCCTTCAATAAAAGCAGGTGTTGTTTGTGTTAAATCTGCACTTACAGTCAGCTCTGTAAATGTTTGTATATCATAAAGGAATACATCATATTTGGATGCATCATCAGAATATGCGGCTGCTTCTAACTTATAATCATAAACTTTCGCATTACCAATTTCAATACCAGAAGCGGAGGATCCAGTTGTTCCTACTCTCTGACTTCTAAGACTTACTACAGCTGTCGTTCCAAATCCAACAACAGGAGAACCATAAGCATTATTAATTTTTACATAATTGACACCATCAAAAGAGAATGATGTCGCAGAAACTGTCTTTGTATCTCTGGGTTTTTCTACATCAATGTAACTGGTGTTTAGTTTCTCAATGTCGAAGCCTCTGACATATGCCTTTCCAGGAGAAACTTGATAAAGCATCAAGTCAGAACTTGGTGTCCCTCCTTGAGCAGTTTTTTGATTTGGTAAATATATACCACCATTTCCTTGTCTATTGTTCAAAGACTCTTTTACAGAGACTTGGAATGGTTTTACATAGTAATCCCCACTTTCATCATAAGTTCTTCTAGCTAACTCATCGCGGATGAGATTATAATCAGTTTTCTTAACAAATTTTTGTAAGTCGCCATTTTCAAGCCTCATTAATTCAACGAAATTCTCATCGTTGAATTCATCTAAATTTTTCTTAATTAATGTGGTCGTAATTTGGAATCTGTCTGCACCAGGAGCAGAGAAATTAGAGAATCCTCTCGCATTATCAAACAGACTTGAATCGTCATAAGACGTGATTACGTTCTCACTCACCAACAATCCAACTCTGTAACTTGGAGTTGCATCATACTGGTCAAGAATTACTGTTTGAGAAGTAACTCTTACAAAGAATCCACGAATAAAATATACACCATCTTGAATTGATGCTGCACAACCAGTAGAGGTTGCATTTGATGGAACACAAGATGCAAATGGATTATTTGCAGTGATTCTGGACAATCCATATTCAATGTCAGAATTACAAATCAAATTCTCCCCATCTTGGAAAGTATTTGTTTGGAAATCTTGTCCAGATTTTGAATATTTTACATATAACGTATTATTTCCTCTATCCGACTGAGACGATAGTACATAATTGACTACCGTAGCTTCTACCCCAGAGGAAGAACCTCTAATTACCTTTCCTACAAGTTGATCAATATATTCCGACAGTGGCACACCAAGAAAGGTGTCATTCAATTCTACAGCATAATACAGTGGGTCATATGCAATTTGGCCAGGAATGACCATTGCACCTTCTTTAAAGAAGTGTTGACCAAATCTTTCAATTTGATTTTGTAAAATTGATTGGAGTGTTGTTAACTCTCTAGCTTGTACTGGGCTTGCAGGCTTAAAAAGAACTCTATTAAAGTTCTTTTCTTCATTGAAGTCATCATAATAAGGAGAAACATTGAGGTTGGTTTCTTGGGGCATTTTCTTAGAACTCTAATACAATTTTGATGTCTTCTTTCTGGCTGGCGCTGCGCTGAATCGCTGCCCTGTTATCTATGTATAAGATTTCACCAGAATATTTCTGGACCTCTGGTTGAGCTACACCACCAATAAAACTCTGTCCTAATTGAACAGAGGCTTGACCAACTGTTGTAGCCGTACCTGGGTTTGATGCACTACCAAAACTAGTTTCAATACCTAAAGCAGATCCAACGGTTTGACCACTAATGACATATGTGCCACCCGCACCAATTTGATCTGTAAAATCAACCATTCTAAATCCATAGGCGGTTGAGCCAAGTCCAACTGGATTATATAACTTCAAAACGCCAGTTGAAGAATCCCAGTTAGCAACATAACCAACGGCAGTGGATCCAATACCGATGGTCTGATAGACTGGGGTATCAACCGCATAAGTAGTATCTGAAATATCTCCACCAGTAAGAGATCTTAACTTTAATCCATAAAGAGCACTAGCCCTAGACTGATTCAATACACTACCAGATGGTGTAAGTGGGTTTTTAACAACACCTATTCTAGCAAAATCGTTTCCAGTAATAAAGTCTGGGTTGCTACTGTCATTTTCATATCTAGAATAAAGAAGAACTCTAAAAGCACCAAGCTCTTTGTAAACGTCGTACCCATGACCGCCTGGAGGAGGTGTAATAACCTCAAACTCAGCCACCGATGTAGTACCCACACCAACAGCAGATAATCCCGAAATTGGACCACCAGTCTCGGCACCAGGAGCACCAGGATAGAACTGAATTGTTCCCCTGGTATATCCAGAACCACCATTAGTCACAAGTACGTTTGATACTTTTCCCTGAGCATCAACCGTCACACTAGCTTTTCCACCAGTGCCATCACCAAGGATAGGAATGTTATTGAAGGTGGTACTGATTGGTTGATATCCACCACCAGCATTTACTACAAGAGCAGTTTCAAGTTTTCCAGATACTGCATTATTTTTTACATCCGCAGTATCTCCAGATCCCCAATTAGAAGGAACTGGAATAAAATCAATGGAATCAAATTTTACGATATCTGCAGGAGTAATCGTATAAAGATATTTCCAAATATAACCATCACCACTAGATCCTGCAGATCTTGGCTCAAGGTCAGTAAATGTCGGTTCATCCAGAGACTGTTTTCCTAGTGGATTCTCTGGGTTTTGTCCGTTATTAATACAGACATAAACTTTGAACTGACTATTGACAACATAAAACTTTGCATCATATAGATTAGTCGATGATGTCTGCGGACTCAGATTGTCTCTGGTGTAGTTATTCTTGTACATCTCATAGACAGTTCCAGCTGCCCATGTGTACTTTCTAACCATTCTCTTCACATCACCATCTGCAAGCTTTTTCAAAGCAATCATGGTGTCATAATCATCATTATATTCCCTAAACCCATCTTTAGGGGCTGGAGTATTACTATTCCAGTCGGTAGTACCATATCCAGCTCCCACATCTTGGGAATTGGGTAATCCAATAAAAGTGTAATAGGACTGTGAGGTGTCCGCTACACCAGCGACAAAATTCGCAGCATTTAATATTCTAAATTGATCTGAAATAATCGCAGGCATTTTATTAGACTTTTTGTTTTATTTATGATGTCTGATCAAAGTCACTGTAATTTTCCGCAAGTTGATTTATACGAATAGCAAGTGGAGCAGTCGTAAGTCCCGTATAACCATTTTGATTATTAATGGTAAATGACTGTGGAGAGACCCTATCTCTATTGAAATTGTAGAATCTTCCCCAACTGTAGTATCCAATTCTAGGTGAGAGACTTGTTGTGCCGACTCCTGCTAACGTTTCAACGTTAGAATATACAGTAACGATACCAGAATTTGATGTTACAACTTGATCCGCTTTGTAAACATTATCTATGAATGTTGTTCCAACTCCAATTGCCGTTCCATCGGTGTTAATGGAAGTAAGTCCATTTCCAACAACAGAATCATGAATTACAAAGTAATATCCACTGGTAATTCCACTCTTTGTAATATTACCAAATCCGGCTTGATCTAAGAATGGATCCACATTCAATTCAAACTTGACCATTGGAGTGTCGGTTCCAATACCAGTTGAACTCGTTCCAATTCCAATAACAGTACCAAAATCGCCTTCACAATCAACACTTGTTAAAGTTTCAACGGTGACTGGCTCCAGTGAGATAAGAACTTCAACTGGGAAGTTGGAATCATATCCAAATCCACGTTCAGTGAGATCAATACCAGTAACTGATCCACCAGAGATGATAGCAGTTCCAGTGGCGGAAACAGTTTCAAACTCACTGTACAAAATACTGGAAGAAAGTCCAACAGTAACTAACTTATTGTTACCATATGCAAGACCATTGAAGTCAGTTACTATTCCAGTTGATCTCTTATACCAGTTAGTTGCATTGATAGAATTCATTACATTTCCACTTTGTCCAATTGCAACCCAAACATTGTTTTGATAAGAAACGGAATTCAGTGCAAATGTTCCACCAGAAGAAACAACAGACCATGTAGAACCATTATCGATAGATTTAATAATAGTTCCTGCTGCACCAACTGCAACCCAGGTATTGTCTGCATGATAAACGTCATTAAGATTAGTTGTTACAGAAGTTGTCGTTACTCCACTCCAAGTTTCACCATTAGTAGTTCTGAGAATCTCTCCGTTATTACCAACAGCAATAAATGTACCACTGTGGTGTCCAATACCATTAAGATCCTGTGTAGAATACTTATTGGATAGAATAAATCCTGTACCAATTCCAGAAGGACCATCGATACTGAAAGCAATAGTACCACCAGCTCCAACTGCAATTGCTTTGTTAGATCCATGGACAATATCGTTAAAATTACCAGTAACAGAAACATCTGTAAAGTTATAGATGAATCCATTTAATGTTCTACTATAAATTGTAGAATTTGTGTAAGAACTTCCACGATCAGTACTTACTGCAATAGTGCCGGCAGCACCAACTGCAATAACATTGGTACTTAATCCAGTAACAGCATGGAAAGTTCCAAATCCACTAACTCCACTGTCATACCATGTAACACCATCTGGTGATGAGTTAATACCAGAAGTGCTTCCAACGGCAATGAAAATACCCAAATCTGCAAAATTTACATCTTTATATTCAATATCAGTGTTGGAATTAACTTGTGTCCAAGTTTTTCCGATTTCATCAATTTGTGGAATTGTTGAAGCGAATGAAACTGTTGGAACGGTATCATAACCAGCACCAGGATCAGTTATAGAAGTTGACTGAATTGTACCACCAACAGAAACCGTGGCTGAAGCATCAGCACGATCAACATTATTTTCCTTCAGAAGTCTAACTCCACTTCCAAGAATCGTGTTCTTATCAGATCTATTGTCATATGCACTAAAGAATGGGAATGCATTTTCGACAAATATTTGATTGGAACTAATTCCAACATTTTGAATAATTCTTGTAGATGGTTGAACTTTTGCAATCAGTGAAGATCTGGCTTTTGATAACGCCTGATTGTTTAAAATCAGATCACTTGTTTGTTTCTCCCAAGAAACCATTCTCGTGAAAGCTGCATTCGTATTGATCCCAGTTCCACCATAAAGATTAGTTTGTGCTTTCTTAACCCCTGCAATTTCAGTTACTCTTCTAGAAAGTTGTGTAAGCGTGTTACCCTGTCTTTGAAGAGTTAATTTATCTCCAACTTTAACGGTCAGGAAAGGACTTCCAGAGCTTACATCAGTATTAGATCCTCTATAGAACAGAACTTGAAGTTTACTACCAGTTTTTGGAGCCTCAGTAAATTGAACTTGAGTTCCCCCATTAAAAATGTAATTCTCTCCTGGTTGTTGTAATACATCATTTAAGAATATCAAAAGATTATTTGCAACGTTAATAGAAGTGTCATCAGTGTCGATGTTAATTACTTCAGTCGTTGCTGTGGTTCTCGTGAGAGTGAATGAAGTCTGATCGCCATCAAACTGAGATGAGAAATCATCAAGTGGTAACAATTCTCCGAAACTAAATCCAGAGAATTTGTCATTAACAATTTTATCAACAGTAAATGTGAACGAACTGAATCCAGCCCCAGCGTTTGGATCTGTTGGAATTCCAGCAACAGTCAAGACATCACCGTTGGCATAACCCATTCCAGCATCTGTAATATTGAAATCAATTATACTTCCACCAACACCAACAATGAGTGTTGCTTTAAATCCACTACCTTGACCACCAGTGAAACTCATATTTGAGTATGCTGTTGGAACACCAACGATGATAATTGGTGGTGTCGTCGAAGCATAACCAGTTCCACCACTAACGGTAGTAATACCAGTGACTGTTCCTGCAGAACCAACCGTGGCTTGGAGAACAGCGGTAGAACCAATTCCAAGAGGATTCAATACCTGAATATCAACGGAACTCGAAGATCTATATCCAGATCCACCACCAGTTATCGTTACGGATTCGATTGATCCAGAACCATTGATTACTGCAGTTGCAGCTGCAGGGAGGAAACTCTGATAACCAGATCCAAATCCAACAGTTACATCATCAACAATTCCACCTCTTGGCAAATCATATTCACTAGTTCCACTAAAGAATATTGAACCACCAATTCCAGGTGTTGATCTTTCATCCATAGTATAGTCTACAGATGGTCTCTGGAAAATATTATTGATTAAGATAATACCATTATTAACTACTTCTGCACTTCCACCTTCACCACTCTTTGTGGTAACAATACCAGTAACATCCTGATTATCTTGGAGAAGAGTAAATGTCTTACCAATACCAGTAAATTTGTCGGAAAGATCATCAAATACAAAGTTTGTAGTTGGATCATTTCTACCAAATACACGTCCACTGAAAGTAGATTGAGTTCCGATTCCTGGTTGTAACGTTGTAACGCCGACAATTCCGTATGGTGGATCAATGAAGTGAATTACGTCCTTAACAATGTGGAAATCACCACCTCTCATCGTGACAGCAGCTCCAACTGTGTGAGCCGCAGCAACACTACCAAGAACTCCACGATCAATGGTAAGAACGTTGGTTGATCCAAATCCAACAACCTTAATTCTCAGAAGTTCATTATCAATGTTCAAAAGATCGTCACTGGTGATTGAAGTGATTCCAACAACTTTAATAGTTGTGGATCCAACACCAACTTCTTCATCAAGAGTAACACTAATGTTTTTCTTGTACAGAGGAGATTGAATGATTCCATCAATATCAATAATTACTCTATTATCTGGATTAATCGTATCGAAGGAGTGATTTGTTCCCGTTCCAGTGTTGTCAAAAATAATTGGTTCATTATTTGTAACTGCTGTATTAAGTCCAGCAACAGAGAATCGATTATTATCAACCTTAATTACATAAACTTCAGCTGGTAGGTAATCAGTACTTATTCCACCAAGAACTTTGTTAGTGGTGACAATTTTAATTCTATTGTTACCATAAACACCATTACCAGGATCATATTTAATTCTTTCTCCAGTTTGGAAGTTATGGTTATCTACCCTAATGATTGAAGATCCAGAAGAAACAACCGAAGAGCTGGAACCATCAAATGTCTTATTAAAAAGAACAACATCTCCATTATTACTTGTCAATCGGAAGGACGTTAGACCAACCAAATTGGCACTATTTGTAGTTCCAATTCCAGTAAACTGGCCAGAGATATCATCAATAGTATCAACTTTATTTGATATTACACTAATAAAAGTAGAAATCTTTTTATTCTGTAGGTTTATAAACTTAGAGAATCCATTGTTCAGAGTTTCTTCTGATGCATAATCAAAATCATCTCTAGTGTAGAACGACTTAAAGTTGTCAATGTTCACAGACAAAGTGGTGTCAGTCTGTTCACCAAATACTTTCAGATTTTCACTTCTAGATACTCCAACTGTAGGGGAAGATGAAACAATCAAATCGGAGAAATTCTTATATCCAGTTGGATGAATCAAACTATTTACAGCATCTTTCCATTCAGTTTCCTGAACTTCACTCTTGATGGAATAAGAGAAGTTTTGATAGTAATCATTATCTTCTAATTTTTGGAAGTCATCATTTAATTTACCCGTGTCCTTTTGCCATCCTTTTTGTCTTTCGGCTCTATAATCAGTGTCAAAATACTTGTTGTAATTTTCAATGTTTACAACTACACCTTCTGCACCAGATAAGAAACCTTTGATAGTATCATTCAAACTAATATCACCAGTCAATGATTCCAGTCTTACTGTGTTAGTTACTGGATTATAGCCATTGTTTTTAAGAACATATGCAATACCATTTGCACCATAAGTAACTCTTTCTCCACCAAAGAAAGGTTCTGGTGTTAGTTTTGCACTAAATGTTGGTAAATCATTTTGTTTGATAACTCTACCAGAACTTTGATCTGCATCAAATGTGCCACCAGTTGTTCCAATTCCAGCGATAGAATAAGTTATTTGAGCCGCTGATGGATTTCTTGTAGCGACGGTGAAAAATGCATATCCATAATCATCAGAATTATAACCACCAGTAGAACTTACTGGTTGAGTAATTTCAACACCTTCAACAAATATCTTATCACCAACCGTAAATGGGAAGTCCGAACCATCAGATCTCCAACCATTAGTGGGTTGAGTGATTGTTAGGAAGTTTGTATCACCATTAGATGAAGCAGAAACGATTCCAACACCATTTGTGTTTCTAACAGCAAATATTCTTGGAGGATTTGGTACTTCATTAAATCCTCTTCCAACAACAACAACGTCTACGGAAGAAATAGAAGTGCCATCAAGATTTGCCTTAAGTTGTACCTCAGGTCTTTCAGGAATAAGCAAATCTGGAGGAGTGATGTAGTTTCTACCAGCTGTTATTACACCAACTTGCGAAAGGACAAAGTTATTAGTAACAGTAACAACTGTTGGCGTATCTACTTTTGGTTTTACGGATTTGTCAGATGGATAATCAAACCCAAGTTTTATAATCTCCCTAGCCCCAGGCAATCCAATATCTTCATTATAAAGACGAAGAATTGCATTTTTACCTAAAGAACTCTGTACCGTACTAATTCCAGGATTTCTTACATAGTCAATTCCACCAAAATTGAGTTTAATTTCATTAATACCACCGATAGCAACACGAGAATCGGTTACATATCTAAAACTAGTGATTCCAGACGAAGATGTATATGGTGAAAATTCTGGTTCCAGTCTTGTTTGATACTTAAATTTGGTAGTTGATGTTGTTGTAATACCATGTGTTCCAGAGTATACACTATTACGAATAATAATCTTTGATCCATTTTCAACTGATGTGTCTGGCTGAGCATCTCTCTTTGAAACATCAATTGTGTTCAAATTAATTGGAGTTAACTTGTAATAGAGTGGTGATGGAACATTATTGGATAATTTAAGATTTACTATGGCTCCATCAACTCCAGGAGTACCAGATCTAGTTACTTCTGTACTAATACCAAATCCATCATATCTATTCTCAAAATCCTCATCTTCAAAGAACTCCAGTTTCAAGTCCTGAAGGCTGCCATCAGAAACAGCAAATCCAACAGTTTGTCCTCTAGTAACAGTAACGTGTGGGTTTATTTTTGCAATTTTGTGTACCCCAGATCCAAAACTGGTGATACCAATAAACTCTCCACCAAATCTGGTAGAGTCGATATAGTTTGGTGATAATCTAAACTTGTTATCATCGAGTTTTTGAATAAAATACTCACCCTTATTGGTTAATGGGGTTATTGGATCTGACGATGTGTATAAAATCTTATCACCACTCAAATAATTGTGATTTGAAATGGTAATTGTAGAAAGTGATGTTCCAACACCAACGGCAGAAGGGCTAAAATAGGATGGATTTAAGATTGTCTTTCTAGCAACAGTATCATACTCAATGGATGTAGAAGTTGTTGTGTCTGGCTCAAGATGGACAGTTATATTATCACCCGTTTTCAAAGTGTGATCTTCAACGGTTTCAATGGTAACGTCATAACGTTTTACACTTCCAACATACTCCTTATTTGCCGTTGCAAATGAATGTTCAACTCCAGTATTTTCTTGTACTGGTAAGAAATACAAAGAGACAGATGTTGATCCAATGCCAGTTTGTGTCGTAGTAATACCAAGTAAATTATCCCCTTTGTTAACCGCATACAAAGTTTGTCCTTCAATGAGGTTAAATGGATCACTAAGGTTTAAATTATTTGATACTGTTAAAGCTACCCCAGACTGACCTCTACTATAGTAAATCTTGTCACCAGATAGTAATCCATGCTGTGTGATAGAAATGGAATTATCAGATGTAGATCCACTTGGAGGAATCTGGTGAGTATTCAATAAAGTCCCATCAAATGCTTTAACTCTGACAACAACAGTAGTTCCAACTCCAACAACGGATTGTACGGATGTCGTTGTTCCAATACCAATAGAATTCTGTGGATTGAATACTATTTTTCTATTTGGAGTGATTGATAAATCTGTTTTTACTCCTACACTAAAAGTAAATCTACTTTGGTCTACAGTCAAAATTTGACCAGCATCATGAGATGTAACAAGTCCAGCTTGACGACGTACTCTATAATTGTTATTTTCTGCATCGATGAACAGAACTGTCATTCTCTCTGTTCCGATACCAATAATATCATTTACAAAAATATTTGGATTTGATCCAGAATTTGCGAGAGTGATGGTCGTTACAATTCCCGTTGATCCACTTGTTCCAATACCAACATCAATTCTAGATGTCACTGAAGAAACAGAAACAACTCTTGGTCCTTCAATAAATTTAAGATCACCTGTGCCAATTCCACCAACAATGACAAGATCATTATTGCTCAAATTATGTGCCGTAGTTGCGATTCCAGTTACTACTTGATTGTTATACAAGAACGAAATGTTCTCAACTGTAGACTCAACATAAGACACTTCAGATATTCCCTTACCAACCAAAGTCTTGACTTGGGCTGAAGCACCTGTTCCACCAGAATTAAAGTTGTTGAAAATAACTCTATCCAAAACTTTATAGTCCTGACCTGGAACTATTACGGATACTGAGCTAATTCCAGTTTTTATAATTGACTGGACAAAGATTGAAGTTTCATCAGTATTGTTAGTAACCAAATAATCATATTCGGATTTATCAAATCCAAACTTATATGGATACGTGTTTCTTACAATATTACCAGTGTTTAAAAGATCAATTGTTTGAATTGATGCTGGATTTTGATTAAACTCATTAATTCTATTATTAAATCCATTCAACACATATGGGAACAATGGTTCTCTAGTATTAGTAAATGGTGAATCCGAACTATCTACATCTTTGATTGTACAGAAATAAGCATAAATCCCATTTGGAAATTCTGGAGTTTTACAGAATCTGCCATTATATTCATCAAGATCACCATTTGCAGTGTAATCCCAATCATTTACAAAGAACCCAAGTGGATACTGAGCTGTTGGTGGTCTATTACCTTTATTACTAAGTGTGTAACTTGGAGTAAGTCTGCGTACAGTGCCACCCGTTGCTAAGTTATATCCATATGGGCCGTATATTGGGTTGCCATCATATGACCATCCAACAATAGGTGAGTGGAAAACAGTTGTCTTTTCACTGAGATCATCTTCAATATTGTCACCTAACAAGACCCTTAACTTTCTTGATAAGAAAGCGTTGGCATATTTGTTTTCATAATCCGTATTTTGACTTGGTAAAATGATACCATCGTCATTTTCACTGAATGAAGTCTTATATTTCTGAACAAAATCAACTTCCCATTTTTGAACATCCGCTCTCAGTTTGGCTCCATTACCTACAGGTTTAACAGATACTGTGGTTTTTTCTTGAGTATATCCTCTACCAGAATCAACAATAGTTACGCTAGTTAAAGATCCATTTGTAACATTTGCCAAAAGTTTGGCATATTTTCCATCTCCAACCACTTCCAAAGTAGGAGGAGTAGAATATCCACCACCAGCAATTTTTACAAAGGCTTGAGCAATCTTGCCCTCAGCAACTACAAGATCAATTACAGCACCACTTCCATTGGAAATGGTAATAGAGGGTCTTCTATGTACATTAAATGTATCTGTTACACCATATCCAGATCCAACAGATGTTAAATGAACATCAACGATACTTCCTCTACAAATAGGTCTCACTACTGGAGAGGAAATGGAAGTATTTGCAGTTCCAGACACAGCATCGATCACAACTGCAATATCTGGATACTTAAATGTATGAGTTCCGACTCCAATAGATCCAATTTTAATAAATTGATCTTTTTTATACAAATCACTAGTGGAAGTGGTTCCAATACCAGCACTAATTACTTTAAACTTGTCATCATCTACTCTATAAACATAATAATTCTGAGTTGTTGTTAATCCACTTATAGAAGTTTGGCTACTTCTATATTCTACGATATCTCCAGTGTTAAATCCATGAGATTTGAAGAAAATATAGTCGTTCGCTGTGTTAATACCACTTCTAATGTCACTAACAGTGGTATAATCGGATGGTGGATAAACCGCTGATTCAATCTCTACCTTTCTGTTAGAATATCCAGATCCAGGATTGTCTATGACAATTCTATCAAGTACATTTCTCTCAATAGTAGAAGTTAATGTATTTGTTCCTGCTGATTTGCTTGTAAGGTTAATTGCATTGGTTCCTGCAAGTGATTCATCATAAGTGTTCATCAACTGAACTGCAGTATCACTTACTTTATGGATATAATAAAGAGATTTATCTACTAATCCTCCAACAGAAGCATAATCATCTGATTTTTCATATACTACAGATTCTCCATTGTAAAAAAGGTGATTTGAAGAAAATTGAATCCGATTATCGGTCGTGTTTACATCAATATCAGCATTGAAGAACCTTTGATTTCTTGTGGCTCTAAGTCTAGCAGAAGCTGTAGCTCCAGATCCATTTCCTCCAACAATAGAAATTGATGGAACTTTTCTTATATCGTATCCACCAGAAATAATTTCAATATCATTGAAAGATCCATTTTCAACGACAGCGTAAGCCGTGGCCCCAGATCCAACAGAATCTGATATGTTAATATTTGGTGGATTAATTACATCATAGTTAGAACCACCATTTTCAACGTCAATGTTTGCAAGAGTTCCATAATAAATTGCATCTCCAGATCTATTAGAAACGATTTCCACACCGTTTCTAAACATGCCAATATTTTCATTCTTAAGAGGTCTTTCAAACTCTTTAAGTTTTGGAGTTGTTGGAAATTCCCTTACAAAGTTTTGATAGGATAAGTTTTTATTAAAAAGTTCGTTTGGAGTTAACGTATGAGTTGTTCCTGCACCAGAAATACTGATAAACCTCTTCAATGAAGCGTCAAAAGAGCTTTGAGATAGTTTAATTTCAGTATCACTGATTCTTGTAACTGCATAAATTGAACCAGTAGAGAGTCCAGTTACGGCACTACTACCAGCAGATACTGGATTATATCTTACAAGATCTCCACTGTAGAATCCATGATTATTGATAGTGATACTATTATCACTTATGGCATCAGATGTAAAAGATTTTCTTCTATCGGTTGCATAAATTTTGAATGATGGAAGAGAACCAGATGTCACATAAAAATTAGTTTCATCTAAATCTGTGTAAGTATTTTGTACGTTTGCGGCAAAATTTGATACATTGTAAATGTTTGAATTGATTGATGCATAACTAATATTCTTTCTTACCGTATATGACTTGGTTGCATCAAGAGATCCTGATGTTACGGTAATTTTAAATTGTGTTGGATTTATAATTTGATTGACAATTCCATCAACATTTGATGGAATAGCTGAACTAGTATCAATGAGAGTAACTGTGTCTTCAAGATACAATAAATGAGGTGTTGAGGTTGTAATATTCTTATTCAATACATCAATATTTGATGTATTGCTCGCCAAATCTTTGGAGACATCACTTTTTGTTTTGATGTTGTGAATCCAAGAGTTTAATCTATAATTTGTAGAGGAAGATACATTTCCTAAATTTTTGGCTTTAAGAGTATCATTCCTTTCTAAGAATCCAACGTCATCAATTTTGGCTCCACTAGCTACAGAAGTCAATCTGAAGTAAACTGGTTTTGTGGGATCTCCATTTTCATATGCATAGATTGTTTTTGATGATCTTACAAATTCTCCATCCGAATATGAAGAAGTAATTCCACTTACTGCAAAAAACTGTGTTGAAGATCTTCTGGTATAAGTTGCAATTCCTACTGTTTGTCCAGCACCAACGTAAATTGATCCCTTATCTGGGAATCCGAAGGTGGAATCAACAGTAATAACAGTGGCTCCAACAGATACTGGTTCTACAAGGGCAGAAGATCCAGTTACATCAAAATTACCACTTAAAGATTCTCTACTAAGACTGATTAGATAATAAGATTTGTTATTTTTCTGATAGTTTTGAATATTGAAAATTGAGGCACTTATATTCTCAGAGTCCGTTTGGAATAACGTCTGTCCAATTACATTGAGTGGGTTTCCACTGATCAATTCACCTACAAGATCATAGGTTACAATGTAATCAGCGTCAGATGGTGCCAAAAGATATTCGATTGGCTTGATAACTTCAGATCTCTTATTGTATAAAACGTTGAAAAGAATTTTTACAGCTTCGTCGGTTCCTTTGGAAGCATAAAAATCCTTAGCCTGTCTTAAAAAGTTTGCTTTATCTACTTCTGTCGAAAGAGTCCTATCTTCAAATCCAGGCAAAAACTGAGTTTTGGTTTTTTTCCAAAACTCTTGCAAAAAGAGATTACTAAGATTTAAAACTCTTGTTGATGAGGCATGACTATCAGCCTCAGATGAAGAAAATACTAAACTCTCTGGTTGATTTGACTTATGAAGAGATTCTACACCACTAAATCCACGAATACACCCAGTAAACGAGTTTGTTGTAATTCCAGTGTAAGAAATAATCTCATCATCAATTTTTAACAGTCCATATTTTTCAGGCCAACCTTTAGTCGATACAACATTGATCGTATCCGAGTATGAGAGCACTTCACCGACACAGGTCGTAAACCCAATCAGATTATCATTGCCACTAAAAGTTTCTACATTCTGATAATCATTGAAATTAGTGATTAAATCAACTGGACCACCTTGATATTCCTGAGAAATATAGTATTGTTTTAAAAAATCAACAAAAAGTGGATTTTCTTCAGAAATGAAAGAAGGTAGTTGACTTCTAACGATCTGATTGAGTTGTACTTTCTTAGAAGTGGTGTCGATCATTACTGTCTAATATATTTTCCGTTTGAGAAGCTAGAAGTAGAAACAAAGTTAGTACCAGATGTATCAGCACCAGTAGAAATAACGTCTTCTACTGTAGTAACGGTACTATTGGCAACAGAAAGTTGAACATATAGATCTTTCAAACCGATGATATCATTGGACTCAGGTACGGCTTGAACTTCTATCACATTGTTGGCCTTCGATGTGGAAATAATCCTTATTGTATCTATAAGGATTTCACCAACGTCATATTTTACAGTTCCAGCATCAGTAATTACAACCTCTGGTTCACCCGTAGACGTGAGTCTAAAGGCAAATAGACGACCAGTGGTCTCATTAACGTATACATCACCAAAGTATAAAGTTCCACGAATTCCATCAACAGTGAATCCTGTGGATTTAATATTAAATCCTTGTCTTCTGTTGTGGAACTTGTTTCCATAACAAAGTTCGTATTGTGCAAAGTTGTTTGTATCAGCTTGGAGATCTCTTCTAATCAATACCTTGGTAATATTTGATGTGATAGAAGTATCGGTCTCGTCAATAATTCTTTGAACTTTACTGTACTTGAATCTACCACCAAATTTGTTCAAATCAGATGAATTTTGATAAGTAGTGAGAGAATTAGTAACTTTTGATTTTAGATCAGAGACACTAGCTACCATGTTACTGTTATAGTAAACTGTGCTGTCGATTTCAACAAACAGATACTTAAGATCAATCAATTCTGGTCTAATTCCAGCTACAGAATAACTTTTCAGTTTTTGTAAAATTTGTCTCTTGTCAAAGTCAGAGATAAATTGACCACTCTTTGGCTTGATAGAGATAAAAACTTTACCAAACTGCGGAGGATCAGCGTCCTCTCCACCATAAGCAGTCACAGTTTCTGCATTTGAATACACCGTAGGAATAATCGCCTCATAATCATTGGCGGTAACTGCTCTGTACTGCGCAGAATAAACTCTAGGTGCTAAACTTTTAATTGTACTAATATTTTCAATCTCTGCTCCATTTCTGGATGGCTGGTTTGTGATAATATCAGAAATTCCTGTAGTAATTAATCCACCATCATTATCGACCAACTTTCCAGAGAATGAAAAATTATTAACACCATTTCCATTTACACCATCACATACAATGTAAGTGGCGGTTACTACATTGCCAGAAGAGAGTTTTTTACCAAAAACACCATCACCAAAGAGAAGTTCATATTTTTCATCTTGAATTTCTTGAATCAAGAAACTTTCAGTTGTTGTAGTAATTCCGACAATATTGTCAAGTAAACTATAGTTTCTATATGTCGTAGAGCTAGATGTGTCCTTTATTCTGACTCTTAACGTTGAAGTATCAACGTATGGGTTAGGAAGAATGAATCTTTGGTTGGTTTGTGAACTATCGACTAGAAACTCTTTAGTTAAGAAAGTGCCTTGTTTAAGGTCTACGGTAAAAAATGCAATTCCGTCAACGACTGGTGAGGTTACATCTTCGGGAATACAAAAAGTATAGTTGGTGTTTGCTTGATTACCAAGAGCAACAAGTCCGGCTTTAAGTGTAACAGTAGATTTTGTTTGACCAGAACCCAAATCTACAGAAAAACTGATATTTGCAGTTGAGGATCTTCTGGATGAGGGTACATAACCAATATTTCTAGCGAGTGCAACTACATTTTCGCGCAAAGTAGCACTATCAATGAACGCCTCATTGGCGACCATATTGGCATTGTAGTTTGTGATATATGAATTGTACGCCAGAGTGTCAATAAGGATCGATAAGTTCGATCCCTCAAAGTCAAAATCCGTGAAATTTGAGTTAGACCTCAAATATTCACGCAAAGAGGCTTTAATCTGTTCAAAATCGAGGTTTGTATATTGCGTAAAAGCCATTAT
>Ga0099850_1000403_pt1 | contig 19312 bp, 26 predicted proteins | sample CB_VirMetaG_5_FD_79182 | JGI IMG/M metagenome (GOLD analysis project Ga0099850, IMG submission 79182) | Freshwater to marine saline gradient viral communities from Chesapeake Bay - CB_1508_1D Viral MetaG | ecosystem: Environmental > Aquatic > Marine > Coastal | place: USA: Chesapeake Bay... | reverse complement strand
ACCCCCCGACGGTACCCGCCGGTTATCTTACGGAAACTTCTTTCTTATCCCCTGTCCTACTAAAGTCTAAGATACCCTAGCGGCAATCTACCGTATGCTCGACCTCGGTTTGTAACCAATGGGGAAAAGCTATGGAAAATAAAGTTGTACAGTATCGATACGGTGCGGTTCTTTCCGTCGTGCCTACCCAACCTACTCTTGACGGGGATTTATTTGGAAGAACAATCTTGGCACGGGATAAGGATGAAGCCTTAGAATATTTTGCGGAACAATATCCGCATTGTTACATATACTTCGTAGATCAAATGCAACACTGGAAAGATACCGACGAACTGGTTCGGGCTTGGGAAGAGTGGAGGGACCACCATGAATAATGACGTGCGAGTGAAGAGAGCTATCGAAACTGTTCTCGAGAAAAGTTTACGGCATCTCGAAGAGGCTGGAGAACTTCTGGGGGATACGGGGGACATTGATTCAAAGGAACTCGACGAGGCGGCCGATGCAATTTTAGTTGCTATCCGTAAGATTGGGCAATACATGGGAGAATTGGATGATCTGGACTAACGCAGAAAAAGCCTTTGCAGATTGGCGAGCCCATGATGAAAGTTTCTTACCGTACAAGATCCGCCGGCCTCATACGGTTCCGGTTTCATGCGGAATGTGCCACTGTTTGTGGTATGAGAATATTGGGTGTAATGTGAAGGGACAGTGCCCCGAGTGTGGGGAATGTTTACCCAAGTATTTTGTGATGGAGTGACGACATGAATTCTGACTATGACAAGCTGTCTACCGCACTTGAACTCGTCGAACAAACCCGTGATCTGCTTCTGTGCGAAGAGGACTACAAAGACTGCCCAACTGAAAAAGAAAAACTGCGTCTGGCCCACGAGCTGGCATGGAAGTTGGTCAGCGCAACAAGAGAGAATGAAGACGATGAATAACGAAGAACTGCTTGAACAATTCCTTGACCATGCACACGAAGAGGACGACCAATGTTGACGACAACACGCTACCAGAAAAGCATCAAGCGCAATCTCGCGGATTATCCGTATGAGGTCCTGAAGAAACCAACGAGTGCCAAACTCGGTGCGGCGGGCCGATATGTTGTAAAGGGAAAACTTAAAGGTGCGGAGGTATATACCTTGACGTTGATTGAGCGGGAGACCTGCCCGACGAGTTGCGGACATTGGAAGGATTGTTATGGAAACAATATGCCCTTTGCCCACCGGTTGGAGCATGGAAAAGACTTGGAACGTCGATTGATAGACGAAATTCGGGTGAAGTGCCGGAAGGCCGCGGAACAGGGACGGAAGGTATTGGTTCGCTTACATGTACTCGGGGACTTTTACAGTGCATGGTACGTGGTCTTATGGCGTAAGTTTCTCATTATGAATCCCAATCTGTATGTCTGGGGCTATACCCACGTAACAGAAGCGGACAATCCTGACATACACCGCGAACTCAAGATAAATCGTGAAGGATTCCCGAATCGGTGGCATGTCCGGTGGTCAGACACCAACGGGAAATTCAGTGCGAACAGTGAGGAGATCGCGACCGGCGGTATTGTGTGTCCCGAGCAGGAAGGAAAGACAAAGGCTTGCACCACGTGTTCGCTCTGTTGGGATGCCCCAGATCACCAGATTATTTTCAAAACCCACTGAAAAGTTAACGGGAGAAGTCAATGCACCGCCAAAAACCACCCCCAAAGACCCCGCCGAAGTCAACGCCCCGCCAAATAAACCATGGGATTCGCGGATATGTTGACGGGCTCGGCAACCCCATATTTTGCGCCCCGCCGCCGGCCCCGAACTTGGACCGGACTCTGGACCGGCTCGAGACCAAGACGCGGGCCACCCACTGGCTCGCCCTCGGGTTTTTCTGCTTCGTTTTTGTTTATTTCCTTTTTTACCTTTGATATCCTGACCGGACCGGACGGGAACGGCCCGCCGGCATCAATAGGAGGCTTTTAGCCATGAATGCTTTAGTTGAACCAACCAGAACTGCTCAACGTATCGACGGTGGCGTCGAATATGTCCACAGCGACCCACGGGATGTCGACTTTTTCTCTGAACTTGGGACCGTCCACAAGGTGCCACTCTACGACCGAAACGGCCGACTCTTGTCTGGTTATTATGGACTCGAGAACTCACGGACTGGGGATCTCTTAGAGACGCCACCCGTTGCCAAATCATACAAGCTTGTTGATCACGCCCTCGCATTCCAAGAACAAGCCGAAAGTATCTTCCGCACTCCGGATCTTCCGCACGATAATTTCCGTGTCGTGGACCGGATCTTTGACGACGGTCGCCGCGCTACCCGCGCCGTCTACTTCAACGACCTGACTTTCGATATCGATGGAAAGGGACAAGGGATCACGGCCCGCGCCGATATCATCAACAGCGTCGATATGTCTTGGGCTTTCCAAGTGTTTAGTGGTGCGTATCGTGATTACTGCCGGAATACGTGCGTATTCGGTGGGCAGAAGGCCTACCACCAGAAACGGAAGCACACTGCCAATCTCTCGGTGTCTTCCATGATTGCCAAATCGACCCTCGGGCTCTCGATGTTCACCAACCATCGGGACCAGATGCAACAGTGGAGGACAATCGAACTGCACCCGTCCCAGTGGGTGGAACTCTTAGAAGAGACAGTGTGCCGGAAGGGTGGCGAAGCGTCCCAGATCTCGGTGGATAAATCGGCCCGCGTCAATGGGAAACTGTTGGACTATCTCACCTACCGATTTAAGGAAGAACAGCGGGAATTGGGCCCGACCCTATGGGCTGGCTACAATGCCCTGACCCACTGGGCAACGCATGTGGATCAGACTTGGGAGCGGGAAAACGACGACGGGACATTGACCGAACTCGCAACGTCTCGCACGTCTTCCAATCCCTACCGCGTCCAGATGCAACGGGAAGCTAAGGTGCGGAGCGTTCTCGAGTCGCCCCAGTGGGAAACATTGGCGGTGGCGGCATGATTGAACTATTGGCGAACCTTTGGCGGTTCCTCTTGATCATTCTAATTTTGGGTATTTTGGCACAATTCTTTTAGGAGTAGGTGTTATGAACATGAAAGACAAACAGTACGAGATCCTGAACTTGGTGATGCGTCTTCGGAGAGCCCCAGCGGCTTACGTCGGGAGTTACTGCGACGAACTCTTGGCGGCAATCAGGGATCTCGACCAGATCCGGAACGTCCCTACCAAACCTGCCCGCCGGCACCTGAGGGTTTTAGATGCCCTCAATGAAACCGGTGGTGCAACCGTTGAACACATTGCCGGTCTGTTGCGACTCTCACCGGAAACCGTCCGACTTTACTTGGGGGAGATTCGGGAGTTAAACTTAGCGCCTGTTCAGCACTACCAGAACCGGTATTGGTTGAACTGGGAAGAGAACGCCGGCTACCCGCTGGCAAAACATTAAGAACTCGAGGAGAGAAAACCATGAAAGCCAAAACAACCATCAACTTCACACCAGCCCAGCTCGAGACCTTGAAGAGTCTCATGCTGTCTGTTGCCTACGCTTCAGCCAAATCCGACAACAACTCGAAAATCGAACTCTACCGCCATAAGGATATTGAGATTCTTGCCAAGGATCTCACGGAGATTCTGGAGCGGGCCGAGACCGTCGGTTTGATGACAACAGGGGAGGTGCGCCGGATCTAGTTCCCTCGACCCGCCGGCTACCCGCTGGCGGTCTTTGGCCCCCCTTGGTGATCCAACGGGGGTCTTTTTTTATCCCCCTGTTTCCCCTGTGGCTTCATCCCCTGTGAAAAATAGCCAAGCCCTTGTCGTCCCTAGGGTTTGGGTGTTTGGGGATTTCCCCATGGGGCCTACATTCCCCAGCTCGAAAGGCCCAATTTACGGGCTTTTTCTTTGGTCAACTTAGCAAAACGCGTATAGGTGTGTGGGAAAACTAGGAAAATGACTGCGGGGTTCCCCAGTGGGTAGCTGGCGTGGTGCCTTGGGTAGGTCTTAGGGCCTCGGTGACGGGGGCGGGGGATAATAATATCAATGACTTAGGGCGGGCAAGGGCCACCCGGGGTGGGTACTACTAGTGTTAGCAATCCCCCGATATTTTTTATGGTTTTGGAAATAGGTATGTTTCACGGAATGTTTCACATGCGGGCTACCCGTTGGGGGTATTGGGGATATAGGGGCCCCAGCCGGCTACCCGTTGGGGGTACAGGGGCCCCAATACGCCAGCTACCCCCCGAAGGGGTACCGGAAGGGGTACGGGGGACATAAAAAAACCCCGTAGGCAGGGGATACCTACGGGGTTTCCGGTGGGGGGAGGTAAGCTGGGGAACGGCGAGGGCCATGTTGGCATGGGATATGTATATATATTCCCGGCGGCTTACATCCTCAGTATACCCCCCAGATTCCAATCCGTCAAGCCCCTCCCCCAACTTATTTTATATTTTTATTTTTACTGTATTTTTAGGGGGAAACTTGACAAACCCCCAACCCAAAACCATAATAGATATGTAACCTAACTAGATCCCCAGAGGGAATCAATGAATCTCCTCCCGCAGAACCGTAAGAAAAAAGAAATTACCCCCCAACATCGTAAATTCCTAGAGGCTCTCTTCGAAAACGGGGGAAACTTCCAGCTCGCAGGACAGGTAGCCGGCTACGCACCGGGGTCTATCAACCACCTCAAGGAGCATCTCGCCGATGAGATCATTGAGAAGTCAAAGGCAATCCTCGCGGGGGGTGCCATCAAAGCGGCGAATAAACTGGTTGCCACTATCGACTCACCTACGATTGAACGTGGGGATAATATACGCCTCCAAGCCGCAGAATCTATCCTCAATAGGGTCGGACTCGGAAAACAGGATACGATTAACCACAACGTCCAAGCGATACATGGTGTTGTACTCCTCCCGCCTAAGAAAGAAATGGTGGTAGACCCCGATGAGATTGTTAGCAATCAATAACCCCCTAGGGCGTACTATCCACACAATCCCCCTAACGAAACTCCGCAACTCCTACCCCGGCAAAATCGGGGTTATTTCTGAAGTTAAAAGATCAATGAAGGAACACGGGATGCTAAATCCCCTCTTTGTCACCCCGTCTGAGGATGGAACCTACGAAGTTTACGTGGGGAATAATCGTTTTATTGCCGGTAAGAAGCTCGGATTCACAGAGTTTGACTGTTATATAGCAGAACCGGAGGATGATTTGAAGGAAATGGACCGTTTCTTTAAGATGAAACCCGTGGATTTCCCATGACAGATAACGAAAATCCCGGGGCTACCCCCGAAGATCCCCCCAAAAGACCCCCGGGACGCCCAAAAAAAGACCCAAATGCACCCAAATCCCGATATAACCTCTCCACAGCGGAAAAAGCCCGCCGTAAGGTCCAAGCCTCCATCAATCAACAACGTAAGGAGGCCCAACGGGAACGGGAAAGGGCTAAAAAACGCATCCAGAGGGTTCAGGAGAAGGAAAAGGCCGCTAAGAAGGTTGAAAATGCCCTAAACAGCAATAAAACCCGGGTGATTGACATGGGGGATTTGGATGTTTTACCAAATAAAGTGAGGGAGTTAGTTGGTGAATCTGAAGTTGTATTTAAGCCAAATGATGGCCCCCAAGAAGATTTCCTCTCGGCTCCCGAGCAGGATGTTCTCTATGGTGGGGCGGCCGGAGGAGGAAAGAGTTTCGCTCTTCTTGCTGATCCTCTCCGGTACTGTCACAACCCTAATCACCGTGGGCTTCTTCTCCGCCGCACTCTCGATGAGTTAACCGAACTCATCTCCAAATCCAAGCAACTCTACCCCAAGGCTTTCCCCGGGGCTGTATTCCGGGAGTCGAAGTCTACGTGGGTATTTCCGTCGGGCGCAACCATCTGGTTCTCCTACTTGGATAAAGACAATGATGTTACCCGCTACCAAGGACAGGCCTTCAACTGGATCGCTATTGATGAAATCACACAATATCCTACCCCCTACGTATGGGAATACCTACGTTCCCGACTTCGTAGTACGGACTCTGAACTCTCTGCCAATCTCTCAATGCGGTGTACAGCAAACCCCGGTGGGGTCGGAGGCTGGTGGGTCAAGAAGATGTACATCGATCAGGGAACTCCCGGAAAACCCTACATACCAAAAGATCTTGAATCTGGAAAATCCCTCGTTTATCCACCGGGGCATACCAAGGAGGGAAAAGCCCTCTACTACCGTAAGTTTATCCCAGCTCGCCTCACTGATAACCCGTATCTCATGCGGGATGGACAGTATGAGGCGATGCTTCTCTCCTTACCAGAAACAGAGCGGAAACGACTCTTGGATGGAGACTGGGATGTTGCCGAAGGATGTGCCTTCCCAGAATTTAACAAAGCAAGACACGTCGTCGAACCATTTAATATTCCAACTAATTGGCCGAGGATACGGGCCGCTGACTACGGGTATTCTAGCCCTTCTTGCGTTCTCTGGGGGGCAATAGATTGGGACAATAATATCTGGGTTTATAAAGAATTATACGTAAAACACTTTACAGCCGAACTACTTGCCGGTAAAATAATAGAGATGGAGGAGATGGATCCCGCTCCTCATTATTCCGTACTAGACGCATCATGCTGGAATAGAACGGGGATGGGCCCGTCAATTGCAGAAACAATGATCCGCTCAGGATGTCGTTGGACACCATCGGATCGTAACCGAATCGCCGGTAAAATGGAAATACACCGTCGTCTCAGTAACAACGAGTTTACTGGTGAACCCACAGTCAAGTTCTTTAATACCTGTACAAACATCGTAAAACAACTCGCAGGAATTCCACTTTCTAAATCAAACTCTGAAGATGTTGACACCAAAGCTGAGGATCACGCCTACGATGCTCTGCGGTATATGCTGATGACTCGTACGTCTGGATACGCAAGTATACATCAATCTCTTCAAAGTATTAAGAATTCAACGTTCAAACCGTTTGATAACACATTTGGATACTAAATGGCCGGCGGAATCAACAAAAAAGACAGTGATCGCTTTACCGTTATCGAAACGATTAACGGAGAGAAGTTTGACCCTAGAAAACATACGCTTCGTGAGTTCGCTCAGGAGTACGCAAAAACACTTGGTAAAGAACAGGGCGCAACGTACCTTCGAAACTTCGTCAATACTACAAGTAAAGTAGGGAAACAGTTTGCAGAATATGCAGATGCTCCTCTCATTTACTTGTTATCAGAAAGTATTGAGGATGAAGCGAATCCTTTAATCAAAGCCTACCAGCAAACTGATTCTGTTAACAGTCGTAGATCTATCTACTCGCAGGTTAAAGGCTTAGAGTCAAATATCGTACAGGCACTAGATCGTCTCGGTGTGACCCAGAAAGAATTTCCAGATGGAGTCCCCGCCTTAACGAGCAGGGTTAGCTTACCGGATAAACCCGCCGCAAAAGGGGCCCGGTACCAGTATGATCCGGGGTCAGTTGGAAGATTACAGGCGGCCCTAGCGGAATACGCTAAAAACAACCCTAAGGATGCGCCAATTGTTCGGGCATTAGAAATGCAGATGCTCACAGGTCTCCGACCCGGTGAGGTTGCTAATATGCCCCTGACGGCGTTAAAACCGCCGAGTGAAATGAGTTCGTCATACGGCATCTACCTAAGCACAGATACTCCCGGCGTAAAGATGGATGCCCCGTTGAATATCCCAGCGGGACCACGCCAACTTCACCTGATCAACTCAGCTATTAAATTTAAGCGCAGTCTGGGGGAAAACGGGACGAAGAATGATGCGATGTTTGTCAAAGAAAATGGGTCTAAAGTGACGACCCAAGATATGACAAACGTTTTAAAGAAGATAAAAGTTCCCGGTATTATGTTTGATACAGAGACCGGAAAAGACATCAACGCTCTTCAAGAAGCCTACGATTTACGCCGGCTACACGCAACGTTATCCTTTAATTTGTACAATGACTATGGGCCGGGGGCCGCTATGCGGGGTCGGGCTATTAAAACCAATACGGGATCTGAAGCAGACTACGTGTCGCCACGTCCCGGGTTTTATAGTACAACAATGTTAGAACCCCACGTTCGGGTAAACAACTTCTTTAACAACGCTTACATGAAGGCCGTTGCAAAAACAACGAACAATCCGGCTGAATCGTTACTGGGTATCCCAGTACAAGACGCGCAACAGTTAGCTGAAGAAGCCAAGAAAACAACGTCTCCGATTGCCTACCCCGGAAAACGGGTTGCGTTTAACATTGACCTCGCGTCTGGTACCTCGTCCATTACGTTTGAAGACGCTACGAGTTCTATCGGAATGCAGGCAGAATCAGCCGAAGACATTGTTGTTAACGTAAAACCCCCTAAATTAAAGCCCCAAGATGCCCAAGCGTTGACGATTGATCTCGCATCCGCAATTGAAGAGGAAGCGGCTGTAAGTCCAGTCAATGCTGAAAGTATAAAGCCGAAGTTACAAGCGTACTTAGATAGATTACGTAAGTTTAAACCGGGGACTGGTACGAAAATGCTTTTAACGGGGCTCGGAATTGCAGGCATTGCGAGCGAATCAAAAGCCGCCTTTACAGAAGAAATGGGTCGAAGCGGTAGTCCCCTACGGGCGGCTGGCGCAGGGGCGCTCAGAGGAGCGTATGAGTTCGCTGAGACCCCATTGATGATGGGTTTGAGAATTGGACCCGCCGGGGAACCTGAAGATGTTTTAATGACCCCCGAACAACAAATTGCGGAGGGCAAAACTATCGAAGAACAAATGGGACGTATTCGTCAATTTGAAGAAGAGATGGGCCCCCCTATCGGTGGTCCTGTTCCTCCTCAACAACGTGGTCTTATAGACAACCAAATGCAAGAAATCCTAAAGGAGAATAACCAATGAAATACAGCGCATCCGACATCATGATGTCAGACAAGAAAGGTATCGACTACAACTGCGGTGAGAACAACCTCTACCGTGAGGGTATGGATTTTGACACAGTTGCTAAAACTGACGTGTTGACTGAAGACATGCCTAAGAAGCAAACCAAGCCTACAGTTATGGCGGAGATTGATCGTCTTGCGGCTGACTACTCTCTGTACAACACAACTGGTAAGTAAATATGGATGAAGGGTTTCTATCCCCCGCTGATGACGGGGAAGTTACCGTTGTAGATGCCAAAGAGACCATGCGTGGTCTTGCGGTCTACATTAAGAACCGTTTTGAAGATGCTGAAAACGGTCGGCGTACTTTTGAGCAACGTTGGCTACAGGCATACAAAAACTTTAGGGGGATTTACGACTCTTCAACCCAGTATCGCGATTCTGAACGATCAAAAGTCTTTATAAAGATCACAAAGACTAAAGTACTTGCGGCCTACGGTCAGGTTGTCGATATTCTATTTGCAAACAAGAAGTTTCCTATTGTTGTAGAAGCAACACCTGTACCCGAGGGAATTGTTGAGTTTGCCCATATGAAAACCCCGGTGGACCAAGCTACTGGTGGTTTTAATAACCCCTACGGGTTTGCCGGCGACGGTCGGGAATTACCACCGGGAGCCACCGAGCTACCCTCGGTAGGTCCGTACGGTGATTTGGCCAACAACCTCGCTGAAGGCCCTTCTAAAGTTGGGGAACCCCAGTTAAGCCCCGCGGATGAGGCCGCTCGTTTACTCGAAAAGCATATTCACGATCAGTTACTGGACACAAATGCAGTAAATGTTTTGCGTTACGCTATCTTTGAAGCGGCGTTGTTGGGCACAGGTGTTGTAAAAGGTCCGTTTAATTTTTATAAACGGGTCCATAAATGGGAACGGGATCCAGCGACTGGGCAAAAGGTTTATGCACCTGAAGAAAAGCTCGTCCCACGGATTGAACACGTGTCTCTGTGGGATTTTCATCCAGACCCATCCGCAACAAGCATTGAAGACTGTGAGTATGTCATTCAACGCCACCGGATGAATCGACAGCAACTACGGGGTTTAATCAACCGTCCACACTTTATTGAGTCGGCCATTGAAGACGCGATTGTCAACGGCCCGAACTATGAAGATAAATACTACGAAGACACCATCCGTGAAGATGATACGGAACCGTACTACCAAGAAAACCGTTTTGAGGTTTTAGAGTATTGGGGTGTTTTAGATGCTAAGTTTGCCCGTGAGGTAGGACTCGACATTCCGGATAGTGTTTCGGAACTCGACCAGATTCAGATCAACGCTTGGATTTGCGGAAATGAAGTACTCCGATGCGTCCTGAATCCATTTACACCTGCCCGCATCCCGTTCCACGCATTCCCCTACGAAGTTAACCCCTATCAGATCTGGGGTGTCGGGGTTGCCGAAAACATGGAGGATGCACAGATGCTGATGAATGGCCACATCCGTATGGCTATTGATAACCTTGCACTGGCGGGCAACCTCGTATTTGATGTGGATGAGGCATCTCTTGTTCCCGGTCAGAACTTTGATATTTTCCCCGGGAAAGTTTTTAGACGTCAGTCTGGGGTGACAGGGACGGCTATTAACGGCCTCAAGTTCCCAAACACTGCCCCAGAAAACATCCAGATGTATCAAATCAGCCGCCAACTTGCGGATGAAGAGACGGGTATTCCAAGTATTATGCACGGGCAAACTGGAGTTTCTGGGACAGGGCGTACTGCATCTGGGCTTTCTATGTTATTAAGCTCTGGAAATCTTTCTGTAAAGACTGTCGTTAAAAACATTGACGACTATCTCTTAAAACCACTCGGGGAAAACTACTTCCAGTGGAACATGCAGTACAATGATGATTCACCAGAGATTGTAGGTGATTTAGAAATTAAACCCCGTGGTACCTCGGCTGTTATGCAGAAGGAAGTTAGAACTCAGCGGTTAACTGCCCTCTTGCAAACGGTTGCAAATCCAATGTTGGCTCCCTTTATCAAAATTCCAAATCTTATCCGCGAACTTGCTATCGCTCAGGACATTGACCCAGATCAGTTGGTAAACGACATGAGCCAAGCCCAACTCTATGCTGAAATGTTGAAAGGACTACAAAATGCTCAACAAGGAACAGGCCCAGAAGGTGGGCCCGCTGGTCAACAACCCGCAGGCATGGGCGGCCCTGACGGCGTACCTACAGGACCTGCACCAGATGACGCTTCGGGGGTTGGTAACAGCACAATTGGAACGGGAAATGTTCCAGTTGCAGGGGAAGATGGCTTTACTGGAAATCCTCCTACATCTGAAGGATAACCATAAGGCAGTGGTAGAACAAGAGAGATAATAAGAAATGGGTAATTGGAATAACGCTCCGAGTTCAAGCAGTCCGAGTAATGACAACAGCTATTCGGATGACTTTGGCTTTTCAGATGATACGGCTAGTGGGTACAGTGGGTCAGCGTCTGACATTGGTGGTACCGATTTTGGTGGTAGCGACGACCAAGAGACAAAAACTGAGACAACCTCCTCTTCATCGTTTTTAGACAGTGATTCCGATGGTATCCCAGACTACATAGATTCAACACCGTACGCGTCTACAACAATGACGCAGGATCAGGTGTATAATCTCTTCGGCGGCACTGATGTTACGACTACTACCGAGCCAAAGGTAGACGCAACAAATAGCTTTGCTGGGGTATACGATGCGTTTGCAGACGGAAATTACACGGTTCCCGAAGACGCAAAAGACACTGATAGTGATGGTATCCCCAACTATTTAGACTCAGATACAGTGACCCCGTATAGTCCGCGCCTTGCGTGGCAAGAGATGCCGGATTACACGTTTCAAAAACAACTCTACCAAAATCCTGAAGCCGCATTAAAAAGTTTCGGGGCTAAAGCTAAGAAAATTGATACGTTAAAAAACGGGCAGGATGTTTACACTGTTAAAATGGGGCAAAAGAGCCCTATTACGGGAGAAGTAATCGACCGTAGTTTTGTGTACACGACTGGCCCTGACGGTCAAACCATAAAAGATCTGTTCAATATAACGGACGAAAACAGACTTACGGATTCTATTGGTAACGCCCTAGGTTTTGGGATCCCTCTTGCAATGGGGCTACCCGTTAGGGCATCGGTTGACACCAAGGTATTAAACCGGTACGCAACAGAAGATCGGCTGTATAAAAACTATAGTGATACCAAACAATACTACGAAACGTCTGCACTTAGCGCATTTGAGAAAGACATAACAAGAACAACTCGGATTGAAACTGAAGCTGAAAGAGCTTCCCGTCTAGCTCAAGAAGAAGCTCAACGGCAGAAGGATTCAAACGGGGGGGATGATAAAAAAGTAATTCTCCCTACAACCGGCGTAACTGAAAAAGAAAAGTATACTGTTCCCGCGAACTACGAAGAGTACTTTAAGAAATTCATGGGTTCTGCTCCACGGTATCAGTCCCCCTACGATGTTCTTCGGGGGCGGGTGACAGCGGCTGAAGGTGGAGAAATTGGTAATCCAGACGATTACCTCCAAGTCAATGCAGAATACGTACGGCAAATGCCCGACGCGTTTATGCGGGATCCTAATATGGCCAGTACTCCGGAAGAGTTACGGGCAATCCTAGCCCATAACCGCCGTGTAAAAAGTATGGCAGAAGCCCCACAGATGATGAACGAAGGGGGTGTCGCAGTCGTCGGAGAGTCCGGTCCAATTGTTACAAATCCTGAGCAGGTTACAGAAGCGGATTCGGTAGCTGATAACGTTGAAAAGACTGTCCCTGAAGGCACCTTTATTATCAACCAGCCTGCCGCGGAGTTGATGGGCACTTCTGATATAAAAGATATGTTAATGAATGCTGTCAAGGAATTACGGAAGCAGGGTGTTGACTTTTCTTTTGGAAAAGGTAAAATAGCAGAAGAGGATGCTGTATCTTTACTAGTGTCCAAGGGTGAGATTATGGTACATCCTATTCTCGTCCCCATTATTGGCTTAGACCGCCTCAATAAGATTAACAATCGCGGTGAGGCTGAAGTCAAAAGACGAATTGCAGAAAACGGTCAATCTCCTGAGGCCGAACAAGCCCAAGCTGTTGCCGCAACTGGCGGCTCTATTCGAGCTCAAGGTCAAAGCGGATCTACAGCGTCCTCTCTCGGTGTTGAAGGCCAATATGAGGGGGAAGGTTTTATCGTTAAACCCCGAGCAAACTATTCCGAACAAAACACAACTCGTGACTTTCCAGACGGTGTTGTCGTAGATCAAAAAGGTAGAAACATCGGTTTTGCTTTGAACGGCGAAATGTTTTTATCAGACGACACTTCCCTACGCGCTGGAATGGAACGCCAAGCCAACCGAAGTAAAACAAAAGTCAATTTACCAGAAAACTACGGGGGACAAACCCTCGAGTTTGGTGGGGGGCAGACAATGAAGCGTTACAACATGGGCGCAACCTTTGGTGACTTTTCGGCTGATATATCAAAACAACAAGGTGCTGGACAACCCTTGAGTGGGCGTGTCGAGTATAAATTTTCCCCTCAAGGTGAAGTATTCATCGAGGGAACTGAAGGCGGTCGCTCCGGCCGCGTCGGTTTACAATACCGATTTTAACGGCTACCCCGCAATTCTGCGGGCCCCGTAAACACACTACGGCTACCCTCAGCCATGAGGCCCCGTGAGATAGGAGAGTAAAATGGCAAAACAAAGAGGGCATCGTGCAAATAAGCCCAACGATAATTTCGGCACAATCAACGACGACACACTCTACCGGGGTAAATATCGGGAAGAGGTGTACAAAGATGATGAAGATGCTGAAGAAAACGTAGACGCTACGGACCCCGCACAAGAAAAGTCGGCTACTCCAGAGCAAGAAAACGAAGAGAGCTTTGCTAAGGCTCCCGAGGAATCGGATACTGATTATAAAAAACGGTATGACGACCTCAAGCGTCATTATGACTCAAAACTTGAAGAGTGGAAAAAAGAGCGGGAAGAAACTGCTCAAACTCAACAAGTGGGCAGAGAGACCGGTTTATCCGCGTCTGAATTGCCTAAAACCCCGGAAGAACTCCGTCAATTTAAGGAGAAATACCCGGATGTTTATGCGATTGTAGAAACCATCTCTTCTCTCCGTGCAGAAGATCGCCTTAAAGAACTAAAGGATGAGATTAAGCAACTAAAGGGAAGGGAGCAAGAGCTAGAGGTTAAGTCAGCCTACAAAGAATTAATTTCTGCCCATCCGGATTTCCCGGAAATCAAAAAGGACAGTAAATTCTTAAAGTGGTTAGACGGACAACCCAAGTCGATTGCTGATGGTATCTACAAAAACAACAAAGACGCTAAGTGGGCAATTAGAGTATTGGATCTCTACAAAGCTGACATGGGCATTACAACAAAAACTAGGAAGCAGTCACGCGATGCCGACCCGGCAACTGCTGTTACAAAAACAACAGCAAAGGACGTTGTCTCCGAGACATCAACGGGTAAAAAAGTTTGGAAGGCTTCCGAAATTGGGCGACTCAAGCCTTGGCAATTCGAGAAACTAGAATCTGAACTCGACGCCGCAAGGGCAGAAGGTCGTATTGACTTTAGAGCATAACTAAAACTATCTCATAAGGAAGGGTACTAACATGGCTTTTAATAGCGCATCAGGTTATAACAACCTCCCTTCAGGTAACTTTACACCGGAAATCTTTTCCCAGAAAGTCCTGAAGTTTTTCCGTCGTGCTTCTGTAGTAGAAGATATCACCAACACAGACTATGCTGGTGAAATCGAAAACTTCGGAGACACAGTCCGTATCATCAAAGAACCAACCATCACTGTTTCTGCATACTCACGTGGCGCTGTGGTAAACCCACAAGACCTCGCTGATGACCAGATTACAATGGTTGTTGACCAAGCAAATGCTTTCGCATTCAAGATCGACGACATCGAAGAGCGTCAGTCACACGTCAACTTTGAAGCATTGGCTACTTCTTCAGGTGCGTATTCCCTGAAGCGTAAGTACGATGCAAACGTGTTGACTCAGATGATTGCCGATGCTGGCTTGACTTCAGAGTCTGGTGCAACTGTACAGCAGGTCACAGGATTGGGTACTGTTGGTACTCCATTCGACTTGAACGTCTCTGCTGGTGGTGATGGTGACAACGCAATCAACTTGTTGTTGAAAATGGCTCGTGCATTGGACGACCAATCTATCCCTGAAGAAAACCGCTTCTTCGTTGCGCCTCCTGCGTTCTACGAAGTCCTGTTCTCTGCTGGCTCTAAGTTTGCAGAAGTACAGGTTACTGGCGACCAAACTTCACCTCTCCGTAACGGCCTCGTTATGCAGGGTATGATTGCTGGTTTTGCTTGCTACAAGTCAACTGCCTTGAATGACGCAGGAACAGACATCATCACATTGTCTGGCTTGGGTTCAGGTGAATTTGCTCTGCTTGCAGGTCACATGTCATCTACTGCTACAGCGTCACACATTGCGAAGACTGAAGTAGTTCGTTCAACTGAAACATTCAGCGACATCGTACGTGGCTTGCATGTATTCGGCCGTAAGGTTCTGCGTCCAGAAGCTCTGGTTCGTGGCGTCGTAACATTCGCATAAGGGAGGCTTGAAACATGGCAACTTATAATGTAACTGGAGCCGTCTCTGGCGTTCCTGTAGGGCGTAAGCCACAAGTAGTTGAAGTCGTTCTTGACTTCTCCACAACTAGCTTGGGTATTGGCGACATCGTAAATGTCTTCGAAATCCCAGCCAACACAATGATCCTGAATGCAGGTATCCAAGTATTGACTGCCGCTTCTACTGGTTCACCAACCATTGACATGGGTGATGCAACCGCGGCTGACACTTGGGTAACTGATGTATCTGGCTCTGCTGTTGGTCAAGAAATCGGTTCTACACCGAAGATCTACACTGCCGCTGACAACATCGACATTCTCGGTGTGACAGCCGCTTTCGACGGAAAAATCCGTTGTATTGCTACTATGGTTGATATCGGCGCAGGTGAAACTGCGGCGGCATTCGCCTAATGACTGGGGGGTCCTTCGGGGCCCCCTGTTCACTATGTTAATCAATTATTGACGAGTTGGTTAACATAGTGTACACTCCGATTTACCGGTCCGCAGGGGTAAACCCATAATGACCATCGCAAAGTTTAGCCGCACCAAATCTCAAATCGTTGCGTGTACTACAGATGATGTGGTGGTGACTCTCTATACCTGTCCTGCGAACGCTAAAGCCCACATGAGTTTACTATTTGTTACCAATGCATCTTCGAACGACAGTGATGTTGAAATAAAGTGGTATCGTGCCGCTAACACAACAAGTTACTTTATTTTAGGTGGCAAGAATTTAACGACAGGGGAATTCATTAAATTTGATGGATCTTCCCTCGTACTGGATGCCGGTGATTCCGTCACAATTGAACCGTCTAACACAGCAGGGGGAGGTAGCCCCGTTATTGATGCATTATGTACCGTCGAAGAATTCTTTAATCCTGTAGGGGGTTAATATGCCACTTAAAAAGGGATCTAGCCCCAAGACAATCTCCTCTAATATCCGGAAGGAGATGGAAGCTGGGAAACCCCAGAAACAAGCTGTGGCGATTGCCCTATCTAAGGCTGGTAAGAGCAAAGAGATGGCAAAAGGTGGGGAGGCAAAAGGTAAAACCGCCTCAGGTTCCACGCCGACTAACAAAAAACTTTACGCACAAGTTACTCGAGAAGCTAAGAAAAAATTTGATGTTTGGCCCTCCGCTTACGCTTCATCGTGGGTAGTTAAAACTTACAAAGACCGCGGGGGAAGCTACTCCTAATGGCAAAGACGCAGGGCGGCCTCACCAAGTGGCACAACGAAGAGTGGGTTGACATTAAAACGGGCAAACCCTGTGGACGCCAAGAGGGTGAAGATAGGGCTTACCCAGCGTGTCGCCCCAAAAAGGTTGCGGCTAAAATGACAAAGGCTGAGAAAAAAACAGCGTCACGTAAAAAACAAGGGCCTGAGCAGGTTGAGTACGCGGTGACTGCGAGTGGTCGGCGCAGACAAGCCGCCGCAATGGGCGGGTATATAGATAGGTGGAATAAAGCTCGTGGCAGTTGAATATCGTGGGGTGACATTTCCCGGATACAACAAACCTATCCGGACACCAAAGGGACCAAAAAAGTTTGCGGTACTTGCAAAGGTAGGTGACAAGGTTCGCCTCATTCGTTTCGGCGACCCAGACATGAGTATCAAGAAGGACCAGCCTTCCCGTAAAAAATCATACTGTGCTCGTTCCTCGGGCATCAAAGGCGTTGACGATAAGTTTAGTGCAAACTATTGGTCACGTAAACAATGGAACTGTTAACACTATGATGAAATACAACATGACATCCCTCGAAGACCAGTTAATCGACCACGAAGGTCTCGAGCTATCCCTCTACAAATGCACCGGTGACAAATGGACAATTGGCGTGGGCCGTAACCTCGACGACCGGGGTATCACGGAAGACGAAGCCCGTTACCTCCTAAAGAATGATATTGCTATTGTTGAGGAAGAATTGCTCCGGAATAAACCATCCGTAGCTGACCTCGATGGGGTACGTCAGCGGATCCTCGTAGACATGGGTTTCAACCTCGGTATCCCCACCCTTCTGAAGTTCCAAAACATGTGGACTGCCATTGAGGATGAAGACTGGATTGAAGCATCTGAGCAGATGTTGGACAGCCGGTGGGCTAAACAAGTGGGTCGGCGGGCTATCCGTCTGGCTGATGCAATGAGAACAGGAGAGTGGGTATAATCGATGGCCGGAATCACAACTGCAATGTGTACCAGTTTTAAGGCGGAGCTTCTCGGGGGCCTCCACGACTTAGACACAGATGATATTAAGATTGCCCTGATTAAGGCTACTCCTACTGGGACCTACAATGCGGCAACAACCAACTACTCAGATGTCACCGGCAACTCCGATGAAGCCTCTGGTACAGGCTACTCTGCTGGGGGACAATCATTGGGCTCCCCCGTAATTACCACCTCAGGGACAACCGCCTTCGTAGATTTCGCAGATGAAGTATTCAACGATGTAACCCTGTCTGCTGACGGTTGTATTATCTACAACGCTACAGAGGGTAACCGTGCTATTTGTGTCGTTGACTTCGGTGGAACTGTTTCCGCCTCTGCCGGTGATTTGACCATTGAATTCCCAACTGCCGACGCTTCTTACGCCATCATCCGCATCGCATAAGGGGTAACATACCGTGGCTGTAACCGTTAATGCCGCCGTCTACGGAATAGGTGTCTACGGTACAGCCGTCTACGGTAAAATCATTGTAAGCAACCTCGATCAGGTCGAGGGGACAGGGCAGGTCGGTTCTGTCACAGTCAATGTTAGCACTGTTGTTACAGGTGTTGAAGGCACAGGGGCTGTTAACACAGTCGTTGAGAATGTCAGCGAGAAGCTAGACTCAGCCAGTGCCACAGGACAAGTCAACACAGTTACTGTTAATGTCCTAGAAGCTCTGGGTAGTGTTGAAGCAACAGGCTCCATCGGGGTCTTAGAGCACAGCAATACCAAGACCCTCACTGGGGTAGAAGGCACCGGGGCCATCGAAGCAGTTATTGCTGGCGGCTTCGAAATTGACATCACGGAGCGTATTACCGCCGGTGTTGAGGGGGCAGGGCAGGTAGCCGGCGTACAGGCTAATCCCGGGGCCGGCCTCTCCGGGGTCTCTGCAACAGGCTCTATCGGCTCCCTAGACCATAGCAATACCACCCTACTACAGAGTGTTGTAGGGACTGCCCCAGAGCCTTCTGTAGAGCCACAGATCACTGAAAAGATCTCTGGGGTGTCCGCAACAGGAGCCATCGGTTCCACCACCAATAGCAACACCACCCTGCTTACCGCTGTGGTTGCCAATGGGGTAGCCGGCGAGACAACCGAGACTGGTGTCCTCTTTGACTTCTTCGCTGTCCGGGAACAGTATGACCGCCGGCGCACCATTAAGATCCCGAGGGCGGCATGAGTTTAACCCCGGCAGAGCGCACCGTAGACATCCCGTTTGAAGTCCGGGAGATCTACATAGGGTCAACCTATGGGGAGCGCACCATATACATAGAAGAACAAATCCGTGGGGTTACCGTTGTTGAACGGCGGACTACCTCTAAAGATCGCACAGTAAAGGTGGAATAGATGGCATACCAATGGCCTTTTAAAGATCCCGATGAGACCCTCGACTACAGTGTTGATTGGTCTCGTTTCCTAGGTACTGCAACCATCTCAACAGTGACATGGTCCGTAAAAACCCCAGCCTACACTACCGAAACTGTCCTCGCTTCAGGTCAGGACCTCACGACGGCTACCGCAGGGGCAACCACAGATAGCATCCAGAATGTTTCCCAGACAAACACCACAACCGTTGCAACCATTAACATTGGTGGGGGTGTAGCCAACCGGGAATACACCTTCTACTGCACCATCGTGGATT
>Ga0099850_1000402_pt1 | contig 19331 bp, 23 predicted proteins | sample CB_VirMetaG_5_FD_79182 | JGI IMG/M metagenome (GOLD analysis project Ga0099850, IMG submission 79182) | Freshwater to marine saline gradient viral communities from Chesapeake Bay - CB_1508_1D Viral MetaG | ecosystem: Environmental > Aquatic > Marine > Coastal | place: USA: Chesapeake Bay... | reverse complement strand
TATTAAACAATATGAAATTGATTGTATCGACATATACGATTTTATAGAAAGTTTAAACATAAACAATGAAGAACAATATTTAGTAATTAAAATGGATATTGAAGGTGCAGAATATGAAGTATTGCCTCGTATGATTGAGAAAAATTCTATCCAAAAAGTTGACATTCTTCTTGTTGAATTTCATAGAGAACCGATACCTGGTAAATCTAAAAAAAGTATAATAGAAAATATTTTTAAAAATAAAGAAAAAATTTTATTATATGAAGAGCATACTCCGGGTACATTTAAAAAATGTGATTATAAAAAATGAATTTCCTGAAATCCAATAAAGTCCTTAATCATCCAAAAAAATACGAACAATGGTTTGATACAGGTGATACACTTGGACCAATAACTGTTAAGATTGATTTAACTAATGTTTGCAATCATGATTGTCCTGGGTGTATTGATTATGAACTAATACATAATGACAATAATAGTTTAAACTTTGATTTGTTTGAAGATCTATTAGACTCTTTAAAATTATGTGGAGTCAAAGGAATAAACTATACTGGGGGTGGAGAGCCTACAACGCATAAGCAATTTGATAAGATAATTGAGCTAACCAATAAGAAAGGTTTTAAAATAGGTCTAATATGCAACGGTTCTATGTTCCACAAATGGAACATGAGAGTACTTCTTCCTATGTTTGATTGGATTCGTATATCGCTAGACGCATATAGTCCGGAAACACACAAAAAAACTCATGGTAAAACAGCAAATTTTAACAGAACAATTAAAAATCTAAAATTACTATCAACACTTAAGAGAATGTATAAATATAAAACAACATTAGGTGCAGGCTACATAACAAATCAATATCCAGACATGGATAGGGAATTACATAAGTTTGTAGAGATATGTAAAAATGCAAAAATTGATTATGCGCAACTCCGTCCTAGTTTTGGCTTTTTGTATGACTATAAATCTGTGAATCCGCAAGAGTTAAATGAAATATTTAAAAAAGCAAAGTCATACGAAACAGATAGTTTTAAGGTGATTATTGATGAAGGTAAATATGAAAAAATTTTAAGCGGACAAGGAACATGTAGAACATATAATTCTTGCCACGCACAATCATTTAAGGCAACAACAATAACAGCAACGGGCGACGTCTATATATGTTGTTCTTTAACAGGCAACAAAGAAGGATTTATAGGTAATATAAAGCAAGAATCTTTTTATGAAATATGGAATGGTAAAACTAGAAAAAATACACTTGATAGTTTAAACGTTAAAAAATGTCCGCATCTATGCGTTGGTGATAATTTAAATGAATTTTTAGATAAAATTAAAAATGTAAAACATAAGAATTTTTTGTAATATTATAGAGATGCAACAAGGGGTTTGATTAGATGAATGTTTTAATATTTGGAGCACACGCTGATGATCCTGAAGTTTCTATGGGTGGAACAATACTAAAATTAACAAAGGCCGGACATAATGTCAAGTTGGTTATTTGTATTTTACCCCAAGAAAATAGACTAGGTGAAGTAATTGAAGGTGCAAAAACTTCAAGGATGCTTTATCAAAAGCAAGCAGCAAAAAGATTAAACTGTCATCTTGAAATATTAGATCTAGATCCTTATCAATTTCAATTTGATAGAAAACTCGTAAAAACCATAGATAATCAAGTTACAGAATTCAAACCTGATGTTATTTTTACACATTGGAATGAAGATACACATCAGGATCACAAAGCTGTTGCCAACGCCACTTTTGCAGCTGCCAGAAAAAATAATGTAACAGTTTTGATGTATGAGCAATTGACTTTAGGAGGAATAGGACCTTTTTCTTTTTCTAGTCACGTTTATGTTAATATTTCTGATGTTATTGAAGAAAAAATAAATGCTGTAAAAAGTTATGAATTTATTAATGAAAATGATATTGAAGCAATAACATCATTAGCAAAATTTAGAGGTAATCAGATAGGAGTATTGTTTGCTGAGTGTTTTCAAGTTTGTAAAATAATAACCAGTATATCAGAAAAAGGTTTTACTTTAGAAGGTTTATGGGGAAAAGATGATAAAAGAAAGTGATATTGATATAAAAATAGCAAAAGAAAAATTTATAAATTTAGGATATCGTATTCAGAAAAAAGAAAGATATGTTTATGAATCAGAAAATCATTTTATAAAAATTTGGGTAACTAACTGGACACAATCAAAATCTTCTAGGGCAGGTTTTGATTTAGGATTCTATGATAAAAATAATTGCAGTGCTTTTGAATGTTTTATTACAGATTATTCTGGAGATAGAGGTTACATCACAAAGAAAGGAGAATGTTTAAAAGCAAAAAATAAAAAAGACTGGAAAAGTCTACGAAATGTGGTATCAAAAGATACATGTAAAAATTTTATTAAAAGCATTATCGATAATGCTATCAATTCAAAAGGGATACACTGTGATATGTTTCCCAGTAATATTATTATTTACAAAGGAAATATTTCTTTAATTGACTTAGATGGTTATAGAAGCTTAAGTTTTTTATTTGAGAAGGAAAAATCATATTTTGAAGAATTTGACATAGATGCATGGTGGAAGCCTCATGAGTCAGCTTTGAGAGATGTTAATGAATCAATAAAATCTTTTCTTAAATCGATATTTGACATAGAAATTAATTTTAAAATCGATTCATTTGAAAACTTAAAAAGAGTTCAAAAAATTATCGAGGAAAAATGTTAATATCGATTCTACGTCATGGAAAAACTTCATATAATTTAAAAAAAATTCTACAAGGCAAATCTGATATTCCTATGAACCAGGAAGGCATTCAAGAAGTTAAGTTAGCTTCTGTAGAATTAGCTAATTTTTATGATAAAAAAAATGCTAAAAAAATTAAAATATTTTGTAGTACGCTTATAAGATGTCGTCAATCCTTAGAAATAGTTATTAATGAAATAGAAAAATTAAATATTAAAACTGATATATCTTTTGATAATAGATTAGAAGAAATGAATTTTGGCGATTGGGAAGGTAAAAATAAAAACAATATTCCTGATTATCAATTAAAAAATAGAAGTAAAAATTTATGGACATATGTCATACCGGGAGGAGAGAGCTATCAGATGGTATACAGTCGTGTTAAAAAATTTTATGAAGAAAATTTAACTAATACTTCTCATGAGTATATTTTAATAATAGGTCATGAAAAAACATGTCAGTGCATTGATGCATTAATTAATAACATACCACCAGAAGATCTTTTTGAAATAAAATACATTAATGGAGAAATTAAGAATTATGAACCTAGAATCTTTAAAAATAAAATTTCTTAAAAAGATACAATTTAAATATTGGTCTAAAAATTTTGCTGATCGACATGAAATACGTGTACCTAAGAATCTAAAAAGAAAGAATCATTTATCAACAAGGGGCGGCGCAAATATTAATATAATATTAGAATTGGTAAATCGCACTAAATTACTAGAAGGAGACTTTGCAGAATGCGGCGTGTATAGAGGTGCTACATTAATTCCTTTAGCAATTATATCTAAAGAAAGAAATAGAAAGGTATTTGCATACGATTCTTTTGAAGGATTTGACGAAGATATTGAAGTAGACTTAAAATTAGGAGGCGCTGACAATGATGAAAAAAGAATACAAGGATTTGATAACACATCTTTTGAAATGGTAAACAATAAGGTTAAATTATTCGATGTATCTGATAATGTAATTTTTAGAAAAGGATATTTTAAAAACACACTTAAAGAAGACGAAAGTCTTGATAGCAGATTCTCTTTTGTTCATCTTGATTGTGATATATATGAATCTTATAAAACATGTTTGGAATATTTCTGGCCTAGAATGTGCAAAGGAGGAATAATTTTATTTGATGAATATCTTGACCCTCCTTGGCCAGGATGTAAAAAAGCAGTTGACGAATTTTGCAATCCAAAAAACATAAAGATACATGAAATCATTGACAATAACTACACAAAATACTATGTCCAAAAGTAATAAATTAAAAATTCTATTGCTATCTTCTGGAGGCCCGGGAGCTAGCGGAGTTATTAAGTCGCTTAAAAAATCAAACAGCAAAAATTTTATTTTTTTAGGTTGCGATGCAGACTCATACGCTCAAAATAAAAATTATTTAGAGTCTTTTTTTGTTGTCCCAAAAAGAAAACATGAAAAAAAGTACATTAAAGCAATTGAAAAAATATATTTTGAAAACAATATCGACCTAATATACCCATTGTCATCAGATGATATAACAATATTTATTAATCATAGTAACGATGTAGACAAGTCTGTCATAAATTCTTTGGTTAAATTTAAAAATTCATATTCTATATTGATTGATAAATTTAAAACTTACGAGAAGATCAAGGATACACATTTTTGTCCTAAGTATAAAGTTTTTAAAAATAAAGAAAGTTTTAAAGAATATTTTGAAAAAAATAAAAAAGACGTTCTATATGCAAAACCAAGAGTATCTTCAGGATCAAGAGGTAATTTTCTAATAAAACAAGAAACATCAATCTCTGATTACATGATGAAAAAAGGTTGTAACATTATTGAAATTGAAGCTTTTGCAAAAATAAATGGCATAGACTTCTCAGAATATATATTTTGTGAGTACTTGCCTGGAATAGAATTTAGTATTGATGTTTTTTCTGATCAAGGAAAGTTGCTAAACTCTTGTATTAGAGAGCGAACTAAAGTAAAAGGAGGCATATCACACGTTGCAAAAGTTATCGTTAATGAAGATTTAGAAAAATTATCAGCTGAAATATGTAAGATATTCAAAATAGATGGTGCAGCTAATATACAATTTAAGAAAAGTAAAAAAGGAGAATATAAGTTAATTGAAGTCAATCCCAGAACTTCCGGAACAATATGCGTAGCAACTGAAGCCGGAGTGAATATTGTTGATTTAGTTATAAGAAAATTTTTAGGACTAGAATACAAAAAGATATATCCTAAAAAATCAAAAGAATTAACAATGATTAGATACATAGAGGAGTTTTATTTAAATGATTAATGTTTTTATAAATAGAAAAGTAGTAAATACAGCTTGGGGAGGAGGTAACAAGATAGTTCAAGGATTTTTTAAATTTGGAAAACAATGTGGGATGAATGTTTCAAACGTTTTAGATGAAAACACAGATATTGCTTTAATCATTAATCCTCACTATGATAATCAAACACAGATGCCGGGAATAAATGAAATATTAAACTACAAATACAGGCATAATAAAAATTTAAAAATTATTAATAGAATAAATGAAAAAAATTTAGGAAGAATTCCACAAGAAAATAGATTTGATCATGTGTATATAGAAATGAGTAAATATTGTGATGGTAATATTTTTGTGTCTAATTGGTTAAAAAAATATTATTTTGACAAAGATTGGCATAGTAAAAATAATATTGTAATCCACAACGGAGTGGATAAAGAAATATTTAAAAATTATAAAATAAAATTATCAGATAAAAATAATAAAATTAACATTATTACACATCATTGGTCTAACAACATAGGCAAAGGTTTTAAATATTACGAAGCTATAGAAAAGATGTGTGAAGAAAATCCAGAAAAATTTACATTTACATATATGGGACGCCATAGAAATAATTTTAAAACTGCTAAAGTCATTGGGCCGTTTCATGGTAAAAAAATTGGTGAAGAATTATCAAAATATGATCTTTATATAAGCGCTAGTCAATACGAGTCCGGACCAAATCATGTTTTAGAAGCTTTAGCTTGTGGTTTACCTGTGATAATCATAGATAAGTCAGGAGGAGGAATTGAAATGGTAAAAACGCAAGACAACTTTTTTAAAGATGAGAAAGACTTAATTGATAAAATATTAAACACCAAGTACTCTACAGAAATAGCTTATAAAACAAAAGGTATGAAAGAATTTGTCAGAGAATATTGTAATTACTTTAAAAAAGTAATAAATGGATAAATAAAATGAAAACTAATAAAGAAATAGAAAAAATACCTGTTGTTATTTTTGCTTTACAAGAGAGAACTGTAGAATTATGTCGATTAAGTTTTGAAAAACTAGGTTTTAAAAATATAATTATAATGGACCGAAATATTGGATTTTCAGAAAAAATGCTAGCATTCTTTAAGTTAATCAATGATTCTGAAGAAAATTTATTTTTACGAACGGATGCAGATAGAATTGCTTTGCCTGGGATAATAGAATTTTGTGACATGTCAATAAGAGATTATGGAAAAATAGAATTACTGAAAGATAAAAAAAAGTTTTTTATTACTGAAGGGTTAGGCTACGAATGTTTTTTATCTAGAAAAAGATATAGAGCTGCAACACCTCATATCTATTCAAGGGAAGTAATGAAATATTGTATTGACAATGAAGATGATATGATAAAGAATGTTCAGAAACCTGAATCTTTTATAGGCGGATATTTTAAGAAAAATCATAATGCCTTAAAAAATTATGAGATACTGACAAATATACATGAAATTGAACAGTATCCCAGTAAGATGTATCAAGCTTTTCTAAATAGAATACTGAGAGGACACTTATCATATTATAATTTAGAAGAAATTCTTAATGATAAGATATATGGCTATGCTATGCAGAAAGCAATAAGTGACAGTAGACAGTTAGCATACCAAAATAAAAACAAAAGTATGAATTATCACAATTTAGAATTGACAGATGATCGCTTACTAAGTTTAGATAAAAATTTAGGAAAAATCAAAGATCAAAATAAGATCATCGATAATTTAATGAATCGATTCAAGAGGTAGCTACTTGAAAAACATATACTTTTATATATTAAACCCTAATGATTTCCAAGAGTTTAACTCTACGATTGTTGAATTAATCAGATCATCCATTGAATGTAATATTAAAATAATTATATTAGATATTACATCTAAAAAAAGACCTTTAGAATGTTATAGCGAAAAAGAATTAGATGATTTTTACCAGAATCTAAAAATAAAAAATGAAAATATTTTTAACTCGTCTGTTTTGACAGTTAAAAAATTTAACTTTAAAGACAACGATATTGCTGAATTTTTTGAATTGCAGGAAAAATTTAAGCCAACACTAATTTTTAGAAGAAATTATCCAAACAAAAACCTGATGTGGCTTTTACCTGATCTTAAAAGTAAAACTGTACTCTTTTTATGGGAAATAAATGAGTGTTATCAGTATAGGGATGACTACTTATTAGCGATATGCAGATACCCGTACATGATATCAAATTTAAAAAACACATCAATTAAAGTATACGAAAATTTGAGATATCCTGGTGAAAAACATGTTTTTCATATATCAAAAAATATTATAGATTTTTGTAAAAACAACAAAACATGTTTTATTTCTGAGACTTGGGCAAGAAATCAAAATGAAAAAGAAACGTGCATTAAAGAGTTAAATTTTCATTTAAAAATCATCAAGTCTAAAAATATAAAAATATCTTGGAAGTCAAGAGAAAAGTACAATAAAAGAGAAAAGCAATACTCTTTGACAGAATCACTCCAGAGTAATTTTGACTTAATTATAACAAAAGATATAAATTATCCTTCTTCTTTAATGTATTTAATGGCCAATTCAGACTTTTGTATTGTAATTAACACTACTTCTGTACTGCATGATGCAATAAAGCTTAATCGTAATACTTTCCATTATATACAGAGTGATTATGATAAGAAATATATTAAAAGATTAAAAGATGTGCATGGTAAAGAATTGCACAAAATCAGAAATATACAAGATGTGCATAATATAGATATTAAAGATTTAATTATAAATAAATTATTTTTGACTAGTAATTCTTCTAGAAAATTATTGGACGATTTAAATTTTCTATTGTTAGGAGTATAATGTAAAATAACCTTAAATTGAGTATTATATTATAAAGAGGTTAATATGGAAAAAACTTATTTGATCACAGGTGCAACAGGATCGTTAGGAAGGAAAATAATCAAGTATCTTTTAAGTGAAGATAAGAATAACAAAGTAATAGCATTTAGTAGAGACGAGGCAAAGCATGCAAAACATTTTAAAAACAATAAAAACATCGTCTCAGTAATTGGTGATGTTAGAGACTATCAAAAATTGCAAACGACTTTTTTTAGACACAAGCCAGACTATGTGATACATACAGCTGCCCTTAAGAGAGTGGATGACTTAGAACTATATCCTGACGAGTGTATGAAAACTAATATAGTTGGTTCTGAAAATATAGCCAGAATTAGTCTAGAGAGCGAAGTTAAAAAGTGCATTCTGATTTCTACAGATAAAGCATGTTTACCTGTAAATGTTTATGGCGCTAGTAAGTTTATAGGAGAAAGAACATTTACAAATTATGATTATAATTCTATCAATACTATCTTTGCTTCTGTAAGATATGGTAACGTAATTGCTTCTAGAGGGTCATTTATTCCCCTCTGGAAAGATCTTTTGTTAAAAAAACAGGAAATACTAATAACAGATGAAAAAATGACAAGATTTCTTTTTACACTTGATGATGCAGTTAAAACTGTTCTTAATTCTTTAAAATTAGCTGAAGGTGGAGAAGTGTTTGTGCCATTAATAAACTCTTATAGAATTGTCGATGTACTTAAGTCTTTAGAACAAATAACTAATAAAAAATCTAAAACTAAAATAATTGGTATGAGACCCGGAGAGAAGCTTCACGAAGATATGTTAGCAGAGATAGAGCTCAATAGAACTTATAAGTTTGAAAAAGAAAACTTGCTACAAATTAGACCCCAGTATTCAAATAGAGACTATAAAAACTTACCAAAATACGATGGAAATCATCTTAACTCTAAATTACATGTCCAAGAAGATATTGATGCAATTAAAAAAATAATTTTAAAAGGCCTTGGTGAGAAAGATGAAACTATTTCATAATAAATTAAAAGTTGAAAATTTAAAAGAAATTAATAAAATATTACTTGATGGTGAGATAGGTTTTGGAAATAATGTAAATATTTTTGAAAACATGTTTCAAAAATTATCTAAAAAAGAATATAATGTTGCTGTTAATTCAGCTAGTGCTGCAGCTTTTATCATATTCGCTTATTTAAAAGAAAAATATGGTGAATGCGATGTATATACATCTTCTCTGAGTTTTACTTCTCCTGCATGGGCCGCTAAACATTTTAATCATAAAATAGTCTGGGTAGACGTTGATGATAATCTACTATTTGATTCAAAAGATTACTTAGCGAAAAGAAAAACAAATAGCAAGAAGGCAATTTTAATGCCTGTGCTTTATGGAGGTATAAGTAATATTAATGATTGGAAAGTAAAAGGAGATGAATTTATTTTAGTAGATAGCGCACATTGTGTAACACCTAAATTAAAGTGCGATGCATCAATATTTTCTTTTCATCCGTATAAACCGATATGTTCAAGCGATGGAGGAATGATATCTACTGATAACAAAGAATTGAAAGATTATTCAATTTCTTATAGAAATTTTGGAAGAAGATTGATAGACGAAACATATACAATTGATCATGAAGGTTTTAAGTTTTACATGAATAATTTAAATGCAACAATAGCAATTGAAAGCTTTAAAAACTATCAAAAAAACTTAACTACACGGATTGAAAATTATAAAAAAATGAGAAAAGAATTACATGACTATTGTATACTAGATCATGATGAACATTCTTCATTTTATTTTGCAACTGCAATTATACCCGAAAAAATTTGCAAAAAAATAATTAATAATATTAAATTATCTAAACATTATCCAATGTTACATAAGATGAAATACTATGAAAAATACCATTTAGAGTTGAAGAAATTAGAATTTTTACACCCAAAAATACTCAATATACCACTTTATGATAATTTAGCGATGATGGAGGTAATAGATGAAATTAAAAAAAATCAAAGATGTGCTTAAAGAAGAAATTAAAAAAATTTGGATTGAAAACAATGAAAAAGTACTTGATATTGACAATATTACAGACGAAAAAAAATTAAGAGATGATTTAAATCTTAAGTCAATCGAATTAGCTGTTTTAACAGTTAGAATTGAAGATTTGTTTGATGTTGATATATTCGAAAACTCTTTTCCTAAAACTTTTGGAGAAATTTGTTCAATTGTTATTAATAAAGAGGCTTCAAAATGAAAACTTTTGTTATTGCCGAAGCTGGATCTAATCATAATCAGAGTTTAGACCAAGCAAAAAAATTAATCGAAATTGCAAAAAACTCAGGTGCTTCTGCTGTAAAATTTCAGACGGCAAAGTCTGAACTACTTTACGCAAAAAATACTCCTGATTTTGCAGGTTACAAAAGCGTTAATGAACTAATTAAAAAAATTGAATTACCAAGAACATGGCAAAAAGACTTAAAGCATTACTGTGATGATATAGGTATAGAGTTTATGTCAACACCTTTTGATGAAGAAGCAGTAGAACAGTTAGTTAATTTAGACGTCAAACGAATAAAAATTGCAGGATTTGAATCAACAGATTGGAGATTCGTAAATATGGTCGCATCTACTGGGTTGCCTCTCATTGTATCTCTAGGGATTGGTTTTAAAAAAGAGTATTGTAATATACTAAAAGAAATAACAGATAAGTATGAAAATGAATTAACAGTTTTACACTGCAATAATGCTTATCCAACACCCATACAAGATATTAATCTCAAAGACATTCAATTATATCAAGAATTAGGTTTTGATAATGTAGGGCTTTCTGATCATACAATGTCTGTTTTGACACCATCAATTGCAGTTTCCTTAGGCGCAGTTGCAATTGAAAAGCATTTCACGATCAGTAGACAATTATCAGGACCTGATCATCCTTTTGCTCTAGAACCTAATGAACTTAAAATAATGATTGAAAATATTAAGCAAACTGAAATGATGCTTAAATCTAGTAGTGAAGAATATACCGAATCAGAAAAGAAATTTATTAGTGCTAGAAGATCAATTATTGCTAATAAAAATTTAAAAAAAGGAGAGATCTTAACAGAATCAAATTTAACCACACTTAGACCTTATTTAAAAAATAACATTGCTGCTAGTGAATATTACAACGTTTTAGGTAAGAAAACCACAAGAATTATTAAGAAAGGAGAGGCTTTATTTTTGGATGATGTTAAATGATATTAATAGAAGATAAAGAAACGTCTTATGAAGAACTAACAACATACATCTTAAATAATAAGAAAACTCATTTACCTATTGATGAAATTTTATATAAAATTAGCAATATGATGACAGAGGAAGATAAAAAAATAATCACAAACCATAAGCAGATGATTGAATTTTTGACAAACAATCCTAAGTTAAAAATTAAAATGAAAACATCAGGAACAACTAGTAATCCTAAAACTATGTTTTTGAATTTTATTGATGTCATCAGAGGTGTCAAAATAGATAACAAAGATAGAACATGGGTGTGTTTCTATCCATATCAAACATTTGCTTTTTCGCAAATTTTTCTACAGTGTTATTTAAATAATGAAAAACTATTCTGTGTTAATAAATTAAAATATGGTGATATAGAAAAAAGTCTATTAAATAATGATGTAACGCATATATCAGCAACACCTACGCAACTTAGTTTTTTCTTAAATGAATCAAACAAAATATTTCATAGTGTTAAAAGTATATCATTAGGAGGAGAAAGATTTAGAACTGATCTAGCAAAACGGTTAGCAATAACAATGCCTAATGCAAAAATAAGAAATATATATGCATCAACTGAAACTGGGCCTCTCTTGAAGTCCGAAAATGAATTTTTTACTTTATCTAAAAAAGATCAAATAAACATTAAAATCGTTAATAATCAAATATTAGTAAATAAAAACTTAGTCAGTAATTCTGTCAATGCTGATCGCATAGAAAATAATTGGTACAAAACAGGTGATATTGTTGAGTTTGTTGACACTAATAAATTTATTATCTTAGGAAGATCTTCTGACTTTACAAATATATTCGGTAATAAAGTTTGTTTAAATTCAATAGAAGACACAATACTCAAATTTAAATGTGTTAAAGAAGTATGTCTAAAAACTAGGAAAAATTCTTTATCAGGAAATATTATAATTGCTGACGTATCTTTGCATAAAAATTATACAAAAATTGAATTTGATAAAGAATTAAACACAACAAATTTAAAATACTTTGAAAAGCCTGCAATTGTAAATTTTAAAGATAACGTGTTATTATCTAAAAGTGGTAAAAAACAAAGGTAATAATGAAAGTATATTTAGTTACAGGTTCTTCTAGAGGTATTGGATCTAAAATAGTTGAAAAAATAATTAATGCTAACAAAGATAACTTTGTAGTTGGTATTAGTAGAAAAAAATCTAAATTTATTTGCAATTTAGAAAAAAATAAAAAAGATCAATACAAGCATATTGTTTATGATTTAGAAGATTTAGAAAATTTAAATAAAATTTTTAGTGAAGTAAAAGATATTGGGCATGTTTATTGTTTTATTAATAATGCTGCATATGCTTATGATGATCTCATAACAAATGCAAAAATAGATAAATTAGAAAAAATGTTTAAAATTAATGTACTATCTCCAATAATTCTGACTAAATTTTGTATAAGAAGTATGATTTTAAATAAAGTAATTGAAGGTTCAAATATTATTCACATTTCTTCAGTATCAACACAGACTGGATACAAGGGATTGGGAATGTATGCTTCTACAAAGTCTGCTTTAGAAGGCTTTTCTAAAAATACTGCAAGAGAATGGGGGCCAGTTGGTATTAGATCTAACATTGTTGCACCTGGATTTGTATTAACAGACATGAGTAATAGCATACCTGAAGATTCAAAAGAAAAAATATTTAAAAGAAATAGTATGCAAAGAGAAATTTCAATTGATACTATTGCTGAAACAGTATATTTTTTATCTTTAGCTAAATCAAAAAGTATAACCGGTCAAATAATAAGAGTTGACAATGGTACTGTGTAAAATATGATTAAAATAGAAAAAGGTAATTTGAGTTGTGCAGAAATTGAAGGTGTGATATCTCTATACTCACGTGTAATCCCCGAACATAAGAGAGATATAAGATACTATAATTGGCTTAATAAAGTGGTTTATCCTGAAACAATTACAGCTGTTTGCTATCACAATAAAAAAGTCATAGGACATTATGCAATACATAAATCTAAGTGTCAATTAGACAATAATACAGAAATTGTAATAGGTTATGGTACACAGGCTGTATTAGACCCAGAATACAATAATTCAGTATCAATATTTGATATAAGCAGCTATTGTCTTGAGTTAGCCAAATGTGATGGAATTCAAGTTGTTTATGGCTTCCCTAATAACAACTATGCTTTAATTCAAGAAAAAATCGAAAGATGGGATAAAATTAAAAAAATAGATGCAGTCAATTTAAATTATAAAAAATTTGAAAACAATTCGGATCTAGATTTTTCAGAAGTTAATGATATTACTGACTTGAAAAAGTGTCTAGATAATATTAAAAATATTAATCCAAATAATAAAATTAAAATCATAAGAGACAGCAATTACTATATTAACAGATATCTTAAAAAACCAACAAATAATTACTTAATATATAAAGTTACTAGAGGAAAAAATATATTAGGATTAATTTTCACAAAATATTATCAAGATAATTTTTATCATTTAGTTGACTCCTTGTACGATAACAGTAAAGTATGCTACAATCAAATTGTAAAGATATTTTTAACAACAAATTATAAGAAAAAAACAGTTAGTATCTGGGATGTTCCAGAAAGAATACGTAAAGATCATGAAGAAAGCAAGGGATTTAAGACTCATTTTTTATCTAAAAATTTAAGTTTAAAAAATGATGTATATTGTAGACTTTTAGATTATAATTTATGGCAACTACAATTAGGTGACTCAGATGCTTTTTAAAAATAAAAATATTTTAGTTTTAGCTGCACACCCTGATGATGAAACTTTAGGGTGCGGTGCAACAATTAAAAAGTTATCTGAGCTGGAAAATAACATTCATTTAGTAACTTTTACCAATGGTTTGGGTGCAAGAAATATAGTTGGGAATAGAAACAATAAGATACCCGACGTAGCAAATTTCTTAGGTATAGGAAAGTATAATCATGCAAATTTTCCAGACAATGAAATGGACACAGTTTCATTACTCAAGGTTGTGCAATATATAAATTCAACAGTTGATTATGTACCTGATGTAATATTCACCCATCATAATGACTGTTTAAATATTGATCATCATATTGTGTATAGAGCAACACTAACTGCTTTTAGACCACAATTTGGAGATAAAACACAGATATACTCTTATTATGTTCCTTCTTCTACAGACTATAATCCACTAAATAATTTTGATGGAAATGTTTATTTTGACGTTGTCGGCTATGAAGATTATAAGATACAATGTTTAAAAAAATATTATAGTAAAGAAATGAGAGAATATCCTCATACAAGAAGCATACAAAATATTGAAAATTTAATGAAAGTTTGGGGATCTGAAATAGGAATAAAATATGCTGAAAAATTTCAGCTAATAAGAAACGTTTTTTAATAAAATGAAATAGGGTTAAATCAACATGATAGAAGGTAAAAAAATAATATTAAAAGTTCCAGAAGAAAATAATCTTGAAAAGATGCTAATGTGGAGAAACAAATCAGAAAATATTCAATACTATAGAGAATATCGTTATTTAACAATGCAAAATCAAAAAGAATGGTTTAAAAATAAAATTGTTAATGATGATACATGGCAGTACTTTTGTGTATTCCCAAAAGATAAACCTGATTTACTTATTGGAATTGTAGGTTTAATATACATACACCCGGTTTATAAAACAGCAGAGTTCGCAATAACATTAGGCGATAAAAGTTATAAAGGTAAAGGATACGGTAAAGATATGCTTAAGACTATAATTAGACATGGATTTAATAATTTAAATCTTAATAGAATATGGTGTGAAGTATATTCGAATAATGCAGCAATTGACTTATATAGAAATATAGGATTCAAAGATGAAGGAATGATGAGACAGACAGTTTTTAAAAACGGATCTTATCATGATTCTTATATATTAGGCATGCTTAAACAAGATTATGAAAAAACAAACTGGTTTTGTGAATGATAGATAAATTTGTACTAGGCACAGCCCAGTTAGGCATATACAATTATGGTATAAATAACAGTAATAAAAGTCTTCCAGATAGTAAAGAAATATTTGATTATTTAATTGACAATAACTTAAAAAAAATCGATACTAGTATTTTCTATGGAAGTGCTCCTGAAATTATTGGAAAATACAATAATAAAAAATTGCTAAAAATTTACACAAAAATAGGCAAGTCAAATGAAATTGATCAATTTTTTAAATATACTGGACTAAAAAAAATACATTGTTGCTATGTACACAATTATAGTGATTTTAAAAATGATAAAAAAGTATATGATGCTCTAGAAAAAGAAAAAGAATTAGGCAGAATTGAAAAAATAGGATTTTCGCTTTATCATCCTTTTGAAATTGAAGAAATATTAGCAAATAACATCAATGTACAAATCATTCAAGTCCCATATAATATTTTTGATAGAAGATTTGAAAAATATTTTAAATATTTAAAAGATCAAAGTATACAAGTTGTGACGAGATCTTGTTTTTTGCAAGGGCTATTTTTTAAAGAAAACTTGAGTTTTTTAAGAGATAAAAAAATAGAAAAGACAACAATTAGTAAAATTCAAAGAATAAAAAACATTGCAAAAAAATATAATTTAGAATTAGCAACATTATGTTACGCATTCAATGCAATTAATAAAAACGTAGACGACGTAATAGTAGGAAATGATAATCTATCCCAATTAAAACAGAACTTAAACAATGTCAAGTCTATTGACAGTAAAAGTTTTAATAAAATTTTAGAAGAATTATTAGATATATCTGAATCTAATGAAAAAATAATTCTTCCTTATTTGTGGAAAAATAATGAATAAAAATTATTTAAAAAATAAAAATATATTAATTTCAGGAGGTTGTGGACACATTGGTCAGGTGATTACAAAATTTTATGCTGATAATGAGTGCAACGTTTACGTTTTGGGTACAAGTTTGAAAAAATTTAATAAAATTTTTAAAAATACAAAAAATATATTTTTCATAAAACATGATTATAATATAGATAAAAATTTAGATAAAAAAATAAAAAGTCTAGACATACAAAAAATAGACGTGTTAATCAATAATGCTTATTTTCTTAAATCTTCTGCACCTTTAGAAAATAATATTGATGATTTTGTTTTTAGTTTAAAAGGAACAGTAGGAATATATTATCAAACAATCAAAGCATGTTATCCTTTATTGAAGGATGGATCTAAAATAATAAATATAGGTTCTATGTATGGAAATATTATTCCTGATTTTAAAATGTATGAAAATGAAAATAGTATTAATCCTATAGAATATGGAATAGGTAAAGCAGGAGTTTCTCATCTTACAAAATATTTGGGTAATTATCTCGCAAAAGACAATATAAATGTTAACTGTGTTCTACCTGGTGCAATTCCCTCAAGAGAAGCAAAAAAAGATAAAAAGTTAATGAATGAAATAAAAAAAAGAACTCCTTTAAATAGACTAGGTAAACCTGAAGATTTATTAGGAATACTTTTTGTACTAAGTACAGATTATGGTAATTTTATAACTGGTCAATGTTTAACTATAGACGGAGGTTTTAGTAATAAAAAATGAAAAATAAAAGTGAAATAGCATTTATAATTCAAGGAAGACTAAATAGTACACGATTACCAAAAAAAATGATTAAAAAATTTAAAAATGGAAAGTGTCTATTAGAAATAGCAATTGAAAAATTTTGTGATAATTTAGAAATTCCCAATGAGCAGGTATACGTTTCTGTAGGGGAAAAAGAATTAATTGATATCGCAGAAAAATACCCAGTCAACATTTATAAAAGATCAAAAAAATCTTTTTTATTTGAAAATAATTTAAAAGATATATTCGAGTGGCATAAAGACTTATCTAAAAAATTTAAATATTATTTTATGATTAATGCATGTGCCCCTCTTTTAACTAATGACACAATTAATAGTTTTTTAAATCATTACATTGAATCAAAATTTGATGGTCTGTTCGGTGTAATTGAAAAAAGATCCATAGCTTGGAATTCTAATCTAGAAATTATTGGTAATAATAGTTCCGGAACACTTAATACTAAGCATGCTAATAAGATATATTTGCCTGGTCATATTCTTTACGCTGGAAAAATAGAAAATATTGAAAAGAATATTCACATGGGAACATTTTTAAAAACAAATGACCCAGAACTGTTTATAATACATAATGAATTAGAATGTTGGGATATTGACTATGATTGGCAATTCCAAGTTGCTAATTCAATTATTTAAATTAAAAAAATAAAATAAAAGAGGAGTTGCTATTATGAATATAGGGATAATAGGGAATGGATTTGTAGGATCAGCAATTATGCACGGTTTCATCTTACATGTTGAAGATATTATGATTTATGATAAAAATCCTAAAAGATCAACACACTCGATGAAAGAATTGGTAAACAAATCAGACATAATTTTTATTTGTGTACCAACTCCAATGTTTGAGTCTGGAGAATGTGACCTTTCAATTGTAGAAGATGTTACAGAAGAGATATCTCAGTTTGATTGTATAAGTCAAAAAGTTGTTGTCATAAAATCAACTGTTGTTCCTGGAACAACAGAAAGGCTAGCAAAAAAATATCCAAAAATTAAATTTGTATTTAATCCAGAGTTTTTAACAGAAAGAAAAGCACGTTTGGACTTTATAAATACTGCAAGAATTGTTTTAGGAAGTGATAATTCAGAGGCAAGTGATACTGTTGAAAAATTATATCGATTAAGATTTCCTTACACAAAAATAATTAAGACCGATTTTGGGACAGCACAGCTCATTAAATATATGGCAAATTGCTTTTTTGCAACGAAGGTATCATTTATGAATGAAATGTATCAAATTTGTACAGCAATAAAAGGTGATTGGAATAAAGCATTAGAAGGGTTTATAACAGATGGACGCATTGGTAATTCTCATATAGACGTACCTGGTCATGATGGTGACATGGGATTTGGTGGAAAATGTTTTCCTAAAGACATTAATGCAATGATTAAAAGATCAGAAGAGTTAGGTGTTGATCCTAAAGTTATGAAAGGTGCTTGGAATAAAAATAAAGAAGTAAGAAATGACTTAGATTGGTATGATATACCAGGAGCTGTTAGTAAAAAATAAAAGAGCTGTAAATTTTAAGTTAATTGTGTATTATCATATAAGGAGAAAATATGAATGAAAACAATACACAATTCCCAACAGGTAAACCACACATTTCATTTTCAGAAATTAAACAATGGAAAGAATGCGGATATCGTCACAAACTAGTTTATATAGATAAAATTGATACTTTTGAAGATTCACCTTATCTTCATTTTGGAACAGCAGTTCACGAAGGATGCGAGAGCTTATTAGAGACAAAGAAAGTTGACCGTGATAAAATACTAGGGGTTATGAAAGAAAGTTGGCAGAAAGCTGGATTTGAGAACCCAGAGTGGTATTCTAAGCAACCTTCCTGGTATAAACATGAACCGATTGAAACATGGGAAACTTGGGCTAATAATATGTGGGATGAAGTTATAACTTTTCTAGATAAAGAATTGCCAGGTTGGGAATGTTTTAAAGCAGAAGAAGAATTGTATGAACCTATTGAGAATCTTAAAAAACCTTTGTCCTTTAAAGGATTTATTGATGGTGTTCTTAAGGTACCTAAAAAGAGAGGTCAGGGTCACGAATACTGGATTATCGACTGGAAAACAGCAGGTCCAGGTGGTTGGAGAAGAGATAAAAAACAAGATTTGGGCATGACAGCACAATTAATTCTTTATAAACATTTTTGGGCAAAGAAACACAATATTCTACTTAAAGATGTTAGATGTGCTTTTATATTATTGAAGAGGGGTGCTAAACAAGGAAAAGTATGTGATATTGTTAAAGTTTCTGTAGGGCCTAAAACATATATCAAAGGAATTAAACTTATGAGAAATATGATAAAGACAGTTAGAAAAGGCATGTTTCTTAAAAATAGAAATAGTTGCAAATTTTGTCCTTATGAAAATACAGAACATTGCACATAAATATTTACTTTAATGATCTGTAAGATAAAATTACCTCTAATTAAAGAGGTAATTGATGGAAGAAAATAAAAAATTTAAAGTTGTTATTCTTGCAGATCACGCACTTTCTACTAGCGGCGTAGGTACTCAAACTAGACATTTGGTTGAAGGCCTTTTGAAAAAAGGTTGTTGGTC
>Ga0099850_1000401_pt1 | contig 19346 bp, 13 predicted proteins | sample CB_VirMetaG_5_FD_79182 | JGI IMG/M metagenome (GOLD analysis project Ga0099850, IMG submission 79182) | Freshwater to marine saline gradient viral communities from Chesapeake Bay - CB_1508_1D Viral MetaG | ecosystem: Environmental > Aquatic > Marine > Coastal | place: USA: Chesapeake Bay... | reverse complement strand
TTAGTTGCAGAGAAGTGCTGGGCTGTTAAGAACTTCATCGAACAGAAAGGTGACGTATCTGAACCGTACTGGCACAAGATCATCGGGCTTATCAAGCACACTGTAGACGGCGAAGCCAAGTGCCACGAATGGAGCGCACTGAGCGATACTTACGCACACAGCGAAACGCAGGACAAGATCAACGCATGGCACGCTGGCCCTACAAGCTGCGCGACGATGGATGCCGTGGCTAAGTGCAAGCAGCACTGCCCTCATGCGAATAAGATCGCGTTCCCGATAACGCTCGGACACGAAGCTAGTAGCCCAGTTGCTGCGGCGGCGGCTCCAAGTGCTCCTACAGCTACTACTGCTATGCCAACTGGCAAAGTACTGGGTGGTAGAAACTTCCCGTTCTTCCCTAGCAGCAACTACGGCTGGAACAACAACGAAATGAAGGCCGCTTGGGTTGACCCGCAGGACAATACTACCCACTGGCGTCCGTTCTGTAGGTCGCTTGCTGTACCCATTAACAGGGTTCGTGACACCGAAGGTGTGTGGCATATCCACTGGGTAGCCCTAGAGAAAAACGGCAACTGGCGGGAGTTTTTTATGCCGACATCTGAACTTGCTTCTGCTGACAGAATGGCAGCTACCCTCGCGGCTAACGAAGTGTTCTTAAAACGTAATTCAACGGCGAAGAAAGATATGGCTGACTTTACTATTGACGTTATTGAAAGCCTCCAGTTATGGAGACAGGAGACGAAGACATACAAGCAGTTCGGTTGGACTCCAGAGTTTGACGGGTTCATTATCGGTAACAAGAAAATCACCGCTAAAGGTGAGGAGGACGTGCTACTAGACACTGACGAAGTTCCTAGCGACATTAACGTGGACTTCGGTACATCAGGTACTTTGACCGAGTGGGTAGACAACATAGATACTATCTACAACCGCCCGGGGGCAGAGCCGTTTCAGTTCGCACTGTGTCATTCTATGGGTTCAGCCCTTGTTCCACTTGTCGGCTCTACAAACTGGCACGGACTAGCTTACGTGTTATCGGGTGGTACATCAGGCGGTAAGTCTACCAACTGCAAAATCGCTTGTGGCTTCTGGGGCAACCCTGCCCTTATGGAGCGTCAGACAGGTGAACAGGGTTCTACGCTCAACGCTGCTATCAAACGTATCGCAGTTATGGGTTCTGTTCCTGTACTACTCGACGAGTTCTCCGGTCGTAAGCCTGAAGAATTGATCCGTACCGCCTACTCTCTTGGTAACGGCAGAGATAAGGAACGTTTGGGTTCAAACGGCAAGTTCACTACTGTCGGCGGTCAATGGTTCAAGAACAGCTTTATTACTTCAAACGATTCTTTGCAGGACGAGATAGCCAAGATGAACGCGGCCGATAAGGTTGAAGCTACTCAGTTGCGTTTCTTCGAGGTGAAACTGGAAGACGGTTTCCGCGCAAATGTGTTTGGTGATCTGGACAAGCAGTTCGTCGAGCACCACATGGATCATGTCTACGGTCACGCATCCAGAGAGTTCTTACGTTCCGTAATGAACAACATGGAGTCCGTTAAGCGGCTTATTACTAACGTCAGGTCTAAGTTCAACTACAAGTCAGATGACGATAGCAAAGAGCGTTTCTACAGAGACACTGCCACCACCGCGTACGCGGCGGCAAAGATCGCTAAGAAACTAGGTCTTATCAAGTTTGACATAGATAACATGATGGCGTGGACTGAAGAACAGATCATGAAGCAACGCGAGAACCGTAAGCTGTCCCAGACAGAAATCGGAGAACATCTGGCGTCCTTTATAGCCACTCTACCGGGTCGTCTTATCATCACCAAGAACATGGGTGACGGACGTAAAGATCGCCAAGTTCCGCTAGAGCCACTTCGTTCTGAGCACGTAGGTCGTGTAGCTATAGAAGACAAACGTGTGTACATCAACGTCAAGGCAGTTAAAGACTGGTGCACAGAACATGGTGTTAAGCACAACGAGTTTATCAAAGAGCTAGACGAAGGCGGTTATATACGCCCTACTCCAGATAACAAGACAAGCACAAAAGTCTATCTCGGTGCCGGTACAACGGTGGCTTCAGGTCAATCTAGGTGCTACGAGATTCACTACCACAAGATGTTCGGCTCTAACGCTCCACTACACTTGGTAGAAACCGACAACGGCGTATCTACCGAAAACATGATTGAACCCAGCTAGGGGGGTTGTACCTAGACAGTCCCAGCCAGCGGTGGGCTGTTTCATGAAAAACACTGGCAGCAGGGGGGTTGATCTCCTTAGATTGTATTTTCTCGACGCCTGACCCTGCAACCTCCATGAAATAGTACTTTGCCCCCGGCCCTCACCGGGGGATTTTTTTCACAGCTCCAGCCCCGATACCGCATCAGCCATGTAGTCCGGCGACAGGTGCGCGTACCCCTCTGTAGTTTCAATCCTCGAATGACCCGCCAAAACCTGAACCGTTCTTAGTGGCACACCCTGCATAACCAAGTGACTGATAAATGTGTGCCTTAGATCGTGTAACGTTCCTGAGTAACCTAACCGTTTCAATACCTTCCTGAATCTCCTGCTCAAACTATCCTTGTGATCCCTCGGTAATACATACACAGACTCACGGTTTAGTGAGCTTAAAGCGGTAGCACAGCCGGGACTTACCGGTATTGCCCTCCACTTCTTTGATTTTGTCCTCCTGCCCGTCATAGACAGCACGTGTATCTTGTCCTCAAAAACATTATCCCACATTAGATTTACTGCTTCCGCACGCCGCATACCTGTATTGGCTAGTAGTTTCCACACCGGACTGTACTCGCAGTCTGCTCCGTATATGGCGGTAAGCTGTTGAACCGTAAAGAAGTTCTTTGGTTTAGAGTCCAGTTCCTGCAAGTCTTTAACCCCCACAAGTCGATCACGACTCATCACCTCCCACTCCAGAGCCTTGTGCATAATGGCTTTCAGCGTCCGTAGTTCCTTGTTAATCGTCCCGTTTGTTACCCCCCTCCTGTTAGCTCTCCAAGTCTCCACATGCAACGGCGTTATCTCGTCCAGTTTCAGTCCGCCAAACGAAGGTATCAGGTAGTCTTTTGTTATTTGAGCCACCCGTTGGTGGGAGTCTGGCAGGGTATTTTTGTGCCACTCTAGGTAGCTTTTGCAGAAATTACGGAACACGGTGGGGTTGTGCGCTGTTACGTCGTGCCCGCCCAGAGATAGTTCTTTGGCTTTGCACAGCAGCGCTGCTTCTTTTTTGTCTCTGGTTTTAAGTGACTCACGGTGGTGGGAGCCGTTGTCCCACCATGAAATCCAGTAAGTCTTACCTCGAAGGTAGATACTAGCCATCAGGAACCTGTGTATAAATGTGCATAAAGGGTCGGCTTTATAACACTTACAGGCTCCTGAAAGCCAATAAATATGGCGTCCCCTAGGGGAGTCGAACCCCTGTCGTCGCCGTGAAAGGGCGATGATTAGAACACTAGGCATAAGGGCGCTGCTACAGTTTGTGCATAAAACTGTGCATAAAAAAAAGCCCCGTAAACCGGGGCTAATAACGGGCGGGAGTATGCCCTGCGAGGTAACTATTTGAGGCTGTCGCGGTATTCCTGAACCTTTTTGTCGCGTCTAGTCTGGTACTGGCTTAGGTTTTTCAGCGGCTGGCGTCTTAGAGCCTTGCCGTTTTCACCGAAGAACGGCCTTACCTTGTCCTTACCATCCTGAACCTTTACCCACTCGTCGCGTAGCTCGTCGCGGCGGTCATCATCGGCATCTTTGTACTCGTCGCGGATGGCTTTTTCACGGGCTGCGTACCATTCAGTAATCTCGAACTGCTGCTGTCTAGTCCAACGGATTCTCTTAACGTCGCTAGTTGGCAGACCGAGAGCGTAGATGAGCATACTGTAGTTGAACTCCTCTGGGTCTACGATAACGTCGCCGCTTTTCATGGAGAAGCCTTCGGTAGCTAGGCGGTACGCTTCCATCGGGTTTGACAGACCCTTTGGCAAAAACTTCTCTGCTGCCTTGTAGTACTCCCCATCTTTGGCGAACCCCACTGCGTCCATCCATTTTCCTGCAACCGCACCAGCTGGCCCTGATATAGCCTGACCGAAGAATTTGAACATGCTAGCGGAGTCGTAGTTTTCCAGCGTAATGTACGGTGCGATAGAAAAAATGTTCTGCTCGCCAAGTTTGGCTTGCGTGTCCAGTCCGAGGTACGCCATCGGGCCGTCTAGTATGACATCTGCCAAGTCTCCGTTACCGAGGGCGTTACGTAAGTTACGTTTAAGATCGGCTGGCTCGTCGTCGTCTTCACCCAGTAGCGCCCACAACATAGAGGCTAGGTTCATCAGCGGCAGTCCGAGTAGACCCCCCATAAGCGCCGCGTGTGCCAGTTTGTACCCTAGTACGCGTCTACCCATAGCGCGCTGTTCAGGAGTAGCCCCCTTAAACATCTGTTTGAAAGCCTTGCTATACAACCACGCCATCATGAACTGGTACTTACGGTACTGACCCATTACTTTAGGTAGCCGCTTCAGAACCATTGGCGAGTCCATACGGGAGAAGTTACCCTGCGTATCTTGGACTATACTGATGGCGTATTCTTCGGCGGTCATGCCGTAGGACTTAGGTACTTTTGGGTTCTTAAGTGCCAGATCGTACGCAGCTAAAGCAGAAGTAACACGGTTGTACGCTTCCACTGTGCGCGCTACTTGGTAAAGCCTGTGGGCAGTAGACTCCATGAGCTGTGACGGCGCATCTATTATCTTGTACCCGGTAGTAAACTGGCTAAACCCAGACAAGTCTTCTTCCATACCAACGTCTAGCAGCTTCATCATCTGTAGCTTGTTGAGCAACGCACGGTATTTTTCAGGTGCTGCATCGGTATTGATGTCGACTTTAGGGTCTAGTATGCCGCTTGGGAACGACACAGTAACGATCTTGGTTGCTTTAGGGTACGCCCGTATAAGCCTGTTGGCCGCGCCAGTGTAGTCACCGAAGTCGCCTGCTAACTTAGGATGGGTAGCCATCCACGGCTGTGTGGCGTTCGTCATGTGGTATCCAAGGCTGGTAGTAAGCATCCACACGGTAGTCATGGCGGTTACGCGGTCTTGGATAGGAGTGTTTTTGCTTTTAAGCATGTCAGCGTAGTGAGAAGCCACCATGTTGTACTCGTCTTGGTACACGCGGCGACCTGAAGCATCTTTAACCTGCTGGTTTGCCTCAACCAGTGCGGTGTTCATCTTCGCTCCGTACTCCATGCTTGCTATAAATCCTGACTCGGCACGGGACTGTTCCAAGAAAGAACGTATCATGTTTTTGTCGAAACCAGCACGGTTCAAGCGCTTCTTACCGGCCATACGAGCGGAAGATTCATCGAGCGACTGGTAGTACAGCTCTTTAACCATGTCACGGAAATGCCGTTTGGCTTCGGCTGGTATGTTGTCACTGTCAGTAGCATTGATGTGACCAAGCACTTTTTCCAGAACCTTGTAACTTGAACCACGAACAGAGTCTACCTGTTCTGTGCGCTCGAAATGGTCTGTAAAGGCGTAGTTTTTCTTGTTGGCAGCGGCGAACTCAGCGGCCTGCCCCGGAGTATTAAAGTACGAAATTATGTACTCTGTTGGGTCTGCTTTCAAAGCGTCTACGCGATCACGGTTAAGTTTGTTGTCTTTCTCTGCCAGTAAACGTTCTGCTGCAATTACCTTGGCTGTCTTCAGCTCAGCGGCGTAGTTACCAAAGCGTTTCAACGGAGCGTAAGGGCCGTCCAAGCCACCGGGGTTAGTGAACGCATCTTTTACATCGGCTTCTTTAGCCAGCTTCATCTTCAACTTCTTCATTTCTTCGCCGTGTGCGAACACGTCTACGATAATGTTCTGCTGCGTTTCACTAAGGCCGTCGAACTTGACGCGCATTAGTTTGTTGATTTTATAGTCTTTGTCTTCAAACAGCTCTGGGTTGTACTCGTTAGGGTCGTAACCCCACTCCTGACTGAGCGTTGACTCCGCTATGAAATCGTTAACCTGATCCAGTTCTTTTTGCGGTAGCACCTTGGCTGCTGCGGCTACTTTATCAACCTTGGTGCGGATTTCATTGCGTCGCATGTCCATTTCGTTAGCTGTTTCGTACCATGTAGTCAAAGCCGGAACTTTGTCCTTAAGGTCACTGATAAACTGGTGCAAGAACTTGGTTTCGTTCACGCCTTTTTTGAGCAACTTAGCCGAATCGGTGTAGAATTTCTCCCCTACCTTACCGCGCATGTACTTCACAGCATCTTCTGTTTTGGAGAACCGTATCTGACCCGGTGCCATATTAGCCCCCCGGTGGTTGCCAACACGGATAACGTTCTTGTCGTTAAAGATAACTCGGTTGCGAGTAATGCCTTTTTCGATGTCTGCCAGCTCTTGCTCGTATTTAGCAATGCTGTCTTTGTACTGCTTAATAGCTGCTGAGTTAGGCGTGTTCTGTTCTGCCCAAGCTAGGTCGCCTTTTGCGCGTTCCAGAGAAAGTCCTGCTACATTTTTCCTAGAGCGTATGTCTGAACTTTTAGGGCGTGTAGCGTTGTCGTAGAACTTGATACCTTTAATACCGTTTTTGTCTAAGTGTTTAGACGCCAGTTCGTACGCTTTACTCCAACCGTCCATTGTAAGGTCGCTAGTCCGGCCAAATTTATCGCTCTTAACTTGATTGTCTTCGTAGCCAAACTGTTTAAGGTACAGTTCAAAAGCTAAGTTACGGTACACAGTTGTACCTTCACGGTTGTCTTGAATCGCCCTACGCGTCATAGAGAAGTCGCCAATGTAGTGATCGTTCATGTCACTACCGGTAAACACGAAGTCTACGCCTTCTTCACTGGCTAAATTGCCAATCTCTATAGCAGTATTCTCGTCTATAACACGACCTTTAGGTATCAGTATATCGTTGGTTCCGGGGCGTTTAACGTGCGCGCCCAGCGTTTTACCTATAAGCTCAGACGGAGACACGGCAAGTTGCATCTTTCTATATATGCTTATCTGGTCTGCGATAGGGGTATCCCAATCCAAGAACTCGTCTTCGGCAACGGCATAGTCAACGCGCATCAGGGAGCCTTCAACGTTACTTGGGGCATCTAGCTTTAACCCGACATTCTGTATGTACTTAGCTACTTTTATCCACCCCTTAGCGTCTTCTACAATTTCCTCTGCCCATCGACTTTCTGTGTCTTTCCCCTCGGCTGCTAATTTTTTAGCTTCTTTAGTGTATATCTCAACGTTGCTTTCGTTACGTGTAAGCATGTCTTGGACGTGGTATTTAAGCCCCGACTGTCCTAGAGAACCTTCGATTACACTCAAAACTAAGTCTTCCGCAGCTACGCCAGCTAGTTCCTCACTAACTCCAAGCTCGGACTGAAACTGTTTAGCTAACGCTTTTTCAGCTTTAGCGGAATCTACACCTGAAAACTTAAAGTCTTTACCGCCTATGGTAAGAGTAAATTCGTCATACTCTACACTACTCTTAACGCGAGTGTCTTTTTCCCAGTAGTCGTACGCGATACCCATTCTTTCAGCTAGGTAAGTACCCCAACCAAAAGCCTGTGCGCCTTCACCTGAGTTCATGTAGTCGTGGTTAAACTTGCGAAAATCTGCTGCTGTGCCGTGCCATGTAGTATCAAGCTCAAGTTTGGCAGCACCGTAAGCTACGTTTACTACGTCCAGCGGGGTAAGTTTGTCTATGTTTTTAACGCCGAGACGACGCAGGGAGCGTTTGAAGTTAGACCACAGCGTACGAATCCACTGGCCGAACGCGCCTAGACGAGCAGTGTCTTTTATAGAAGTCGGGTTGATACCGGCTTTGACAGCTTCTTCGATAAAGTAAGCAATCATTTCTGGTGCGTAGTCGCCGTCGTTAGTGACGTTTTTGTGTACGCGCAGCATGGTAGCTTTAGCTACTTTATTAGCTAACGAACCGTCACCACTAAGCGCCCACTCACCTATTTTCTTGATGAGGTTACTGTACTGCGTATCAGTAAGAATGTTCTCCATACCAATGTGCGCGCCCACTTCATGCAGGAACACAGCCAGTTCGTTACCAGCGGGTATGTTTTCAGCTATGAATCTAGCGTGTAGCGTGCCGTTCTTGTCAGCTTCAACCCAGCCCTGAGTACCAGTGGCTTTGTCTTTACCTAGAACGCGAGCGGCGATTGCATCAGCGGTTGTATCGTAAATAGTTACGCGCCAGTTGGAGCGTTTGCCGGTTAGCTGCTCTAGTACGTTCTCGATAGCTGCGCGGGTAGTTGGGTTCTTCGCAGCGCCGTTTTTAGAAAACAGCTTGTCGTCACCGAAGTTAATGTTGGCGCCTTCTTTATATATGTCCTCAAAAGAATCTTCCGCTACGTTGTACTCGTCGGAGTCGGCAAAAATGTCGCGCTCGGTGTCAGCGTCAGAAAAACTGTCAGCTAATTCGCTTGCTAACTCGTTAGCAACTAACTTGAAATCAGAATCAGTCAGATGCCCATCGTTGTACATATTGACGTAGCTGTCTAAAGCCTCAAGCGCTTCTTCAGTAAGCGCATCCAGCGGGGTGTCTTTAACAAACTTAGCCCATAGGTCTTTGGCGGTCGCAGGTTTACGCTCCGCTTCTGCTTCTACTTTTGGCTTTTTCCGTACTGGTTTAGAACCCTTAGTTCCATTTCGTTTAGCTGCTGACCCTGCTCCTTCGCTTGCTGGAGGTCTTTTGCTAGGTTCTTCAGCCAGTTCCTTGACCTCAGCGACTGGCTTTTGGTCGTCTTGTTGTTCGGTTTCTTTTGCATCTTGGGCTTCTAGCTCCTCAGTTGTTACGCCGCCTGTACCGCCGTACATTTTCTCGATAGCGCGCTGGTCGTTGCTAAGTACGTTAAGTGATTTTGCGGCTTTGTTTGGAGAGTACTGCGCATCTTGGAACTGGGCAACAGCGATAGCCCATTTGTACTTGTCAGCCAGCGACAGAGACTCGAAATCAACAGCGTCATCAGACTTAAAGGTGTCCCACTCCGCTTTAATCTCTTTAATCATAGACGCTGGCATCTGACTGAAGGCATTTTTAGCCCTAGTTTCTTCGTCTTTTGCAGCTCGTTCTCTTAGCTTGTTAACTTCTTCAGGGCTTAGCTGCTCGTCTACCATGCCTAGAGTTTCAGATGCTCCGGCGTCTCTTGCTTGGGTTCCGCTAATTGAGCTAACTGTGCCCATACCAGCGCCTTCGCCCAAGTAGTCATCCTCTGTAACGCCAGAAGTCTGCTCAGTAGGGGCATCGCCTTTAGTATCGTTGAACCCTTCAAACCCTTTAATGTTTCCTGCTGCAAGACCTGCTTTAACCTGCTCCTCAGTCATGCCCATTTGCTTGGCAATTTTAGGGCGCAGTTGCTTAATAGCTTCGTCGGCGGCTTTCTTAATAGAGTCTTCTGTACCAGATACAGTTTCTATACCTGCGGCTTTAGCCAGCTCTGTGTAAGCGATAGAAAAGTTAGACTGCCCTTGTGTACTACGTTTCAGGGTGACAAACTTGTCTAGCTCGTTGTTCTTCAGCGCTTGGCTTAGTGTGCCGTAAACCTTTTTCTGGTTGCCCTTGAGCGTGGACGCGACCTGATCCATAGCTACAACTTCAGTAGCCACGTCTGCGGAACCTACTACTTCATTGGAGTACCCATCAACGTCGCGCTGGAACTTAGCATATTCCTTGTTACCTATAAGCTGGCTTAAGTCTGGGTAGTTTTCTTCCCATTTCGGGCCTAACTTGTCGGTAGCATACTGCCTAGCTTGTATCTCCATGTCGCTGGCGTTTTCAGGTATGTTAGCCACACCAGCTTGAGCCAGAGCTTCCTTGTTCTTTTTAGCGGCAAGCACGTCAGTTATCAAGCGCTCAAACCTAGCTGACTTGTCTTTACCAGCGTAACCATGTGACTTGAGTTTTTTACCTATCTCCTCAAACTCAGGCTGGTTCATCCACTCTGGGTCGCCTATCAAGTCCGCAGCCCACTGCCATTTCTCGGCTTTCTTGGTCATTTGACCTTTTTTACCTAGAAGCGGGTTAGTCGGCGCAGTAGCCTGTTCTGTTTGGTTTACAGGCAGAGCGTCATTTGTAGCTTCCTGTTGAGTAACTGTCTGTTGCTGCGGCTGTGCTTGCGTAGTAGCTTTAGGTGTGGCTTTTGTTTCAGGCTGCTTCGCAGGGACAAGACCTTCTTTACGGTTAGGTCTGCTATCCAACCACTCGTTGTAGGCGACATGCTCATCAAGCGCGTCTAAGTAACGCTGTTTAGGAGTAGAGCCAGCCTGTGCTTCCAGCTCTTTTTTGAACTTTTTACGCGTAGCAGGTTGGTCGTCGTAGACTTCGTTGTCTATTCTCCAGCTAGTGTACTGCGCGTTAAGGTCACTGGTTTGATCGTCCAACAGAGCGTTAAATTCTGCTTCGTCGTTCTTGGCGAACTCTTTTTCAGTAACGAAGTTGTTACCGTATTTGATACGTTTAAGCCCAACTTCCTGACGTTTTTCTTCCTGAATACGAGCTGCTTCAATAGAGTCAAACTCTTTCTGCATTTCCTGAGCGTCAGTCTGAGCCTGCATAGCGTCCATCTGGCGCTGAACATCAGCTTCCAAATTAGGGTCAACAGGGGCATCAGTTTCTTCGTTAGTACCACGGTTACGGAATTTTCCATACGCACCGGACGCGCCACCAGCAACAGAACCAAACGAGCCGCCTGATACCAGACCTTGCAGTGATCTTTCGCCTACTGTAGCTAAATCTGTACCTGTTTCAGTTCCAAGACTTGCGCCGATGTACTCAATCGGTTCTTGGACTGCTTCTGTAGCGCCTTCACGGATTAAGCCTTGTGCCGCGCCTTTACGTATTCCTTCTGTGCCACGACCTAGCTGCACAAACTTATCAGCACCAAACTTTTCAAGGGCTGTAACTACAGCCGCCGTACCAGCGCCAGCAAGCAAGTCAGTTGGAGTGAGGTCTTCTGTGTCGCGGTTATCGTACTGAGCGCGTTCTTCTGCAATCTCGTTAGTACGCGAAGCCATGTACGCCGCTGGGTTGGTAGCCGCTGCAAGCATGTCAAAGCCAGACACGGCACCGGTTTTAAGACCCCAAGGAATAGCGTCACCAATGGCGCTAAAGTAGTTGCCTTCTTCCCAGTTCTGCTTAGCGTTCTCCCAGCCCGGGTCTTCCTGATAGCCAAGGTCTAAGCCTTTAGCTGACTGGGCAAAGCTATCCAGTGGTCTGTATTCTTCGCCGCCCTGTGCGGCAAACTCGCGTGGAGACATAAGCCCAAGACCACCTTCACCCCAAGTAATCATGGATGGGAAGTCTTGGAACGTTTCGTTTAGCCCTGTAGCAGCGCGATCGCCCAGCTTGGCGTAGTTACCAACGACTTCGGCGGTACGTTCACCCATTCCACGAAGTGTGTTGTAGTCAGGCAAGCCTTCCTGTGGAGCAGCCTGTTGTTGAGTGTACCTAGACGGCAGACCTAGATCGGGGTTTTGTAACGCTACAGTGTCTAAATAGTCGTACAGTTGCTCCTCGGTGTAGTCATCTGGAGCAGTTATGTCGAAGTTAGTACCCTCTGGCGAGGTCAGCCGAATAGTTGCCATTATTTAATCACCTGTATGCCCCAACCGGCGTATGGGTTAGCAAACTGTTTGTCGTACTCAAGCATAGCTTGGTTGAACCTATCGCCTTTAACTCCGGTAGCGGCGAGTTCAGCGGCAAATTCTGCCCTAGACTTTTTAGCAGCGTCGAGAGATTTATTCCTCTCGTTCTTAGTCACGGCTTTGTCTTTATCTATACCTACGCGTTTTTCTTCTGCGGAGAGTTTTGCTGCGTTTTGTTTACGCTCGAACTCGTTAGCGGCTATGTTGTGCGTGCCTTCCTGCTCCAGCCTAGATTTTATAGCAGCGATAAGCTCAGCGTTTGTTTTAGCGCCAGTTCCAACGCGCTCTACAATATCACCTTCTGGTGTAGCAACAACCAGTTCTGCTGTACCGTCTTCGAGGGGGTTAAGGTAAATATCTGTGCCATCGTCAATACTGTCCCAAGCCGATACGATTGTGTCCAGCTTGTTTGTAGAAATAGCCTTGTTGAGCATGTTGTCTATTTCTTTGGCACGGAACTCTACAGCCTGAAGGTTACCCTGCGTCCACTTATTACCCCATGCGGTAGCGTCTTCCGGGCCGAATAGCCGTCCGCGTTCTTGGACAAGAAACTCACGTTTCGCAGTTGGTTCTGTAATGGTATCCGCTTGAGCTATAGCTTTTTCCCAGTCCTGAGCTTTCTTAAATTCTGTTTCCCTGATCTTCATGTCCAGTCCACGGGACTGGCGCGTTACTTTATCCATCTCAATCTGACTCTGTACGCGCTGTTCATCCAAATCTAGGCGCCTGTCAGCTTGATCGTTCTTAATAGTGTCTTGGTCGACTTTGTATTCAAAATCTTTCGATTTCCATTTGTCGTCTGCACCGTACTTTTCTGACTGAAGACCCATTGCCCTTGCCTTGTCAGCACGATCACCTTGGTCGTACTTATCAAAAATGTCTGCGCGAGCGTTGTTATAAGCGGCCTGTTGCTGCCATCTGTCAGGGGCTTGATCGTATGATTGGCCGAGGTAGTCGTAAGAACTTTTGGTGTTGGTAAGACCTTCAGGAGCAACTGGTGCTGAGCCGTCAGGAGCATCCCACGGGCCACCCATCTTGTTAGAACCACCAGTAGACTTAGTACCAAGCCCCTTGTTGTCGTTCATATCGTCATAGATGTCTTCAGTACCGGTGACACCCGCTTTCTGTTGCTCTTGCAGAGCCTCTAAGTCACGCCGCGACTGGTATTTATTTCCGGCTTTCCACCCAAAATCAAACCCGCCTTGAAAGTCTTTCCAAAAAGCCATTATTCTATCTCCGGTACATCGTTTACATCGGGTTCTGGTTTACGAAGCTGGTTTAGGTAGAACAAAACAGCTCGCTCTATACCTAACCCCATTGCCTCAGTAATTACGTTCCCTTGGTTACTTATAAGCACGTCACGCAAGACCATGCTAACGTCTGTGTCTGAATACATTAGCTTGCGAACCCAGTGCTGGCCCAAGCGCCAAGGGCAGAACCTAGAACACCGCCAAAGCCGGAATCCTGATTACTTGTGGCGTACTGCGTCTGCGCGTTAAGCACGTTGGAAAGACCCTGAATCTGCATGTTTTGACCAGATGCCATAGAGTTGCCGTACTGACCGTAAGCGGCTTGCATCGCTGCGCCCGGAGCTTGGAAGTTCTGACCACCAGCATTGCCTGCGTTAGTGGCTGCGCCGTAGGCTGCTGTAGAAGCTCCTGCCAAGTTACGGCCAAGACCCGCAGCGTCCATACGTTTCGCCCAGCCAATGTCTCTGGCTTGTTGGCGTGTGCCTGTCATGGCAGCAGAACGGTTAGCAGCAAGACCGAGAGCCGACTGCGCTCCAAGTGCCTGATACTTACCTGAGTTCGGGTTGACACCCATCGAGGCCATTGCACGCTCGTTTGACTGACGGGTTCTGTTGAAAGCAAGACCTGCATCGGCGGCAGCTTTGGCAGCTAGCTCATTGCGGTAGGCATCCGTATTGAAGTTTTCTGCGTCAGCGACCAAACCCTGTTCTAGCGGTCTGAACGTATTAACTTGGTAGTCGTAGTAATCTTTGCCATGCTGGTATTGCTGCTCCATCGCGGCGGTCTGCGCTCTGGCAATGTCCTGAAGGAAAGGCTTGGATTCTTCGTATTGTAATTTGCCGAACGCAAGTTGATCGTTGGCAACACCAGCCATAATTGCAGCGGCTTCTTTCGAGGCTTGCGCGAGCGGGCCGTAATCTGGTGCAGCAGAATTTTTCTTCCATACCACTGACTCGTCAGCAGCAGCTCGTATGGTTGCGCCATTCTGGATGGCTTCTCGGAATCTATTTAGGCTCATAGGTCGTACTCATATCGAAAATTCTCAGGCCACAAGACCAGAACGTGTAAATCCTGCCCGCCGTTTCCTGCGGACTTCATAGTAAATTCGTGCTCAAAACCCATTTTTAGGTCTAATTTCAGTGCTTTTTTGTTCTCGTCTTCGACCATTCCAGTTAGCCTTTTTAGGCCGCAGACGTTGAAGACATAATTGTATCCGTGCCGCAGCAGCTCAATAAACTGCTTTCCGGGGCGGCGAACAGCAATGTGGCATACAGCGTTAGAGTCATTAAACTGATGAAAAACAATACCAGCAGTAATTTCCCCAGCACTTTCGACGCCCATCGCATAAAAACTACCCCACTCTGCCGTCTGCTCAACCTGCTCGGCTACCCACGCTCCGACGCGTTCCTTGTCGTCAAACACAAGTCTTGTTAACATGTCAACAAGTTTACACTATATTCCTGTTTTATACAGCATTTAAGCTACGGAATGTACGCTAACGGCACAGCAGCGCTGTAATTTTGTGAAACCCAAGGATTTGTCCCTGAAATAGCATACCAGTGGTTAGCCCATTTTATCGTAAAAGCGCCATTAGCAACCCTAGCGTACGTGCTGCACATGAGAGACTGGGCTCTTGGGTTTAATCTGTCTGGCTGTTGCCCGATAATGTTTCTTCCGAAACTATGAGCGTTGGCCGACGACGATACTGATGCGACAACCGATGTGGTCGGCGCGCTCCAATACCAAGACGATGACCCATAATTCCATCCGGGCTGAAGCCCCGTCCACACGTCTTCTACAAAAAGCGACTTTTTATTTGAATCAAAGCAAACCTTTCCGTTAGCATCGTACACAACAAGGCCGTAACTACTAGAAGGCGCTGTTATGTTTGTTGGGGCATACTGGTAAACGTGTACGGCTGGCACGTCCCCTGTTGTAGATATGAAGTAGGGGTTTTTAGCCTCGCCAGTCCAGCTCCCGACAGTAATATCCCAAACACCGCCACCTGAATTTTGCATGTTAGCTATTTGGTAGAACATCGGGCCTTTAACAAAAACAACGGGGTAGCTAGAAATTCCACTTATCCTGTACCTTCTGTATATAGGCCCATTCCAGCCGCTATACGGCTTCAGAGAACCCGTGTACGCAGCCTGACCAACGTACTGTAGCTGTCTGGTGTTATCGGATATAGCTAACGTGTTATCCGCATTTCTAATTTCAAAACCGTAAGCCATGTTAATACGCGTAAACAGTTATAAAACAAGCGTTTGTACCATATTGTTGCGTTTGCCAAGATACAGTCCAACCGCCTGAAATCTGAGTTATTGTTATTTTAGGAGGTGCTGAGTATTGAACTTCCGAGATACCGGAAACTATGTTATTAACGTGTACCCTGTACGGTGTGTAGTACGTTCTACTGCCGCTACTACTAACAAAAAAATGGTCTAAAATTGGTATTGTTTTCTTGTTACCATCAAGCGTAACAGACCCATCTGTATTCCAAAACTGTATGCCGTAGCTCATGCCGTAAGATCGCCTATCTGTACGCGAAGTCTAGCGCCGTCATACACCTTGATCGCTCTGCTAGTCATTTCTATACGTGCGCCAGTCGTAGAAGTTTTAACGCTAAAGTTGTCCGTACCAACAAGGTCTAGGCTGTTAACTGTCGCATTAACCGCTGTAATAGAGCCTGATGTATCGACGGTAAACAGACCGCCGGTAGTTTTTATTTTGTCACCCGTAATGGATGCGGACTGAATACGGTCGGCGTCAATAAATCCTGCGGTAATCTTTTCTGCGCTAAGGTCTTTTATTTTAGCGTTCGTGATTGCAGCGTCGGCGATCTTTGCTGTTGTTATCGCGGCATCGTATATTTTTGCGTTAGTAATCGCAGCATCCTTAATTAGTGCTGTTGTAATCTGACCTGTGCCGATCTTTGCTGTCGTAATTGCTGCGTCGTTGATTTTTGCCGTCACTACGGCAGCGTCTGCTATCTTGGCGGAGTCAACGGCTAGATTTCCTATTTTTGCGTTTGTGATTGCAGCGTCGTATATAAATGCTGTATCAATGTATGTACCAGCGGGGATAGCAACGCCATTAATGATTTGCGTCTGGTCTAGTTGGAAAAACGGTGCGGCACTGGTTACTCCGTACTCGTCACTGAGCATCGCCATTAGGTACGACAGATCAGGCGATGTTGAGCCTAACGTTCCGGTTGTGGAGTTGAACGAACCTTCGTCGCCAGCGGTATTTATATTTCTAACCCAGTAGTAATACTGCCCGTCAGAGCCAACAGAGTCGGCAAACATTGCGCCACTGGCCGTTCCTATGAGTACAGCTTGGCCGATGTCATTAACCGTAGACCGCCATACCTCTGTATAGGCAAAACAACTACCGTACTGACCGCCTTCCCACGTCAGAATAATTGCCGTCATAGCGCCTGCTGCTGACAAGTTAAACGGAGCTGGTGGGCTGATACAAGAATCAAGCCCACCTTGGTAGGTCAAGGAATTATCGGAATTTTTAGAAAAAGCACCGGAATTGATTAGTTCCTCTTTGGTGACAATTTCTGTACTGAAAAACTCACGTACACGATCAAGAAAGCGGCGCAGATCAGGCGCAAGCTGTGAAGTAATTGATGGTAAATTATTAGCCACCTGACAGCTCCCTTGGCGACTGGCCTATTTCTACGTTGAATACTTCAACGCTACCTGAAAGCTCTATCTCCCAGTCGTGACCGTACCCAACTGGAAGGCGTTTGATCTCACGGCTTGACACGTCTTCTTCGTGGTGCAACGCGCCGTCTCGATAGACTTTGACGTTGACTGGATAGGCTTCAGCGTTGACGCGAAAACAGGTAAAGCTAACTACGTCTGGTAGCGTGAATTTCTTTGATTTCCATGTGTAAGTAAGCGCCGAACCTGATTCCCACTTGTGTAACTTGTTACCGACAACCAGATACAGTGTATCGTTGCGGAGGTCTGAATAGCCACCTGTGGCGTACATATCGTGGAACGTGAATGTCTTAGACCTTGTATCGTAGATGAACCCACCTTGCTGCGACCCTGTATCATAAAAACCGATATACCGGTCTTCGTAGGCAAAACCTTTAATTGACTCTGGCTTGAGGCTTTGCCACTGTGGTTTCAGGAAAAGCTGCTCAGTAACAATAGCCGACCCACCGGGTGCGAGAGCTACAAGACCATCAGGCGAAGCGTAGTAGACCATGCCATTCATGCTTACAATGGAGTCTTTTGAGACGCAAGCCTGCGAAATATCAGCCTCAACAACTACCATCCCATCCGGTGAAGCGCCTTGTATAAAAGACGGCTTGCCTTTTGTTAAGACCGCTAGTGTTGTATCAATCGCCGCTAGACCGACAACAGGGTAGCCAACAGACTGTTGGTACTGAATGGGCCACGCAAATGGGCGGTACGGCTCGGAAAAATAAACGTCTATACCGCTAAAACCTGCTAAAAAGCCGCCCTGCATAGCGGTAAGTCCGGCCAAGTCAGCGGGCGGCTGCTCCCAAGTAAGGGACGGCAATTCTTCTGCTAACTCGTCAGCAGGTATGGTATCAACGAAAGTCGCTTGAGCTAGCGGTACTTCTGCTACGAACAAGTACACACCATTTGTTGCTCGGTAGATTCGCTTTCTGTCCACATCGTAAGCACCGGTTAGTCCGGTAGGCATGGTTATCGTGACAGTCTCGCCAAATTTGACATCTACCGTTGCCACGGCTGGCATAGGGTCTTCAGCAAAAGGCGCTGATTCCTCGTCCCACGAATTAACAAAAGTGTAAGTGTAGGTGCGCGTCTCGGTAACAGCGCCGCTTTGAGGCGTTCCTCCAACCACGCAGATTGGCGAAATTGTCGGCTTAGGTACACCGAGCTGGTACGCGTTGATTGGGTACGCAGCTCCGCCGCCGCTCAAGGCTAATGAGTTGTCAGTAACTTTTGGTACACCGTCACCGGTAAAGTATGTGCGTTCAGATGTGTCGCCGTTAATAAAGCCGCGAACTACGTCAACGTCGCCAGTCCAGTGAAACCAGTACTGCGTATCAGAATTGAGATTCTGCCCGAACCTGTAGATTGAGCTGATCGTACCAGACTTGTCAAAGCCCTGAAGTAGTGATGTACCCTGCACAGGCTGTAGTGAACCCAGCCATGTTGGGCAGTTAATCGCTACCTGAGCCTGATTATCCTGAAGATACCTAGCTGGAATTTTCGGTGCTACGCCGCCAAACTGGTTGATCTGTATTTTCATCCCCAACGCGCCTTCTGTTCTCTGGTGTCCACATGCACCCAGCCAGAGTATAACCCAAGTCCGAGATCGTCGTACTTCATATCTAAATAGGCGTAAACATCATCTGGATGAACGTCTCTCACTTTTATGTCAGCAGCACGGGATACTAGATGTTTGGAAAAATTCTCGCCGCCGACAAGCCGATTATGTGCCACGCAGCGGTTGCCACTGGTTATGGTGACAGGCTGGTTAAAGTAGTTACGCACGTCTTCCAGTACGGTTATCAGCCTTGCATCCACGGTGTCCATGCCACAGTTACACTTGCAGGCAAATTCTTCACGGGTAAAGTGTTCTGAAAGTTTCATCTGTCCAGCTTCTCAGTTATCTTGTCCATCGCCTGTCTGATGTACTCTATAGAGGTATCCATACGCTCCTGCCGCAGTTCCATATCACGAATCTGTTGGCCGGTATCATCGTTAAAGCGCTTCTGCTCAAGTACGGCTTCCTGCATGTTTCTGTAGTCGCGGTACTCTGATTCAGCAAAGACCAAACTCGTAAAAATACCACCAGTAATCCACGCAAGCATAGGCCAGTTCGTAACAAACCATTTCATCCATTCCCCTCCAATTTACGCACCCTGCCATCAAGGTGCTGTAGACCTTCTTCGCACTTGTTACGCGCTTCACGCATTTCATCTTTATTAACATGAGAATCAGTCGCGTTGCGTATGTGCGATTTTAGCTCGCGTACTTCTTCCTGAAGCTGACTTGTTATCACTTCCATCTTGGCGAGCGCATTAGACCCTTCGGTAACAGAGATTCCAACCCAACCTATTAGGCCAATCGTCACTGCTGCTAGCACAGTCTGAGCATGGCGTTCCATTCCTGTTTTCTGTTCTTGATCTGGCATTTTTCCTAACACCTTTGAAATTTCATACAGTTGTGCCTGCATCAAATTCAAACGGGCTTCAGAAGGCAGCTCTTTATCCGAAGCAGCGCTATGGCAGTCTTCGTTCATTGTTTGTACGCCTTAACGATCTTTTCACCTGAACGTCCTAGTACGTAACCACCTATGCCAACCTGCACAATATCAAGCAGACCATTAACCACTGACTCAGGGAGATTAGGAGGAGTAAAGCCAAGCCAGTGCGCTCCAACCAGTCCGGCGAACCAGAGCATGAGTATGGGCCGCCAATTCCGCT
>Ga0099850_1000400_pt1 | contig 19350 bp, 27 predicted proteins | sample CB_VirMetaG_5_FD_79182 | JGI IMG/M metagenome (GOLD analysis project Ga0099850, IMG submission 79182) | Freshwater to marine saline gradient viral communities from Chesapeake Bay - CB_1508_1D Viral MetaG | ecosystem: Environmental > Aquatic > Marine > Coastal | place: USA: Chesapeake Bay... | reverse complement strand
CGCTGGTTGATTGAGTTGAGTCGCTCGGCCATTGCCGGGTCCTCAATAACTTGTGCGCGTGCGGAAAGAAGTTCCCGCTCAGCCTTCTTTCTAAGAGCGGCCTGACTGCTTGGGTCCAGTTGGGACTGCCAACTCATCTGAATCCATACTTGTCAATCAGGTCACCAAGGCCAGTATTGGGATACAAGCGCGCAATGTTAATCAACTCATTGATTGCAATGTCCTCATCGTTCATCATCGGGATTCCAGCCTGCAGGGAGTTTGGCCCTTCGCCAAAGTCTGCCCCTGCCGTGATTGGCTGATCCGGAAAGTCGGTTGGTCTTGTAAGTGGACCTAGTTGTCCCGGCCTTGGGCGCTCAGCATTGATTTGACCAACAGAATCTGTTGGCGCTTGGCCCATTGGCATCGCCTGCTGAGCGCGTTCAAGCCTTGCCGCTTCGCCATACTGCGAAGACGGTGGAGTCTTTACTGCAAGTTTCTTTCCTGCACGTGCTGCCACGTTCTGCAGGTCTGTTCTATTCATTGACATTTAGGCCCCCAACTGCGCTAGTAGTCCTTCAATTCCCGCTGGTCCTGCTGCTGGCGGAGCCATTCCAGCCTCGGCTCCCATCCCTGGCATTGCCAGTCCCGGCATGGTTTCTGGTACGCCAGGTTGCATCATAGCGGCTTGCCTGTCTCGAGCCCTTTGATCCGTTCTTTTAACGGCTTCAAAGAGTGGGACATCTTGTTCAACAACCAAGCGAACCAGATAAGCCAGGTCATCTGGCTGGTATGGGCCATTCGGGTCAACTGCCTGTTGCTGAATAGACGAAAGCAGAGCGGCCTCAACACCCTCTGCAATGATCTTGTCGTGCTCGTAGTCTGGGTCTGCAATTAGTGGGTCGGACTCCCGAGCGGTTTCCTTGCTGATAAGACCCGCACCAACACGCTGGCCAAGGCTAATCACAAGCGAGTTAACATCTGACCCAGCAGCGCTGTAGGTCACGTAGTGGAAATCGTTTGTCCACAACTGGTTTGGCACATACAAAGACTTGCCAGCAGCCGAACGGCCTGGCGTGTAGAACGACTTTTGGAAAGAACCCCAATAAGCCTTTTCGATTGCAATGGCAATCTTGTCTTCCTCTACAACCGAGGACTCAAAAACGGCCTGGGCTTCCTGTACTCGATAGTCAACGGTTGCCGACAGAACTGAATCACCACGGCGACCAGTGCGAATGTTGGTTGGTGACTCGCCACCAAACTCTGCAGGAATTGCACCCTCGAGTCGCTCCTGGCGCTCAAGTCTGTCAAGAGCCGTGTCGGTCTTGTATCCAGGGTTGAGTTGCAACTGCTGGATGGTTCCGCCCTTAACGATACCCAACTGTCCAGACTTGCCGTCAGCAACTTGGAGGATTTCCGGGTTGTCTCCAGGGTTGGCAACCAGGTATTCCTCTGGGAAGATGCCGCGCTCAATAGCGATTTCGGTGAGAGCCTGCAAACGAGCACGGGTGTAGTACATCCCCAGAACGCCATCGAACTGGCCACGCGGCCTGTCAAGCGTGATCCTATTGGCAACAACTGCCAGCGGCATTCCTGTCCGGTTTGGAATACGCTCCAACTCCACGACCTCAAGACCACGACGCTCGCTTGGGCTTAGACCTTCATGGTCTTCTGATCCAAGAACAACGAGTTGAATCGCCTGTGGCGACACATACTCAAGCATGGTGTATCGAGAGTCTGGTTCTACCCGACCCATGCGAAGTGTTTCGATTACGGTGTTTCCGTAGTTGTTCAGCAGGTACTGTGCACTTACCCTGTAACTAAAAATGCAATCGTATGGAACAGGATTGTCCGGATCATCTGTGGGTGCTGCAAAAGTATCCAGTGGATTGCGCACCGTCCACGTTGGCATCAGCGTGCGGAAGTCCGGCTTTACCACGACTGCAGACTGGCTGTAGCCAAGCAAGTGGCGAGCACGACGACGCATCTTCATCTGCATTCTGTTGTGATCCCAGATTGCCAGCATTGCGCGCTTGCGCTGACGCGAATGCGACTTGCTTCGCTCTGAACCTTCCTTGGTTGGCGGGAAGTACGGAGAGGGCATGGTCGATGCAACACGCATGGACATTTGGTCCAATCCCTGAACAAGCAGGTTGGCAACAGATGTCTTTGCGTTTTGGTCCAACTCGTTCAATGGGACAATTACGTCACCATTTGCCAGTTCTCGGACACGACGCATCTGCTCTTTTACGGGGCCAGCAGAACGCACACGCTGCCTATAGAGGGCAACAATCTCCTCTGGTGTCAGCATTACGGAAGTCTCGCTGCATTCAGTGCCCTTGCTTCCATGATCCTGTTATAAAGGGCTCGTGTTTCTGGGCGAGCACGCTGATACCTAGCCGTTCTCATTTTTTCCCTGTTTCTTGCAGCAGCACGACTTTGCTCGATTGCCCTACGCGCACGATCACGCCCAATAATCCAACCTTTATTTGCCTGCTTAAACGCTTCATACTCAGGAACGGACATCTTGCGAAGAACCTCTTGTCCGCCCTTCCTCATGAACTCGTCATAGTCGGCTTGGGTTGCAAACCTTTTAACTGGCTTGGCTGGCAACACCTTCGGGTTAGCGGCTCCAGCCGAGGTCGATGAACGACCAGTCGAAGTTATCAGCCTCGGAGGTTGCTTGGCCGGGGCTTTTCCCGGCTCTGGCGCTTTTGGGCGGGTTTGCTCCTTTGCAACGTTCTGCTTCTTGACTGCTGACTTCTTATCAACCTTCTTGGCAGTAGACTTCTTGACCCGCTTGGCCTTGGGCGAAGTCTTCTTTTGTGCAGCCTTTACGGGTTCAGCGGGCTTTACCTGCCCCGGCGTAGAGTCAGCCGTCTTTGATTTTCCTGTTCCCTTTCCTTTGGTCGCTGGCGTTGTTTTTGGTTTGGCCAACTCAACTGCAGTTGGCTTTGGTGTAGACGGCGTTACCGGCGTTGTTTTTGCGCGTGTGCGAGGCGGCTCCGTTTTGGAACCGGGCTTTTGCGTTCTGGCGGCAGGGGGCTTCTGTTGCATTGCCGACTTAATTGCTGCCTCATTATCCTTGAGGATTTTTTCCTGCAATCTTTCAGTTGATGACTTTCCTTTTCCCTTCTCCTTTCCTGGTGCCTTGCCCGTTCCCTTGCTTGTTCCCTTACCCGTTCCCTTACCCGTTCCCTTGCCAGTTCCCTTGCCCGTTCCCTTGCCCGTTCCCTTACCCGTTCCCTTGCCCGTAACTGGAGACGTACGCGCAGTGACTGCTGGCGAAGGACTGGTTGGCTTTGGCGGACCATACATTGGACCCTCGAGTTGTCGAGCACTTGATGGCGGCAAACCGCGGGCATCAGCAAATGCGTTGCGCTGTTGGGTCGGGCTCAACCTACCGCGAACTGAGGTTGGAACAGATTTTGGACCCCTTGTCCACAGTTGTGCTTCGTTTTTTACTATCCGGCCAGTACCCTTAATAAGAGTTGCAATCCGCCCACTAGCAAAGCGACTTCCAAGTTTGCCAGCAAATCCCTTTACCGCGGCACCAGAACCAGGCAAAGCAATAGATGCAGCAGTAAGAGCAGTATTGATTACTGCTTCTCCTGGAGTTGCTTCACGAGCCTTAAGGCGAGGATTAATTCGACCAACGGTTTGGTTCCATGCAGGAGCAACAAATGTTGCTTGCATGCTTTCCGCCTGGCTCAAAAACTCTTTTTCCAAAAATTTTCTTGGAGCCTGAATAGCATCCGTCCAGTTTTCTGTTTTGCCAGCCCAACCAGTAACCTTTGACCAAGTGGATGGTCCCGGACGCTGAGTCCCTGGTTGAACCTGACCAGACTTCCAACCTTCAACCGATTGACGCCTAACACCCATCATTTGAGTTGGTGATACGCGGGCAGTGCCGGAATCTGTTCTTTGATTTGTGTTTGGATTGCCAACGGTTCCAGAACTTTGTGAAGAAATGCGTGCACGCACAGCAGCAGCGCGCTGAACATCTTGCGCGGTCATGAATCCTTCGCGCTCGATTCGACCAATTTCAAAATTGCGCCTCAGGGCTGCGCGATCAACCGGCTTTCCTGCTGCTTCAAGTTCTTGTGCACGAGTTCTAACATAAAAGCGCTTACGGGCCTCTGCTTTAGAAAGATTCGGGCGAGAAGCGACAAACGCCTTTCGCTCTGCTACCCTCTTTCCTACAGCCTTGGTGTTCTTTTTTGATGCCATGATGCTCCTGCGCGTACCTTCTAATAAGGTAGCACAGTCATGCACTCATCCAAGATGGTCTCCATAGTCTAGGTGGTGCGACGACTGGACGCAACTGCGGCATGTGCAGTTCAGCGAACCAATGTGCCATCACTAGGTCGGTTCCGTTCTTTTTATCTCTAGTCCAAGATGTCATCTCGTCGATAAACGCCAGCGTCTTCCAGTTGTCGCGCAAGTCTGGCAAGCGAACCTGTCCGGAACGCCACAAAGGCGGCAGCAAAGCCTCTACTCCAAGGTTTTCGTCCAGTTTGTTGCGGCTAGTCGTGTGTGGCACCACGTTCACGCGCTGATAAGCCTGCCATTTACGCACAAAATCGTGCGCCAACAAGAATCTTTGGGCAGCGTTGATCTCTACGATCCAGTGAGTGATCGGATAACCCAGTTCGTAAGACCTTTCTTGCCAATACTCCATGATTCCGGAGTACTCTCCGGTGCTGGTGTCGTATCCAAGCAGTTCTTCGGCGGTCAATTTGGTGCGTTCAATGTCAACTAGGTACCTAAGGCCTGTTTCTGGCTGGTAAAGCCACCACTGGATAGCCCAAAACATGGTTGGGCTGGGGTCAACCGAGGCTATTGAGATGATCGGCTGCGAAAGATCAGACGGTATGTATCCAGGACGGCGGCCAATGTCAATACAGCCAGGGTAAAGAACCCCATCAGGACCCATGCCCCCAGTCGCCCAAGTACGTTCGATGAGGTAGTGGCCTTCCGGCATGTCTTCCTGCTGGTAAACCACCTGGAACTTTGCTGGCGTGTTGTATCTGATGTAGGAAAGGTCACGCCACGATAGGCGGAACGGCTCCAGGAGGGGGCCGTCTGGCCACGGTGGTGCGTCCCTTCGTTTACAGGCTGCTGTTCCATCGTCCAACTCCTCGTAGTAGGCCTTGTAAACAAGGTGGTGGTACTTGTAGGACTTTTCCGGTTCTACAAGATCGTCTTTGTTCTTGACATCGCTCCCGTCATACTCCTCCATGTCCTCATAAGTGACTTTGGAGAGACAATGGGCGTATAGGTCTTGAGGCCCCAAACGCTGACCTATAACGGCAAGAATGCCGCCTGGGTCGACGCGTGCCTCGGCCATCGAATCCCAGCGCTCAAGCAGTTTATCGCGTGCTACAGATTCCTTGGCGTTCTCCGGGCTGGCCACGTCATCAAAAAGAACCAGGTCGGCGCGGTGCCCAATGAACTCAGACTCAATACCGTACGCAGAAACGGTTGGTTCCTTGTTGTCAAGACCTCCAGAGTTTTGTTGTTCGACCACAAACTCTTCTGCGCGCCACAGAGCACCCAGGTAGTTCGGCTTGAATCGCCCATAGTCAAGCGACAAGCACCCCTCAGCATTTACAGCCAGGCCTCGAGCCACCATCTCCGGGTCTGGCTGGATTGGGGCTGCGCGCTCTAGGGTTTCACGGATGCGGCGGGAGTACATCTTGGCTAGTGTCTGGCTAATTGATCCAATCATCACGCGGATAGCGCGGTTGCGGACGATACACCAAACGGCCACATCGTGGAAGAGCGTTGACTTGCCCACGCCGGGAGGGCAATTAAGAACCATGAACTGCTTCTCGGGGTGCTCCAACATTTCTACGATCTTGTATGCGGCATCAACCTGCCAGGGGCTGGGGATGCGTCCTAGATACACGCGCCGAAAGTAATCGAAGTCTTCCAACCCGCGTTGAGCCCTTGGGCTCAACCGGGAAGTTGGTATTACGGGGGGCATGTCCTTCATGACCACCCGGTCGCGCTCTACAGCGTGGCCCCCAGAGGGCTTGGTCACCGCCATCTTGACCTGCTCCAACTCCAGGCTGGTCTGCTTGGCCTTGGCCGACCACTTAATGGCGGTGTTGTAGGAGATGCCTGCTGTGCGGGCAGCCTCCTTCAGCGTCACACCAGATTGCAGGGCCTGCCAGAATAGGGCTCGGTCCTCTGCAGAGATCGCCCTCCGCCCTTTATGCATTTACGGTGCCGGATAAAACTTTCTAGGACGCTTTGGCTTTACAAGCCTTTTTATTGTTGGGATAAGTTTATCAGCGTTAGCGTTTTTACGCGGAGCAACACCGGCTCTATTCAAAGCCTTTTGAAGGGCTTTGTAGGTTTCAAGATACCCCTCGACAGTGTTTGCATTTATGTCATAGGAAGGAATTTCTTTTATTACCTTTCCTGGCTTCTTTGACACATCGACCACTGATTCAAACTTTGTATTCTTGGCCAGTTTGTGATCGGTGTTTTTTAGGACTTTAGTTCCTTTCTTTGGAACTTTGGCCACATAAATACTTCCCTTGCTAGATGCTTGCTGGGTGGCATAGGAGTTTGCCTGACGTATTAGGTGCCAGGCCTGGTTCTTCCTGGGGTCAAAGCCAAACAAAACCTTCTCATTTGGAAGAGCCCTGCTTCCAGCATTGGGTAGCAATTGCTGAATTCCCTGAGTTCTTGACCCGTGAACAATTACCTTTTGTCCAGAAAGCACATTCATGGTTGCGGCCACTGGATTGACCACACTTCCTGACTTGACAGCAGAAGCATAAATTTTTGCACCTTTAGTAACTCCGGCGGCAGCACCAAAGCCAACGCCAGCAGCAGCGGCGTCTACGGCAAACGATTTTAGACCTTCTCGCTCAGCCCTGGACTTGGTGGCCGGTGAGGCCACCATCGACGCTGGAACCATAACGTTGCGATGAAATGAGCCAGCAAGGCCTCCGGATACATAAAGGTCGGCAGCCTTTGCCCCAGTCCCAACCACAGTCCTGGCAGTGTTCCTAAACTGTGTTACCTGCGGCATCTCCATCGGGTTGCGCTGGGTACCAGTTACAAAATCGCTGACACCACGGACTACGCCCCAGATGTCATCTTTGATTCCTTTTGGTTTGCGTGCCATTGACTTGCCATCATACACAAACTGGTGCTATGCTCTTGCCGCAACTCATCAAGACCCGCTCGCTGGGAAGCGCCGGGCATGCATGGGCGTACACCGGTTGCATGGTGCGGGCCAAGAACACGCGGGAACGCGGGTAGACCTCTGACCCCCGAGTCAGGGGAGCAGCGTGTGAACGTACAACACAAACAGGTGTCGGCTAAAAACCTTGGCTACGGCCACCTCTACTTCGGTAGGAAGCGTGGGGGGAGTCTTTTCTTTTTCTTTTTTCTTTTCTCAGTATGCCGTAATACAGGAAACCACACATCGAGCAGTACTCAAGTGTGCAAAAAACACACATGTAGAGGACGGGTATTTATGTAGGGGGGTAGGGGGGGTGGGGCGGCACACCCCCCGTTAGGAGAGTGTACCGCCCCGTTAGCCTTAGGCGTTCTGGAATGTCCAGAGTTCAGCCTCGGGCTGACCGTTATAAGGGTTAGCAGGCAGGTCGCCGACCTTTTCTACAAGTACCTTATCGGACTTGTTACCCCAACGATTAGTTACGGTAACTTTTTGCCCTTTCTTACCCTTGCCGAAGACTCTAAGCCCCCAGCGTTTCGGCTCCTTACTGATTAGGGCGAAGTTCGCCGTCAGCATGGCTTGTCCTTTCTCTAGGTGTCGAGGCTCATCCTCGACGACATCCACCCTACTAGGAATGGGGGAGCCAGTCAAGTAGGGTTTCTTAGCATAAGTATTATGGTATCGAAGCGTAACTAAGCGTAACTAAGCCCCCGAACTAGCGATACGCAGAAATGTCGCGGTAGCGATACTTAGTGTTGTTGTGGAAGCGGTTAGAGCAGGTCTATCGAGGGATTATTGCCTAGCGACTTTCAGGCTCACCCTCAATAGACCCACTCACCCGTAACTTAGCCCTTTTTGGTAGCGATTATGAGCCCTACGACTAGAGCCCATACGCCTATAGCGATAAGGCTTTGCGTAGTGCTACTCATCCTCACCATCCCTTAGGTTCCTGATTGTTTCCTTTACCAATGAGGCAAAGGTTTCGGGATACTCACGCTTGATCCTACGCGGAAGCATAAGCCCTATGTAAATGTTCTTTATCGCATCTACCTCGTGCTCAGCATAAGTGCTCAAGTCCTCAGGCTCACCATCAGCAGGGTCATAAATCCTCGTAATGGTTTCGCCGTCAGGCTTACGCCGTTCGGTGCTTACGAAGGAAGGCGTAGCGAGTACGGTGAACTTACTACCATCCTCGTAGTTAGCCCTGCCAATAAGCCCTACGGGCTCTACTTGGTCACAGATAACGGTCATAAGTTGATTGTTTCCGAACCCTGCGCCCAAGCCGTCAGCCTCAGAACATTCCCCTAAGTGCTCAATAGAGCCACCAGAGTAGCCTTCAGCCTCAGGATTAGATACGCAGTGATGGTTTAGCACTCGACCTGGATGCTCAGACTCAGCCTCAAGCACTTCGCTAATAGGAACTTCCCTAATAGCGTAAATGTGAGCACCTGAATCGTGGTTCTCATCCATAGCCTTAGAGACAAGCCCAAGCACTGCTAGATGCTCAGACTTAGCCTCACTGTCCAATTTCTCACTAGCGTTATCCATTACGGACTTGAGTTCCTGTAGTAACAGTTCCTCGGGATTCATGACTTACCTCCTTGTAGTTTCTTCATTAGTCTTACTGCTTCGTTTACCGTATAGACATGGTGGATGCCATACCTCTGAACTATCCGCTTACATTGGAGTTCTAGGCTATGGCTATTGACATCGCCCAAGCCCGTAACTGCGCCGTCAGATACCCAAATAACGGGCTGACTGCTACTTGACCTAAGACCTACGCCGTAAGCCAAAGCAGGTGCGTCACAGCCGTTACCGCCAGGGAACTCAGGCAAATGTCTAACTTGCCTACCCTTACGGGCTACGACCCAAGCGTTGGGATGTTCCTCGTCAGCCCGATGCCCTGTTGAGTAACACACAACAGTAGCCCCTGCTGATGACTTCATCAGTTCGGCTAGGTCGTAATCGGTTAGGTTCATTGAGCCTGAGCAGTCGATTACGACTACAGCACCAAGAGACCTAGTCTTACGGCTAAAGATACGTCGCTCAGGGTCAGTAATCATACGCCCAATGTTGCGAGGGTACTTACCCTCATTGGTGTAAATGTTACGCCTACCTAGTTTGCCCGTATGGGGAATGTCTAGGTCAGGCTTACTGACGAACAACGGATACCATCCCGTAAGTTCAGCACTAGTGTCTATTGGCTTACCGTTACCGAACTGACTGCTCAGCCGCTTACGCTTACGCTGATGCTCAGCCTGCTTGGTCTTGCTTCTAAGCGAGTTAGAGCATGACTGAGAAGCACCGTCAAGCACTCTAGCCAAGTCTCTCCACATACGCCTAGCATGGTTACGCCGATACTTGTTATCGGAGTTGATGCCAAGCAGGTAGCGCAGCCTACTGTTTGGGTAATACTCAGCCGAATCCTTGTAGGTTTCTAGCACTTCCCTTACCTCGGGCTTTACAACCGTAAGCAAGTCGTCAAATGCTTTAGTTCCAGCATAAGACAGAGCCTCAAGGAACAGTGACGAATGAGGGTTATCCTCGTTTAGCATTTGCGCTAACGGGGCTACGCTCATAGTCCCTTGTGTTGGGTCATCACCGTACGCATTACGGTAAAGGTGAGTAGCAACTAGCGTAGAGGCAGCGTCTATGGACTGAGGGCTTACACCCCAAGACTTAGCCTGCTTCTTAGCGTTGGGGAACTTCACTCGGCTGAGTGCCAACCCATAACGCCGTAGCCTGTTGCTAATCGTACCGTTACCTGTAGGGGCATAGACACCATGCTCACGAGAAGCCGTACCATGCTCAACCCTTACATCATTGAGCGAAGTGGCAGAGCCAGCGTGAGTGTATCTATTGTGAGGCAGTAAGGGTCTTTCACCCAATGCCTCAGGGGCTAACTCAGAGCGCGTCATGGCTTACCTCGACTTGCTTGATAGCCAAAGCGTCTACCATCTGCTCAGCGATACGAGGCAAAGCCACCAATGCTGAACGGTTGAGGTCGTTAGTGCTATCGTAAAGTCCAGCGAACTCTACGAAGTTCCTAAGCGAGTACCTGTCAGGACCTTGCTTACTAGCGTAAGCCATAGCAATGTCCCTAAGGTATTCGGGCAAGTGGCTAATAGCGTCAGGATGAGGCTCATCTATCCTAATCTGTACGACCAAGCGGTCAAGCACAGCAGGCGCCAAGTCCTCAGGCTCACCGTTCATCGTTGCCACTACGGAGAAACCATCCTTAGGCTTTACGATTTCGCCTGTCTCAGGATGTTCCCAACTACTAGAAGCCGTAGTGTCAATGAGAGCCATAAGCCGTGACTCAACATCAGAGTTTACTCTGTTGATCTCATCAACTACAAGCCTTGCGCCTTCACGCCAAGCCTTGATACCTACGCCTTCACGGAACTGCCAAGTACCGTTAGTGCTTTGACGATAGCCACCGATAAGGTCACTATCAGTCATTTCCTCCGTACAGATAAGGCGATAAGCATTACCCGTCAAGTGGTAGTTCATACCGAAGTAAGTCTTACCCGTACCAGGCAAGCCATACATAAGTACCCTACCTAAGTTGTTAGACAAGGCAAAACTAGCCATGTCCCAACCCGTCATTGTTACTGCTTCCATGATTACTAACCTCCTGTTAGTTGTTATTGTTATTGTTTAGGTGACATACTGCGATAACTTCTGCTATGCATATGTCAGGCATAGTATTTATGGGGCTTATCGCTACCCCGTAACGCCTAGGGAGAAAGGGGTAAGACCTAGGCGTACTCTGATTCAGGCTCAGTAGCCAATGTGTTAGCGAGGCTATCCTTAGCGATAGCAATAATGACTGAAGCGTCATTGTCGCTAATGCCACCCCTATCCTTAGAAGCCCCGATAACATTCTCTATGTAAAGTTCGTTATCTACATACGCTTGGCGATAGTGAAACCAAGCGTTTAGACTTGTTGAGCGAAACGCAAACTGCTCGTACAGTTCGCTCATTGCGGATAACGACCTAAGTACCTCATCCATAGTGTTAGTTGCCTTTCTCTTAGTAAGCCGTAGCCCCCGTTGGACTCAGCACGGCGAGCCTAGCCCGACGCAGGGCGGCAGTCAAATGTTCCCCACACTTAGCCCCGACGAGTTAGTTGTTATGTAACGCTAACCCGTCAGGGCTAATCATCCCGCTACTGATGTAGTGGTAGCGGTAGTGGTGGTAGTGGTAGTGGTAGTGGTAGTGGTAGCCCTACTCGGACTCTTCGTCCTTGAGTTGATCGAACATGTCACGCATTAGCGATGGTGCCATGAACGATGCCATCATTGCGTCGATCATCTTGCTCTCACCATTCTTCACATTGTCGTACGAGGTATTGCTCTCACCGATCAACTCACCTGTCTTGGCGTTACGGATAATGGCGTAGACACCAGCATTGGTGCACATAGCGGTAACGACTACGTCCTTTGCGTCACTTGCTTCTGACGGGCGAACATCTTCGGTAGCCGCAACCTCACTGCCAAAGCCACCAACCCTAACGATCAAGCCAACGGGCTCGTTCTTTATGAGTTTGACGATTAGTTCACGGGAGAACAGCATTGCGTACATGTCGCCATGACTTGCGAGGTGCTCAATGCCAAGCAGTCCACCTTCATCTGTGTCAATGTCGTCAGGTTTGTTTAGCGTAACTACCTGACCTTCCGTCTCCCTGACCTTGTCCATAGCATCGCCCATGTTGTCAGCGAGTATCGTTACACCGAATGCACTGGCAACACCATCGGGATCACCGAACTGTTCCCACATGTGCTTCTCGATAGACCTGAAGTCTTCCGATACGCTCTCCATGATGTCGCCAATAAGATTGGCTTCCGCTTCTTCTATGATTGATTCAAGTTCTGGGTGGACTTGACTATCGTTATGTTCCTGTGACATGATTTGCCTTTCGTTGAAGCGCCCCAAGCGGGGCGGTGCGACCAGACTAGCCCGCCGCCGAGGGACACGCAAGCGGGCGTGAACAAGACCCGCACACACGCGGGCGCACGCTCGGAATGAATCATTTCGCGTTGTCGTGGTAGCGGTTGCGAAAGGCCGCGTAATCTTTTGCTCTTTCTACTTGCTCCGGTTCAAGTAGGTCAGCAACACCGATTGCCAAATCCGCAATGGCACCCTTGATGTGTTCGGGTGCACGTAGCCCAGCAAGGAGTAGTTCTGTGAGAAGGTTCTCCGCTTTTTCTTTGTCATTTTCCGTCAGCATTCTTCCTACCTTTCAGTTCCATTGTCTCAGGTTGTGAGTGTCTATTGCAAATCGGGGGCTCACTGAGGCGTACGTATGTCGTCAATGAAGTCAAACACTTCTTGCATTCCCACTTTTGACTCATGTCTTCCTCCTGAACATACACACCTGCCAACGACAGGGTACTTCCGTCCTTCCCATTCTTCGCTTTCCACGTAGATCCAGCCACGCTCACACTTGCCACAGTATCCACCCCACTCCTGCTTGCTGGCCATCCTGATGATCGAGTTGATTCTCTGCAGCGTTGGGAACACTGGCTCATTCTTGACCATCTGCAGCACCTTCTTTGCTGCATCTTCGGACAGATCGATGAGACTATCCTCCTGTCTCCATGCAGACTTGACCGTGTTACGTGCGATGTTCGTTGTCGGGAAGTATCCGCAGATTCTGTCTACGAATAGATCAATGTGTTCTGGTGTCACCTTTCCATCTCCTCATGTTGATTGTGTGAACCGCTATGTATGCGGTTGACCCCATTATAAAACCGTATTGCTCTGTCGTAAGACTGTATGCCACCCACAGGAATTCTGCAACTATGAGGATTGAGAATGACCACCATTTCCTGTAGCCAACTGCAACCATGCCGATAATTCCTATGACCGAAAGAAGCCACGACCACCACTCCACTAAAGTTCTGTGCCCTGACTCATCGCAACCTGGATGCGGGACAGCATGCTCTTCAGCCTGTAGATTTCATCTCTCGCATTTGAGAGTTGTTCTCTCAGGTTTGTCAACTCTTCTATCGAGTGCGACAAGGCTGTGTTCAGATCGTCGCATCGTTCCTGCCAGTATTCCTCTGCTGTGCTCATTTCTTTTTTCTCCGTTCTATTTCTTTTTCGAACTTCTCAATCAGTTGGACAAGTCTTTCTTCGTCTGCCTTGCCTGGGTATACCTTGCGAAGAAATCTGATGGTGTCATAAAGATCAGTGAGGAGCATCGTTGCTCCACGAGTGGATGCCGAGCATTAGCATGCGCTCCTTCGGAGTCTTGCCTCCCCAGATTCCATACTCAAACCTGTTGTCCAAAGCGAACTTGAGGCACTGCTTACTGACCTTGCATGCTTTGCAGATACCTCTCGCTGTTTCTATTTTCTTTGCCGGTGAGCCACGATCAAAGAAGAACAAGTCTCCTAGACCCACACAGTTTGCTTCGTCTTGCCAGTCAAAGTTCTTGCTAACGAGCGTCCACGTTTCGGCTATCTCAGCCATTGCCTTTTCCCTCCGTTCCTGTTCTTTCTTTTCTTTTCTATCCACGAGCCCACCTATAGGCTCCAGTGACCGAGCCCTCCGTTTTCATACAGATACTTGGCAACAGCAAGATTGCAGTGGACATTTCGCAGGGCGTGTTGAACCATGCTTCTTTCCACCTTGCAGATGTTGGATGTAACTGTAATCCATGAGCCTTGGATTTGCAACAATCCCACATCGGGGAACCTTGTCCACCTAACAGCGGAGGTGGAGCGCGGGTTGCACCTGGATTCTCGCCAGGCAATGTAACTAAATACCTTGGGTGGCAAGCCATACTCCCTGAACAGTGGCACCCACTGGGGGCACCTCATCTCTTTGTTCCGTGGGATTGAGGCTCGAGCCACATCGTCCTTGGGGGCTGATGCATAGACCACTCCTGCTGGACTGGTCAGTGCTACCCCTGCGAGAAGTGCGGCCAATAGCCGCATAGCATTCTTCATCGGTGTGCCTTTCATTATAGTGCCTTTCTATTTTCCTTACTGGATAAGGGCTACAAGTTCTGCGAACTCCTCAAGCGTCATTAGAACTATACCTTCGGATGTGCCGTCAGGCATTGCTACCATAGCAAAAGGACGTATGTCTCCGGCGCTCTTCGAAGCGCTCGATTGAGCGCGAGCCGCGAAGAACCTTGTAGCGATCGGGCCAACCTGCGCACCAGCCTTGACCTCAATGCGGAATCGACCCGACCAGTCTTCTTCATGCCTAGATCCCTGGTGGCCCGTAGCAACAAGGCCCAACTTCTTGCGAGCACGCCGAGCCTTACTGTCGCCTTTCGTTCTATTCCGTTTGCCTCTGGCCACAGGATCACCGCAACCTTTGACCCTACGCTTACCGTCACGGCCCGGTCTGCCCAACGCCCCAAACTTTGGACATCCATGTACCGAACACTTGTCTTGCTTTCCCTCACAATCGCCTTTCCTTTCATCTGTCATGTGTTTTTGAGACCCGATTGGATCAGGACACGAATGGTCTCCGACCTATTCAGGTTTATCTTTTCTGATACCCGAGCAATCTTAGCCAGCAACTCTGGCTCGAGTCTAATTGCTATGAGTTGCTTTGGGTTGCGCCTCATTTGAGGGCAGTAATCAAAGCGGATGCGTCACCCTTGCTGAGAGAATCGAATGAGTCAATCTCCCTGCCGAGGGTTGCCGATGCCAGGTCGACCTGCTCCTGCTTGCTACGGATTCCTTGGTTGCCCATGAGAGCGCGGATCATGCCAAGTTGCTTGGGTGATGCTGGCTCTCCCGGGTTCTTGATGGTCACGTTCTTGGGTGGTGATACCACTTCGCCACCAAAGGAGTCAGCCAACTGATCGACGATTGCATCAATGCCCTGTTGCTCTTCGTACCGAGGCTGAGGCTGGCGTGGTGCTGGAGCAGAGTTGTATCTGTTGACCTTGTCCATCTCCTGCCTGCTGGGGCGTGGTGCTGACTTGGACTGGAACCCACAGTTGGCCAAGCCCCTACCAATTGCCGAGGTATCTGCGTTCTCGACGTGCGCGGTCTTATTGACTGGGCTTGAGCCACGCACTTCTTCTGCGTATCCAGTAGCAACTGGGCGATCATCCTCACGGTTGAAATAAATCTCAGCCTTGATGACCACCTTGTTGTCGTCGTAGTGAACCATGCTGGTAAGGATGCGACCCTCGGGGTGCGCCTCCCAGAACTTGACCAGTCTTTCCTCGACTGTCTCGTAACTATCCAGATTGAATCCCATCACTTGCTCCTTTTTGTTTTCATTGTTCTGTATTGACTACGCTTCTTGAACTTCGCAACCAATGCTGGGTGCGCTTCGGTCAGTGCCTTGGTGTCTACGGTCTCACGGCTGTAGGTCTTCCATGAAACTATCTCCGCTCCGTTGAATGTTCCAACCTCACAGTCCTTGAGCATCTCACCGATCTGTGCCTGCAACTCGTTCTCTTGCTTCTCTAGTTCCTTGATTGCATCCTTGAGGTCTATGAGTTGCATGACTGCATCCATCCCCTCATCGCCAATCTCCACCCTCGATGGCGTGGATTGTGGATACATCTTGTTGACCATCTCGTAAGAAGCAACCGCACCCTCTGGCATCATGCCTGCGTCGATGGACTCCAGGAACTGAGCCACGGCACTCTCATGTGCCTGCTTCTCGTCGGAGGTTACAACCTGGGTGTAGCGGTGCATGTCGAGATCGCCGTCAAAGATGATCCACTCGACCTGGTCGTGACCAGTGCACATGGCCTGCTGTACGCCCTGCCAGTACCAGTGATCTGGCAGTTCTCCCGTCCATCGCTTGCGGGTGGACTTGACTTCGTATGGCTTGCCCTCTGGATCAATGGCATCCAGGGTGGCGATGAGCCTGCAGTTGCCACGTTCGTAGCCATACATGATGTCCGGAGTCTGTAGAGGAACTTCGGTTTCGCTAATCCACTGCACGAGCATTGGCTCCATGCGATTGCCACGCTCCATGTCCTTGGTGGGTGGAAGCGGTGCGGGTGGATTGTCAGCCAGCAACTCAGCCGCCAGTTCGGCAGATGATGTGTACGGGTGCTCGTTGTGCACAGCCGCCGCTACCGAGGCAGAGATAAGTTTCTTGCCGTCTTTGTTTTCCCAGCGCACACGCAACCATTCTTGGCTACCGTGTTCTGGCTTGTTGATTGTGTAGTGCATGACCCTCCAGTCGTTGTGATACGACTGTATCACGGATAGTGCTGTGGAGCAACCTTCTCTTCAAGAAAATCTGGCTGGTCAAGAACAACAGTCTTGATAATCATTTCGTTCGGTATGTGCACGGGCATGCCAGTTGTTTCCAGGTTTGGAACTTCATCCGGGAAGTAAGAGTTGACAAGTGTGACGTATCCACTCAGACACTCAGGCCACAGCCAGCCAACGGTAACCACCGTCGCTTCCGTGGGCTTGTAGGTTTCTACGTCAGTCCACCCGTTGTCACCGTCAAAGGCATCCCGCCAGTGGATTGCAACAAGTGGCCAATTGCACTTGGCCATAACGCCTCAGTCTAGCCAGACCGTATACTCGGCTGTTACCCTACCCTTGTCTGGGTCTACGAAGTGCAGGCGCTGACTGGGTTTTCCAACAGCGGCAACGAACACCCTGGCATACTCGTTGTGTGACTCAGGGCTACCGGAGACAAACACGCGCCCACCATTGGCGAGCGTCAGGCTCATCGGGGTATGGAAGTGACCCATGTACACATCATGAAAATCCTCCACCACCCCTGTGGCCCAAGCGTTGCACTTGCGGAGGATACCGAAGGCGGGCACGTTGCCACCGTACGAATTCACCTCATCTCCGTGAACAAGCAGGGCCCTGTAATTGCCGACCCTAACGATCTGATGCCAGTCCGCTGACATCTGCCAGGTCACGCCCTTGATACCAGCGGTGCGCTCGCTGGCAATCTTGTACGCCATGCGGTCGATGTTGTCTCCGCTCGGCATGTCGCCCTTGCGACCGAGCCTTCCGTGGTTGCCGAACTCACACACAATCTGGACTGTGTCAAAGTTTTGAGCGAGTGTCTTTACGGTTTGTTCAATAATTCGTACGACCTCGAACAACTGTTCGAACAGGTGGGCTTCAACTTCATAGGCTTGACCCGGGAAAATTCCAATACCCTCGACCATGTCCCCGCCCAGCATGACCACGCAGTCCCTAACTGGATGGTGTTGGCGCTGGATGTTCGTGAGTTCAATCACCTTGTTGGTCATCTGCTCGATGCGATCAGCCAACGTGGTCAGCCCGTAGGACACCGTCTTCTTTCCAGCCTGCCAGTCAGTCAGGTGCACCAGGGCTACCTCTGGCTTGCCCTTAGCCTTGCTTTGCTTGGGCTTCTCTATCTTGGCCGGAGGAGCCGCTCTCAGCGCGTCTGAGGCCGCTTGGTAGACGGCATTGACAATGTCCTCAGACTTGCGTTTCGCCTTCGCCTCGGCCTGCTGAGCGCGTCTCAGGGCAGATTTGAGTTCTGCTATGACGCTGTCTGCCTCAAGGTACTCGTTGAACTTGGTCACTTGTCTCCCCTTAGTCTCAGGATTGTCATTGTGGATGTGTGGATTCCCATTGCCGCAAGTGCCCGCTGTATTGCCGGTGCTGAAATCTTTGGGTTCTCAAGGGCGGAAAGGAAATCCTTGTATGACTCTTCGTCCAGTTCTTCCTGTAGCCTTTGGGAAAGGGGTACCTTCTTGGGTTCTTCTAGTACTTCTGTGAATCTGCTCATGTGCCCTCCTTATAGTGACCCGGGAGCCGAGAAAGGCGTAACAGACCCCCGGGTCAATTACAAGTATACATACGGTGCAAAACAGTTGCAAGCATTTATGACTGTGTGTATAGTGGTTGCACAACCTAGAAGCGCATGGCCGTACCACCCTTGCAAGTGGCGGGGCAAGAACACCAGGGAACTGGGGTAGGTCTCCCATGTCTGTGGGAGAGGCAAGTATCCGTGAGGACGTAGGTTAGGGAACTGGGCTGAGGCACCCCGGTGGGTGGACAGTTACTTCTTTTTCTTGTGGTCCTTCAGTATGTGTGTGTCAAGCCTGTCATCCAGCAGGTCGACCTTGTCCTCAACCTTGACCACGTTACGGTTGACCACACGGAGCATGTCCATGACCGTCATGTGATCCTCACGGTTTTCCTTCCGGAACCTATTCACATACGCAATAAGAAGTCCAAAGGAACCAGTAACCACAGAGGCTAGGACGATGCCCCAAGCCTGGCTCATGCCGGACTGTCCATTTTTTGGAATACTTTTCTTATCTCCGCTGGCGACCTCTTTCCATCGACCTCGATGTGGAACCAGTCTCCGGTGCCACCAAACTGCACTGTTGGCTTTTGATACACCAGCCATACACCACGGTCGCACCTCCACGTTCGTCCATGCTCTCCGTATTGATAATCGATGCACATTTCCAAGCCGAGTTCATCAGCGTTTTGCACGATGAAGTTCATTGCCTTGACCGCCTGACGCCTGCCTCCCTTGGGTACACCCTTGGTCTTCATGTACCTGTATGAAACATCTGCCGCTCGTCCGGTTGCATGAACAGACAACTGCTTCTTTGAGCGCATGTCTCTCACCGCCCAGATGCCGTTGTTCCAGAGCGCAGGGAAGTAGCGCTCGAGTTGATTTACTAGTGCAACAGTTTGCTTGTTGGGTCCGTTGGCAACCCCATCCTTATTGCCCGTATACGGGCGTCGCATTAGTCTGCTCCGCGACCGAAGCGCTTATCGTGTGGATCAAGCCACGTGTAAATAAGTGGGAGAACTGCGATTACTCCAGCATTAATCAGGTCAAGAGGATCTCTTGTTCCGGACATGTAGAGCGCAATTGCTGAAGCAAGGAATACCTTTGCCCAGGACTTGACCATCTCTTTTGATTCGTGGCTCATGCTACGAATTTAGCAGATCAAACTTCGACGGCTAGCCACGCCATGTCGTCCTCTGACCAGTAGTAATCACCCTCAGGTCGAGGAACGGGTGCCTGCCAGTCATGGTTCTCATCCAATGTCCATGACGGGAACGGTTGCGGGGCGACGAACACGTCGGCGTCAGCGTCGTATGTAAAACCGATACCAGCGTACTGTTTACGAATGTTGTGGTTGTACGAGGTTTGCACCCAGCGTCCACCCAACAAGTTCTCGCAGAATGCAACTCCTACGGCTTCTGATT
>Ga0099850_1000399_pt1 | contig 19358 bp, 3 predicted proteins | sample CB_VirMetaG_5_FD_79182 | JGI IMG/M metagenome (GOLD analysis project Ga0099850, IMG submission 79182) | Freshwater to marine saline gradient viral communities from Chesapeake Bay - CB_1508_1D Viral MetaG | ecosystem: Environmental > Aquatic > Marine > Coastal | place: USA: Chesapeake Bay... | reverse complement strand
GGTTAATTCGCAGCCGCAGCCAGTGGCCAATCTGACAGCAACCACAATGACACGAGCCGAAGAACGAAGGCCAGCACAGGCACAGACACTGGCGATTGTGCAAAAAACCCAAGATACCTCTGCGGGTCTCAAAACGGAAACAGTTCCAATGGGTGGTGATTCAGGTATTCTTGAAAAAATCTACCAAGTGTTAATGAAAATTCTTGAAGCCAACATTAGGTGTTGTGATGCTAAAAAGGCTATTGAATCTGGTGATGCTAGTAAGATAGGAAAAGGAGTAGATACAGAAGCAACAAATGACTGTAGATGTGAACTTGAAGCAGCCCAAAAAATCATAGACGCTATAAATAATAGTGGTAGTATTAAGTCAGTATCACCAGAAGGTGGTGATGATACTCTTAAACCTAAACCTCAAGATAAAGATCCAAATAAAGATAGTGTTGAAAAGGAGACATTAAAAGCTGAACAAACCCAAGCTACCCTACAAACACTTGCATTTGTTACTGCCGCAATTGCTGGAGCGGGAGTCGCTGCTACATCGTTTGCAAAACAAGTAGCGGGGGCTGATAGCTTTACAGCTAAATTTGTTGGAAGGTTGTCTGAGACTGTAACCTTTATGACTTCAGCAGTTGCTGGTGTAAAAGGGTTTGCAGAATCATTAGATATCAGTTCTTTTGACGACCTGAAAGACAAAGTTAAAGGAGTGCAAGATGGTTTTAGCAAACTAGGAGGGGGATTAAAAGATAGCGTTACCTCAATATTCAGAAGCACAGCGGCAAATAAAGCGGCAGCAACATCTGAACTTAGAGAAGTAGCAGCAAATAACACCTCGACGGTGTCTGAAGCTAGAGAAGCGGTAGCATCGACTGCCGCAGCAACTACTGACACTGCTGAAGCTACTATGTCCGGTGTGGCTACAACCGCTGATGGTGTAGAAGCCGGTGCTAGCATAGGTGCGGCGGTTGCACTAGGACCACTTGCTTTACTTGGGATTGCTGTAGCAGTCGTAGTCGCCGGTATTTATTCTTGGATTAAGGCTTTACAGGATGACGCAAAAGCGAGACAAGATAAGGCAGAAGAGAGGGGTGACATAGAAGGATTTAGAGACGCAACTAAAGATTTAGTTGCAAGCGGTGGTGTTGCGGCCAATGCATTAGGGTTTTATAGTGACATGGACGAGGCTCTTGCAGACAACGCCGACAGAATTAGAGCCATATCTTACAAAGGTGTTGAAAAAGCACTTGAAAAAAGCGCCAAACAAATTAGTCAAGCTAGTGACGATCTTGCAAATGGCTTGATTAGCAGCACAGAAGCAGCAAGAATTTTTGCTCAATCTGGTGCTGAACAGGAGTTTCTAAAACAGGATAAAATTCTCGCTGAAACTCAACGCGCAGCACAATCACAAGCGCAAGCTACTGGTGGATTTTCTGATTGGGGTGGATGGTTTGGGCTTGGTAGAAGTGCTGCTGACATTGAAGAATCAGGAAATAAAGCACGAGACGTTGCCGAAACACGCGAAGAGAACAAGCGAAAACTTTTGGAGTCTAGGAGCTTTATAACAAATAAACAAATAGAGAATTCTGCTGTAGCTGGACAAAGTTTTGATCAGTTTTTCAAAGATTTTACAACAGATCCAAACACAGGACAGGAAAACACAGCCTTAAAACAAATCTACAATGAAAATAGCAAAGAGTTACAAGAACTAAAAAAACAATACGCAAATCAGCAGCAGGCAATACAGGAAAATATTAAATATTTAAAGGCATTAAACTTTGGCTTTAGAGATGTTGCTGGCAAGGCGATGGCTATTAGTGGTTCTATGGATAGATTGATAGCATCTCAAGAAAGTGGGTTTAATGCATTTGAACAAAACCTACAAATACTTGAACAGTCGCTAACTGAAGCCGCCGTTGGCATGGACCCGAAACAGATAGCGGCGGCGGCTGATAATCTAGAGCAAACATTAATCGGTTTCGGGGCTGATAAGAAGGCGGCTAAAGAAGCTTCTGATACAGTTAAGGGTTTATCTGCCGCCCAAGCCGGGGCGTCAAAAGCCCTTGAAGCCGCAGCAGGTCAATTGATTGGTCCCGGTGGTGGAGTAAAAGCAGATCCTAAAGCCGTTGAAAAAGAATTCAAAACAGCAGTAGAACAACAACTAGCTGGACTTAATCTTCCACAAGATGTTAAAGACAGAATTTTAAATGGGTTGGGGGATATTAATTTTAACGATCCAGCAGTACAGAAACAATTAGCGGCTGGTGACTTCAGCGCTTTAATAGATCAATCATTCGGACCTTTATCAGAAGAAATCAAAAAGCAACTATTGGGGCCGTATCAGGAAAGAGCAAAACAAGAAGGTATTTTAATAGACCTTACTAGGCAGCGTATTCAACTAGAACAGCAAGCTAACGAAGCCAAGAAGAAGGCTATTGATATTGAATTAGAAGCCGCACAGGCAATAGCAGACTTTGGTGGCAGAGCAGTAACCAACGCCGATAAAGTTAGCTTTGCTAACAGAAAACTAGATATAGATCTATCAGCCGCAGGAGTTCGTGGGGCTGGTGGAGGTAGCGCTAACGAGTTGGCAGCAGTTCAACAGAATATATTAGCAGATTTTAATAACCTGCAAAACAAAGCTAACGTAGCGGCATCAAAGGGTACTGGCGCTTTTCAGGGTCCGGGAGGCCAAGAAGAAGACAAACGACCACAACTACAAGCTGCACAGCAACAACTTATAGATTACACCCGTCAAAGAATAGCTTTGGTAAAAGAAGAACTAGACATTGTTAAACGTAAAAATGAGTTAGAAAAGAGTTCACTCGATAAATTATTATCTGGAGATGTAGAAGGATTTTTCCAAGATCAAGCTGCTGTAGGTGCGGCATCTGCATTACGTACAGGAAACCAAGCACTTATTGGTTCATTTTCAGCGTCTGCTATTGGTGCAGGATTTAAAGATTTACAAGGTCAGAACTTACCACCACAACAAATGGAAAGAATAGCATCTGGCGCTCTTGGATCTCTTGGTATACAAGATAGAAGATCTGCACAGGTATTAGCTGGAAACACAGCCGAAGAACAAAGATTAATGAGCGAGGGGCAACAATTAGCTGGAATATTAGGTGCTGCCGGTCAGGGGCTTGCTGGAATGTCAGAGATGGCTGTTGAGGCACAAAATGTGGTAATAAATACTGCTAAATTGCAGATGGGTGCTGCTGCGAATGTGCAAGCTCCTACTTTCAGTAAGGGTGGTATAATCTATGCCAACCGTGGTATATTTGTACCACGCGGCACAGATACAGTTCCCGCAATGTTAACACCCGGTGAGTTTGTAGTGAACCGGGCAGCGGTACAACGTGGTAATAATCTTGCTATTTTACAGGCTATGAATAATGGGCAACAAGCCAGTGGTCCAGCAATGGCTCGCGGTGGTACTGTTAGATACTATCAAAATGGTGGGGATGTAGGTGGCGGTGGCGCTGCAATTTCTATGGAGGTTGCTAATAAAATATCTTCATCACTCAACGGCTTTGTTACTGCTGTAGATAAACTTGGCCAGATGCAATTGAGTGTAAAATTAGATACAACTAATGTGAATGTAAACTTCAATGGAACTTCGTTCCTTTCCACTTTGACTGATAATATTAGAAAAGAAGTACTAGAAGAAGTTAAACGGCAGATACCAAATATTCAACATAGTGGAACTGGTGGTCATCAACTTGGCGGCGCAGTAATATAGGAATAAATAAATATGGGAAGCCCTGTTCAACTACAGTGTTTATGTCATAAAGTGGTAGAAACAACCGCGTCGGTTTCTGGTGGAATTGTTAAAGCTAAGATTGCATGTAATGCAGCTTCTATTAGAGCTAGTGTTGTTGCAACCGGTAGTATTAACTCTCCGGGGAAAGATAAACCAGTTATAACGCCGCTACGCAGCGTTTCAAGAAATTTAATTTTATCCGGTGTTGCAGATGTTTCCGCTAGACTTAATGGTACAATTGAACTTGACGCTACCCTAACGGCTGAAGGGTCAATACAGCCGGGCTTAACGGCGAATTATAAACCACGCAAAATATTAACGGCAGAGTCTGTATTAAAAGCTACATATACAGATAAAGTTGCTGGTGACTTTGGTATGCTTGGATGTATACAAAAACTGTATCCAATTAAAGATATTGACAACGGTGTATTCTTAGGTGGATATGGACTTGCCACAAGTGGCCTGTATAGCTTTATTGATGAAGGTGTATTTACACAGGATTACTATAGAGATGGCGGTCATGGTGAACTAGTATCAGATGACATTAATTCATTTATACAACCCTTTGCAATTCACACTGAAGGTACATTTAACTTTAAGTGTGAAGTTACTAAGCCCGTAACGACTGTTAAAGATACACGCATTAGATTCAGAGCGGCTGCACCGCTTTCCAATTGGGAAGCAAAGGTAGCACCTGAGTATCAGATAGAAAATATTAGATTTGAAGACCCATCTGGAAATCTTATTGCTAAGTATAAAGATATTAGACTATTTGGAGATGCAGATTATTCCGTATATCCAATTGTTAATTTTACAAACTATTCATCTGAACCTGAAACTAATTATGGTGCTCTCTATGAGTGGGAGAGCCGATATCCAGTATTAGATGAAGCAAGCGGCTATACATTAAGTTTTAATATTAAAGTTACAGATCATAGTGATGCATTTACTGCCGGGTTTGACGAAGGCTTTGAAGAAAATTATGTAATATACGAAAGTCACGCCAGCGGGAATGATTATCTCGCACTAGACGGGTCTCCAATAGCAACTCAGGATCAAGGATTTTTAAACCCGAATCAATCTATTAGAATATCCGCTATTGAAATCTGTAACAGTGGCACACTCGGCCCCGCAACAGAAAATTACCTGCCATTTTACGCTGATGTACAGGCCACTGGCAATAGAATTGAACGTAGAATTCGCCCAATCGGTATGCCAATCTATGGACATACAAATGAAATATATCCAGCCGTTAGTAGCATATGGTATGGCAGTGGAGATCCAAGCATTTCCAATGAGACGCAAGCTGGAGCCGCTAGAACTCTAGAGTTGTTAAACAGTGACTATCCAACACATTATATTACATTAAACTCCACTGGTCCAATTGCTGATTCCGGTAAATTACTTCTTGAGTTCGGACATAGAGCCACTGACAGTATTAGAGAAGTTACAAAGGGCGCATTTAACTTTGCGTTTGATCAGGCTCCGGGATGTCATAATGTTTCTGGTGCTTATAATACCCTGAATAAAACCGGTTTCGATTCTGTTGACCACTTCTTTGTAACAGACTGTGTATTTCTACGTGTGTTAGCAAAGAAGGCCATCGGTACTCGTGATTATGCAATAGACGTTGTTGGGTATAGTGATGATAAAATATTAAACGTCACACGGCAGATTGGCGGATTCTTACAGAATACGTCTGGCGACGGCAGTATACCATTAACCTCTGGATTTAATCCAGTAGACGATCTTGGTGTTGGAACAGAAGCATTATCTGATGCGGCACAGTATTACAAAGCTAGTGGCACAAATAATGCGGGTGGAGACCACTACTTACTTTCTCCAGAGGTTGTAACTTCCACTGAGTTTAAGTGGTATGAGATTCCACTGCAAGTATATGAAGATACGGTTGCTCTTGGTCGATCTCAAGATTACTCAATGAGTTCAAATTTTGAGCATTTGTATCTCGATATATTCCCACTGCCTAGCGGGGCGAGCATATCGCAAATCGAACTTATTGTTAGATACAGACCTCAAACTGGCCTTAACTTGTCGTCTGTAGGTGGAGAATCGCTACAAAGAATATCTGGCGATAGATCTGAAGCTAAATTATATCCAATCTCACGTCAGACATCTGATGATATTATTAATGCGGGTTCTGGGTACGCTCCGCTCTCTACAATAGAGAGCATTCCACACGGTTTTGGAACTCCCAATACTATTAAGTCTAACTACTCCAGAAGATGGCGTGGTCATACTGGTTTAGCAAATGGGCCGTTTGATCCAGACATGTTTGGATTTGCATATGAAAACCCACTATTAGACTTCCCGTTCCTGTCTGGATATTTTGATTTTACTACAGATAATGGTACAAATATCATACCAAGACAGGGCACATTAACTGGAACACTAACAACTACATACTCTGATTATAGATTTAAAAATACAGGCTGGAGATTTACTGACAATACATTGTTTACAGATCAATTACCGGGATATACAGGTAATTATCAAACAACTGACTGGACTGCATTGTCGAATGGTGTTAGCGATTTTCAATCGCATCCATTGTACGGGCAAATTGCAGACGCATTTGATACTGTTGTAAGAATATCTGGACATAACTCTTATATTAATTTTGGTGATGTTGACATTACAGATGCATTTAGTTTGTATGTGAGATTTTCACCTGACGCAAACGTTTCCGGCGTTGGATATGATTTATTTGAAAGCGGCGTATTAGCATCTAAGTGGGATTCTGCAAGTAATCTAGAGTTCGCCCTAGCATATTCTGGTGGCTACCTAAGAGGCTTAGCCAAAGATGCTGGCGGCACAATTCATAATGTACTTGATACTACCCATTATACAGATTATCAATTCCCACTAAGCGTTATTCTTACTTATAACGATCACGATTCAAGCGGCCTCAAGCTATATACAGATAATGAATTTGAAAATGGCTGGACCGTTCTTCGTGCAAGTTCTGTAGCCCCGTTTGAATTAACCACTGGATCAAGCGACCTGTTAGTTGGTAATTGCCCCGGTTCTGGGGTTGGATTCAACATGTTCTTGTCTGAATTCGGCCTGTCTAATAGTGGTAATGTTGTTTACCAAAATCCAGACCTTACACATAAACAGGTAACAGCTCAAAACTTCCTAGAAAATATAAGAGTAAAATGGTGGGATGCATCTGATGCTTACACTGACGATTCTTACAAGCTGTGGGATTATGTTAATGAAGATACGGTTACTGGATGGCATTTAGGCGATTTCAAGTATGCAGAATTTAATCAGGCATTTGATAGATGGACCAAGAGAACTGGTAGAGACTTAATCAGCTTTAAGATTGACCATCATGGATCTGGTTACTCACAAGTTACAGATATAACATTACCAACAACGGTAAATAATGATTTAGCATACCACAGTCAAATCGAAAATGATTTCTTACGATTTAACCTCAGCGATGCTGTAGATACTTTCTATTCTACTAACCGTAGAATTACAAAAAATCTACCAAGAGGTTACAAATTTTCCGAAGAGGCACTTGTTGTTGACAGTATAGTACAACATGCAGGTTCCGAATCTATAGTTTGGGAAGATGGGAATGTTGGACCTAAACTAATTGTTAGCTTGTATACTAAAAATCAAGAACCATACTGGACGGCAGATGAACCTAACTGGGGATTAGTAAATAGATATTATCATTATCTTACCCCCTCCAGCTATATGACCAAGCTGAAGAGTATATTTGATTATGATAGCTTGATAGATGAATCAGAAGAATGGGCAAAATTCCCGACTGAGCCGCGACAAAAAGAATTTAAGGAGAAATATTTCTCTGATGATATTAACGATATGTTCGTACAGTATGACGTTGCGTATCCATCAGGGGCCGCATTCTCCTCAAGAATTGATATTCATAGTACACACATCAGGTTAGAAGATGCATTTGTTACCGGCGTGGATGTTTCTGGAAGTATGGACTTGGTTTCTAGTGGCGGATACCCAGTCGCTGAATACTTGAATATGAGCGCATTTGGCAAGCACCACGAGGCGTCAGGTAGCTTTAATCTATATACTGTCGGGCCTATATTGATTGAAAACTCTGGCTTACCATTTTACACGAGTGGTGTAGTTGTTACAATTGGAGATCTTTCTGATCAACTAGGTTTCTTTACCAGTGGTGAATATGCATCGGTTAGTAATTCTGGTTTGATGTTGGCTATGTCCGGCTCGCCAGAGTTAACTATATACAATGACAATGCATCCTTTAATCTATTCACGCTTGGTAAGGCTACTATCACATCCAGCGGCAACGGCCATCTTGGCATGGCGCTCACCGCCCTTAATACTGATCTTTCATACATACCAAGTGGAAGCCCGTTATCACTATTTACTTATGGACATAGCGACGTTGCTGGAGCGGCATTCTCTGCTATGCCACTGTTTACTGTAGTAGATGATTCATATGGTTCAAATTCTGATAGAGATACGCTTAAACCATCTGGCACATTATCATTGAGAATGCTTGGTAGCCAAGCTCTATTCTCAAGATATCCAAACGGCGCGATGAACTTGTTCACGTTTAGTAACAAGCCGTCTGGATCTTTAAACCTCACCTTGTACAATGAGCCTAATGCAGCACAAGTCCTCGCTGAACAGATTAGTCTATTCACTGCGAATTACGATGTTACTGGAACTGGGTCAAACTACACAAGATGGTTTAATTTAAATTATGGCACAACTATTTCACTAGAAGACAATATTTATGCCACGGTTCCGGTTGATGATAATATTCGCGGTGTTGATATCGTTGGTTATGGATCATGTGACAGTGACAGTCCAGAAAAAGCTATTGATCCAGCAATAATTACTCACGATACAACTTGGAGACCAGAAACCTGTAACGACGGCGGTATATTTAGAGCAATTAATACCTACACATCCGGGTCGTGGAGCGGTAATTACTACGATATTAGAAAATATAATGGCCTAGTTCCAAATGCAACATATAATCTCCAGATGGAGATTTCTACCGGATCAACAGAATCTATTAAAGTTCCAAACGAGTGGGAAGAATGGGAGTATGGAACAAATGAAGATATCAATTTCTCTGGTATCAAACTAGTTGCCGATGATCCTGCTATTGGTGATTCAGGCATTAGACAGCCGGGTGATAACTACGGTAAAGCTGTAGCCGTTAAGGGCGACTTAATGGCCGTTGGTGCCCCAAATCAAACTGTTTTAGATGAACGTGGCTCTGGATTATCAAAGGCTGGGGCAGTATATGTCTACAGAAGAAATGAAGATACTGCTGGACAAAAAGCTACATGGACTGGTGAACAAAAACTGATTCTCCCAAGCGGTTTCCGTGGAAACTACTATGAAAATCTTCCGGGTGCAATTGTTAGCTTCCCAGATATCGGATCAATATCAGGCCGTCAGTGGTATCCCGGTCAAGAAGGCAGGGAGCTTGGATATTCATTAGATGCAGTGTCCAGCGGTAATAAAGAAATTATTGTCGTTGGTGCTCCGGGTGGTAACTTCAGTACAGATTTTGACACAGTGACAACATCCGGTATACCAATCGCCATGATGGTATTTGTCGATAAATCATCTATAGAAGACACAGAAAGCATTGAAAACACGGCAAACAAGTGGGATATTCTATATAAATATTTCTCAGCCCCGTGGAATGCCGGTGGTGACGAATTCCAGCCAGAGCTTGATATTAAATTACTTGTATTTGAAGTTATTAACGAAGATTATGAAGAATTACCACCAAAAGAATTCAAACAAAAATGGATATATCATGATTATGTAGTTAGAATTACAAATGAAGATACTAACGATATAAACGATATGGCTAGTGGCATCAAGAATCTATTTCATGAAGCCTTCCCTCACGACACAGGTCGATTACATAATAATATTCCGCCAATTATTGGAATATTCCAAGATGACAGCCGTTCCTTAAATAGTAATCGTGGCAGTACTGATAGTACAAATTCGGCTGTAAACGCATTCATAGATTATTATGGAGATTATAGCTATCAAAGTGGTGTGATTGATCCGGCTGGTCCGACTGCTGCCTCTGGATACACCAAAAGGTCACAAGGTTCAGCGGAAGATTGGGTTGCAAAGTCTATTAAGCTACTCGACAATACTTTAGCTACTGGAAATCTTATAGATGATGACGCACTTAAATTTATCACCAGTGGAATTGGCTTAGAGTGGGCTAAAACCAGTCTAACAGAATTTAATAAAAAACCCATTTATACCGGTAGAACATATATATTTGAAAAAGAAGATGGAAGATTTAATCTTATACAGGAAATTAAGGCTGGATATCAGCCAACATTTAATGCCGAGTATGGATATACATCAGATCCAGATAGCACCATAGATAGATTTGGACATTCGGTATCAATCAGCGATAACACAGAAGTTATTACTATCGGCTCTCCGTTTGCTAGATCTGAAAACTGTACAATTTATGAAAGATCTGCAACAGAAGAAAAACGACTATTTGACAATCTCGGTAATTGGTTATCATATTATAGCCTTAGTAGCGAACTAGATTATCTTAATGAACAAACTAATCTATATGGAGCAACATCTGGACAGAGAATTACTTATCATAGCCTGTCTGAACACAATAGGTGGAAATTTAGATCTGATAATTTATTCTGGAATAACAATCCTCCGGCTATTTACAATAAGGTCTACAACTATCACAAGTTTTCACCAACTGGTACATGGGGCTTCATACCCGCCAAATTCGCTCCACCTCCACGTTTAGGGTGGAGTACAGATGTCAGTGCTAATGGTGATATTGCAGTATTTGGAGCGCCTACAGATTCATTTAACGAATTTGACGACTACAACGTATGGTATAGGGGTCATAATACATGGGCTTCTTATGTCAATGCTGGAGCTGTAAGGGTATTTGAATCTAAGAGATATTACCCGCACAATTTGGCCGTAGAGTTTTATAGGTTCGGTAATCTTGATAAGAACTCACATCCCGGAGCCGCCGGATATGATGACTTAAAATATATTTATGAGTATAATAACATACCATTCCGTAGAATGGGGTTTGAGGAAAATGAAATTCCACAGGATGCTGGTCTTGCGTTTATCATTACTCCGGAAATAGACGCTGCCAGTGATGAAGTAATTGATAACATTAAAGACTGGTTGGCGCTAGGAAATAGAACGCTAGTGCTAGTCGGTAACGACCCACAATTTGAAGAAAATGGTAAATATCGTAAGTCAAATGCTATTATCAATAAAATTCTTGATAAACTAGACTCACGAATGAGAATTCAAGCGGCCCGTAATGAGTATGAATCTATAAATTATAATCCAAGTACATTAAATGATCGCTATAATGTAGCTCCATCTAAAGTTCCAAACTATGCACATAGCACTAAAGTAATTTCCACAAATATGTATGCCAGCGGTGTGGGTGATATACGTATTCATCTAGATGGAGACGATATTAATAAGCCATACTTCTATACTGAATCGCCCTGTGATGATATTAATGATAGATGTAATATACCATTGCAACACGGTGGAGATTTACGATCAGAGTGGTTTGCCGAATGCAGTGCTGGAGGGAATAGAATAATTTATAACGTTAACTGGCCGTTCCATTTTGGTAATGATAATCCTTCTAAAAACTGTGATAAACCACCAACGCCGTCTATAAATAGACCAAACTTTGATCCACGCCCACTCTTAGCTGCTGCTGAGTGGACAGAAGATGAATTAATACCAGCAGTACCAACCAGTGGATATGAAGAAACCTGTGAAGATATTTATGAAACTCGCGTAGTTAATAATAGAGTATATTTCTTTGCTGAAAACCAGATAGACGAAGTGGCATTTTCCATATCCGGTGTTAATGGCACTGATGCATCTGGCTTAAATATAGTTAGTCATAACAACACATCCAGCAACCCGTATTATGCAAACTATTTATCATTCTATAATCCATCTGAGTTTGGCGGTAGAGATGCATTCATTCAAGCGTCTGGAGATTCAGAGACAAAATTCAAACCACAAAGACGCAAGGTTGCAGATCAAAGCGTATTAGTTTCAGAAGAAGACTGGTATGACGGATCTACACTAACGACTTCTAAAATACATTTAGTAGCCACCGTTCATGGTGAAAATAAGAATGTAATGGAAGGTTCTGATGTGGGATCTGATACATACGACGAAGATGACCCAGTATCACTTAATGACGATCAGAATATTCAATTCTATAGAAATCTAATCAGATTACCAAATTCCACATGTGACTATCCAAGCCTTGTTGGTCAGCTAGGTGGATGGACAGGTAGAACCAGTTTTACAGACGCATATACATATTCTACTATAGCAGCTAGAATTAAAAACAGTGACTTCCCATCTATACAGGAAAACTACACACACGCAGATAACATTGATAATTTGCAGGTGATATGGATAGCTAATCCAAACGGCCTTCCATCGACTACTGAAGTTTCAGAAATTAAATCATGGCTTAACGCTGGTGATAGAAAATTAGTCATTACATATGACAATAAAGAATCTTCAGCCAGAAACATACTTGCGTTATGTGACCTTCTTGGTTTAAACACGAAGCCGTTTGTAAAATATGATGATAGTTTGGCTCTACAAGGTGGTGGTCAGGGAGGAATATTACAACGGGGTAATGAGGAATCATTTGCATACTATTGTGGCGGCAGTTTTTACGATGCAGATGAATACCATCAAAACGCTATACAAAAAGTAGATAGAACCAACCGCATAATTTATGGATGCAACTCTGCAACAGACTCGTGTGTCACCACGGACCAAGAAGGAAATCCAAAAACTGTTACGGTTGATTTAGACGCAGTAGACAAATTAGTAATAGGTCCGGGTCCAAATGAAGATTATTCAGGTGGTGGATATGAAGAAGGTCAGGAGCCTGTACCAAGTCCGTATGATTATTATTCAATCAAAATTGGAGACAACTCACGGGCTGTTATCTATTACAACGATCCGATATATGAAGACTACACGGTTAGTTATACCAACTGGAATATCAGAGGGGCCGGTGAAACTGTATTTGATGTACAACCCGGATCTGGATACCGATTGTACTTAGACTATGTATCTGAAAACGCAAATGAAGAAGTAGATATATATGTCGATGCTACACAAAATAATACTATTCAATATGACGGACAATCTTATAGTATAGCAAGAAGATATAATTTCAATCCAAATATTAGAGTCAAAAAGACATCAAATGGAAAAATTTCAACTGGAATTTTAGACTTTAAAGCACCTAGTAGTTCTAGTGAAATTACAGTATCATATTTTGCAAGTAAATCAATTAGCGGAGAAAATGGAGTAAAACCACAGCCGTTTACGCCAAGAATACTAAATATCTCTGGTTGTCTGTTGCCTATAGAATACGAGATTAACACAAGAACCTATCAAGAAAAGGTAGGAGAAAAATGTTCTGGTGTGTGGGTAGTAGATCCCGGTCAGGATATTATTATTCCGGGGCGTTTAAGATCCATCAGTACTGATAATACTAAATATTGTGCTGGCTATCCGTTGGTAGATGCCGACTGTCTAGCAAAGGGTGGAAAATTAATTGAAGATGGTCCGGTTATAGCTGCTGAAGAATTTGAACATTTTTCAGCAGGCACTAATGGATCAGAAAGATCACGCATTATTGTACTGGCTGACTCATCTATGATTCAAGGTCCAAATACATATCGTGATGATTCACTTGGCTCTAATCAGTCATTTATACGCAGTCTATATCCAAACCAGCCAAGTGCTAATATTAGCAACACTGCTGGTGGTAGAGAGTTTGCATTTACACAAAAGCTACGTGGTCCAGAACGTGGAAGTCCGTCTAAGTTATGGGCGGCAAGTGGGCTAAATGGTACTATGGACTTGTTTGAATCCACTAGTAGGCCCGCAATAACACTATTCTCAGATAATGAGGACTCATATAATCCGGGTGATGTTTATAGAGAACCAGACCCCAAGAGTCCTGCACAGATATGTGCCGCCGTTAAAACCTTCGCTGAAAGCGTCATGCCAACATACGGATTTGATGGTGGCAGCTTAACATGTGGTGACCCGTCAGTAGATAGAACTATACCGATTATGTTCACCGCTATAGAAAGCGGCATGAATAACGAAGCTACACTTTCAGAGTTTATGAAAATATACAAGGAAGACCATCTAGACTTTAATACATCGTTTTCTGGTTATCCCGGCGACCTGTTTGGTTACTCAGTTAGCATACATGAAGATAAATTAATTGTCGGATCTCCATTCAATGCGTTTGTTGGTGAAGCACCTATCTCTTGGTCTGGTGTTATTGATGCTTACGATGCTGGCGATGTTGGCTCTGGATTACAGTTAAATGAAAACGGCGGGGCGGGTGCCGCATTCTATTATGAAAGAACTGGCAGGGGAGTTAACGTTGTATCAGAAAGACTTCCGTGGGAGTTCAAGGAAAAGATTAAGCCAGACAGTATCAATATTGGAGTATTACGTGGGACTACAAATTCGGATCTTCAAGATCTTTATGGATCTAACTCACTTACTCCAGCATTTGTAGACGCACATGGTGGAATTGGTGATCAATTCGGTTACGCCGTAAGTTTAGATGCAGATTTTGTAGCAGTTGGTGCTCCGGGCCATGATATGGATACTCTACACGAACACATCTACAGTGGAAGTGCAGCATTTATTAGAAAAGAATTTAATGCAGAGTTTGATATTCCTAAGCATAAGTTCTATGATTTAGGAAGTTCAGGGGTTAGAGTTGATCAATTTGGAAATGGCAGCGGTACATATGTAATGAATAACGGCGCGGTATTTACTTTTGAGCATAGCATTGTTGATTGGCCCACTAGAACAAAAGAGTGGAGATATAAGCAAAAATTAGAACCTCAAGGATACATGGCTAGAGTTCAATCATTTTCAACTCCTTCGGTATCAGGTAGCGACAACGACTTGTTTGGACGAAGTGTATACTTAGACCGTGCTCGTCGTGGCGATGGTGATTATACACTCGTCGCTGGAGCGCCTAAGCATGATTTTGGTCAATCTGGAGGTATATCTGGAGATGCTGGAGCGGCTTACACGTTTGATGCTATGTTACGTGAACAAGTACCAGCTATTCCTAACTCTGGTTCTTGGATCACAGCTAGAATGTTTGGTACTGGATCTGGGCATAGCTTAACGGTACATCAAAATACATCTGGGCCTTCAGTTACATATTCAGTTAGTGGATTAGTTTCTACAAATGAAAATGGAAATATTTTCTTAGAAGCATCTGGATACGATCCGGCGACTCGTGGATTTGTGGCACACAGGCCGTATATTACCCAGATTGTTGGGGATATAGTTCCGGGTACAAGAATTTACGATTATATGTCACTGATAGCATCTGGAAAACCTGCATCTATTGATTCAAGTCAAAATGGCGAACTACCGTCTGGCATGAGCTTATTTATTAACGGTCCAGACTCTGCATTTGTGTATAATAATATGAATTTATATACTTCAGCATGGAATACAATAGAGGAAAGTGGCCTATTTTTATATGGTATTGGAACTAGCGGCGTGGATTCTTCTGGCTCTATGTTCCTGTACACAAGTGGCGTAGGGATAGTGAATTCATCCGGTATTAATGATTATAACCCATTAAATCTAAGAATTCGGGGACGTTAAATGCCAGTACAAGTAGATTATCAAGGCAGCACCGTACAGATTACGCCAGCCCCGTTGGTGTCAGTGTCCACGCAAATATTGAAAAACGGGGCAGGAGAGCCGTTTGGTGTAAGTTATGCTATTACGTTGACAGGCACGGTTCTTGATAACAAGGGGTCTCCATACGCATTTTATGGACCGAGTAACACCCTTTATAATTTCGTTGGTGGTGGTAGCCCTACAGTTGATGGTCCCTATGGGGCTTTTTCAACTGCATCTTCTGCAACTCAACAGTTAGTCCCAAGAGGCGAATCGTTAACGGCTGTTATGTCTAAACAGTCGGCATTAAGGGCATTATTTGCAACAGATGGTCAAAAGCTAGCTATTACAGATTGGAATACTGGAGATCCTAACTTTGTTTGTTATCCTAGGGTAATTAGTGTAGATTTTCAAGAGGGTGCTTATGTAGAGCGTGCTGACTATACAATTACTCTAGAAGCAGATACCCTTTTGTTTGGTGACGGAGATTCTACTTCCTCTGTTGAAAATGAAGGTTCTTTAATTGCCTCTGACGGCGTAGCAAGATCGGGAATTACTGAAAGCCAATTACTAGCCTCTTTATCCGGTGCGTTTATAGCAGACTTTTCTGAAGACTGGGCTATTGAAGTAGATGAGGCTCAGGGTGAATCTGTAGAACTTCCTAGAAGTTACAGGGTAACACATAATATAAATGCTACTGGCAAAACTCACTTTGGGCCGCCACCAACACCGGGTTCAAGCCCAATAAAATATAAAGCGTGGGAACAGGCTAAAAAGTTTGTTCAACATAGATTATCTGAAAACGCTACTGAATATCCAAATATAATGGGTAAAATAGGAAGCGGAACCGTTAATCTAGTCAATACTTACAGAGGTTTTAATCACACCAGAACTGAGAATTTGAGTGAGTCTGCCGGTACATATAGCGTTAGTGAAACTTGGTTAATTGCTAGTGGAACCGCTTATGAGAATTTTAACCTTTCTATATCAAGTTCTACTGACAATCCATTTGTAAACGTTTCAATTGACGGAAATATTAAAGGCTTAACAGAATACAGTCCAAGTGGATTTGGTGGAAACGATAGCAACACAAACAATGGTGGTTCAAATCCAGCCACACCACCCAGCGGGGCTTATGATAATGCACTTGGAAAGTACAACCAGATTACCAACAATGGTCAGTTTGGCCTCACATCCGATGTTTACAAACGCGCAAATAATACCGTAGCAGTAGCATTAAATTCACAACCAAAATCTGTCAGTTTGGGTGCTAATCAATACACTGGTGAAATTACGTATAACTTACAATTTGATAACAGACCAACTAATATTATCTCTGGCGTATTAGCAGAATCAATTTCTGTAAACGATACATATCCCGGAGATGTGTTTGCAATTCTTCCTGTAATTGGTCGTAAGACGGGTCCAATACTACAGTATATAGGTGGCAGAACTGAATACAAGAGGGATATATCTATTAACTTGACTATGGACTATACTAAAATTCCCTATGGTAGTGGTAGAAATACTTTATTACTTAAAAAACCCAGTATTGTAGAGCCAACTGCCGGTCAGCTTGGAGATCTTATTAATGAGCTTAGCCCAGCCAATGAGCCGGGTGTTAGAAAGTACTTTATTTCTCCACCGTCAGAAAGCTGGAACCCAAAAGAAGGAACCTATAGTTTCAATTTGTCTTGGACGTATGAACTGGATAAATAATTATGACTACTTGGAATGATTTTGCTGCTAGCGGATTGGGTCCAGAGTTGCCCCTTACTCCTAGTCAAATAGTCCAATTACCGAGTGGATTACTTCCATCTGGTGAAGCAAATTTTGCTGATTTATCTCAGTCTAATATAAACCAAGTATTTCCGTCGCCATCCGGATTTATAACTACTCAACCCGGTCAATCTGGTATATACACAACCTACCCAGAGTTAGGCGGGACAGTTAATACAAGTAATTCTGGAATTTTTCACTATAATAATCTAAGTGGAATATTTTCAGATGCTACAAAACACGACCCATCCGGAATACAGGATTTTTCATTTAGTGTAAGCACTAGTTTGAGTGGAATCTATGATTTTACTCAGTCTAACATGTATATACATTATTATACAAGGCCAGCATCTTCTACCGCTTTAAATCAAAACGGCACCCCCGTAAAAATTCCATTTATTAATGATGCAAGTATTTCAGTAACCTATAACCCATACGGACAAGGATAAGGAATGTCTGATTATTCAACCATACCATCTTCAGGTGTTCATGGAAATAACTGGCCAGCACATTTTGTGTTAACGCAGGGGAAGTATGGCTCTATATCATATGGTGGATGGACCAGTGGGAACGAAGGCTTTGTGCAACAGACCTTTTTAGGTGCATCTATTCAAAACTTTGATTTGAGTGCCGGGTTTGGAGATACATCAAGTTCTCTTTCAGTGTCTGTTGTAGAAGATGAATACAACGTTTCCGATCAAAAGGCACTCGGCTTGGGCGACGACCCATACCATAATGGTACAAAAGATACATTTCAACCACCAATAGTTGGATCTCCAGTATTCTTTAAGTTTGGTAAAAATCCTGCAAGTATAGAGCAGGCATGGCGTAAAACATATGATGATACATACGACTATAATACATTGAGTCTTCCAATATCATTTCCAACTATAATAACCAACGGACCTATTACTTCAATTCCAGCAGATTATCACTTTTTAGTTTCAAAAACTGGAACAGGTTCAAGTCAAGTTAATACTTGGGAAGATAGATCTATTCTGTATGATAATATTGCCGACGATTACAGGCGTGGATATGCCCACTTTGTATTTGGAGGAATACTACAAAGCTATACTCAAAATCGCGGTCCCGGTGGAAATCCAACATATAATTTAAGTGTACAAGACCCCCGTGAGATTTTGTCAAACGCCACTATGATATTAAATAATTATGCGGGCACCACATACAATAATAAAAATCTGTTTAATATTTATGGATTTTTAGAGTATGATGTTAGTGATAATTTGCAAACACAAATAAATGCTGGACTTGAAAGCAAGAGTGTATTGAAAAAGTCTGTTGATGCACTTGGAAATGTTTCTTACGGCGGAATTATAGAACAGTCTATCCTGCCCGCTCAAATAGGAACCGTTTCTAGTTATAGGCCAGACACGTATAAATTTCAAGATTACATAACATTTTCGTTAACTAACTATCCACCTTATTTTCCAGTTACTGGACAGGGATATGCTAGAAGATCTGAACTAGGTATGCCGTTATACAGGATATTTCAGGCGATGGAAACCCTGTTTGAGTTTTACGGCACACTACCAGATGAATATGTAGAAAAAGGCTTTGGTGGAGCTATAGACTTCCGTGGCTATAAATACGTAGTAGACTGGAGCGGTATTCCTACCGATAAGATACCACCGATGTATTTTATGGATTTTGATCAAATTGATATGTTGTCATTTGCTCAAGAGCTATGCGATATTATCAGTCATGATATGCTTGTTAATCTATTTCCAGTAATAGACCATCCAGCATGTCAATGGCTATACGATAGAAACCAGTATTATATTAGTACCGGCCAGACTGATAAACTCATTGCTGGAATTATTCGTATTGATACAATAGACAGATCTAAACAACCAAAATACGGCGCTATTAAAGAATATCTTGACGATCTTGAAAACCGAGACATCTACGTAGAAAATAGAGATGTCGGATATGAGGCTTCTAATGTCACTACTGACAAATTTGTGGTTGGTGCTAATGAAGTAGAAATGTATTACTTTACGAGTAATAAATGCCGTGATAACCTTCAGCTTAG
>Ga0099850_1000398_pt1 | contig 19363 bp, 3 predicted proteins | sample CB_VirMetaG_5_FD_79182 | JGI IMG/M metagenome (GOLD analysis project Ga0099850, IMG submission 79182) | Freshwater to marine saline gradient viral communities from Chesapeake Bay - CB_1508_1D Viral MetaG | ecosystem: Environmental > Aquatic > Marine > Coastal | place: USA: Chesapeake Bay... | reverse complement strand
GCCTTGTAAATCTCCAACAAATATATTGGCGTATGCGCTATCCCATTTAAGATTAGATTTTCCTAAATCAACACCGCCATCCGCCTGTGGTGATAAAGCACCCTTTGTTCCTGTTCCTGCCAATACTGATACATCAGGAGATAATATTTTAATCTGTGCTGATCCTGAACTGTCAGTTGATTCTAATTTCAATTCTCTGTTGGCTGAAATTTCAGCGTCTGTTACTGCCGATAAAGTTAAATTAGAATTTAAAACTATAGTACCTGCTACCGTAAGATTGGTCAACGTTCCAACTGATTGTAAGGATGAAAGTAAAACATTGTTGGCTAGTGAGTTACCAGTTAAAGTTCCTGCTGCTGCTGTTACTGTAATATCTGATTGGCCGTCAAAATTAACACCGTTTATTCTTCTAGGTGTTGCGAGTCTTGTTGCCGTATTGGCATTTCCTGAAAGGGTTGCTCCAATGAATGAATTGGCAGTTACAACATCAAATGATGAAGTTCCTGTTGAAGCGTTTACATTTCCTGTAACGTTTCCAATTAAATCTGAAGTAATTTCATTTGCGGCAAAATTTCCGGCACCGTCTCTAGCAACTACCTTGCCTATGGTAGCATTTGGCGTGGCATCAACATTCCAAGTTTGTGCTGAACTGCCATCAAAATCGTTTCCTGTAAGATACGATCCCCTAACTAACTTGTTAGTGGTTGAGGCCTTAATTGTAATATCGGAAGTTCCGTCAAATCCAACACCATTTATATTCCTTGCTGTATTAAGAGACAATGCTCTATCAGCAGTTCCGTGTAGGGTTCCTTGTATATATGTTGCTGTATTAAGATTTATTCCAGCATCAAGATCACTGAAACCAGGAATGGCGTCTGCTGCCAATATTGTAAACGGAGTTCTGGCTATTATTGCCACCACGGCATTATCAACCTTGACTAGTATAACCGGTTGCGGTGTTGAGTCAGAAGCTCTGATAGTGGTTGATGTTGCTCTGGTTGTTCCAAACCCAACTGCTGCTTCAGGTCCCACAATGGCCCATTCACTGCCAGTCCAAACAAATAAAGTATTTGTGTTCGTTCTTAACCAAAAGGCTCCCTGTGGAGGTGTTGGAGGAGGTGTTTCTGAAAGAGCAGCACTTCCAACTTCTACCCACTTATTATCGCTATCATAAACTTTTACTGTGTTAGTGGTCTTGTCAAACCATAACTGCCCCACGATTGCTCTTGCCGGAGGAGTAATATGAGCAAAATTTTCCAATAGGAATAGGAAGTTCTCATTTTGTGCTTCACCGTAACCAATGTAATTTCTACCAACCAGAGTAATACTAGTAGATGTATCGACGGTAGAATCTTCTAATATTACTAATTCTGTTCCGTCCGTTTTGTTTATTGTATATGCCATCTTGCGCTCCTAGTATTTCATCCTTATGGTATTACAGTTTCAGACAAATAAGTCCAGGCACCCGGTGCCGATCCTTGTATCTGGAAAATTTTAACTAATCTTGAAGTAACAATCGACTGACCTGGTACCGTAACATTGCTTCCTGAAACGCTAATAATTGCGCTCGCAGCACCCGTTGGGTTGAGCAAAAATTCTGCTGATGCTGTTGAAAGACCAGTGCTTATATCAACCGTTGAAGAACTGTTTGTTTGTTGTGTACATAATATTCTTGCTACCGTTCCAACCCTGTAACTTGCCACGGGAGCCAACACAGGTAATATAGAAGTTGCTATATAAACGTTGGACTTACCATCTGAAAGATCCATTGAAAATACCAATGGTCTCTGCTCAACTGTTTGGTCAACGTATTCCTTGGTCGCCGCATCCTGCGCCGAACTAGGATCTGCCATTCCCGTAATTCGAGGACTTCCGATCAACGCAACGTTACCAGTTCCGTCTGGTTCCAGTTCTATGTCATTGTTACTGCCCAGTGTGGAAATTCTGTGATTTTCTAATCTTAATTCAGCAACCGGTGGTGTGCCAGGACCAATGTTTACAACGTTCTGCGTACCAAAGGATGTAACGCCCGGAATGCTCGTAATTCCCGTACCCAATGATGTTCCGTCTAGTACTGTTACTCCATTAATTCTAAAAGACTTTCCTGTTGCTAGGTTGATATCGTCTGAACAAGTAAATGCTCCGTCAGCCAATGCCGGATATTCTGGTGTTGGAGGATATCCATCCTTGGACCAAAGGAACACATGATCTGTTGTACCTTTAAGGATCAAGCCGCCACCGTCTGCTATGTCATCACTGTTTGATCCACTGTCGCCTGTTTGTGCTAAAACAATATATTTGTTTTCAACAACTAATTCTTGTTCGTTAATGGTCGAAAGACTACCATCGTTGATAACAAGGTTTCCTCTAATTGTAATGTTGCCGGTAATTTCCATGTTGCCACCAACATTAACTTGGCTATCCGTAAATCCACTATATAAACCAATTGATCTATCAGTAGGATCAATTACAACAGCATCTTCCTGTACGATACCACGTCTGACGTTTACAACAATTTGTTTATCTGAAGCAGAGTTTGAAAATACTACGTTACCCGTGGTACTCACCGTTAAGTTACCCTGGTCACCTTCACCAAACACTATTCCTAAATTATCCCTAATCGCTAATGGACCTTGTGTAAAAACGTTTGAAGTGTCCTTTCTAGCATATGTAGTTGAAGCCACTGATCCTAGTTTTTCAGAATTTGTAACCGTGACGTTGAATTTTATTCCTGACAGTGTTCCTTGATTAAACCCTGGAGTAATATTACCGCTAAAACCTTCTATCGCATTCTTAGGAGTAAATGAATCTTTTGAGAAGATACCAAGCAGTATACCATTGTTGTATAATGATGTAATGACTCGGGTTTGGTTAAGCGTGTCTAATATGCTAGACACAATCAATCCACTTATTCCTTGTGCTTCAGAATATGCCGGACCTAATAAAATTGTGTCAGTACCGTCAAAGAAGTAAAGTTGTTTTGCTACGTCATTGAACCAAAGATCTCCCACACCCAACGTTGTTGGTTGTGTGTTTGAAATTGTTGCCGAACTGACTGGCACGAATCCCGTACCACTATAAACTTTTAATTTGTTTTCTGTTGAGTCAAACCAAATTTGTCCTTTAATCGGATGCTCGGGCCTAGTAGTGCTGGCAAAGTTTTCCAACAATTTAATAAAGTTTTCATTAAGGGCTTCCCCAAACCCACTATAATTTTTACCAATGAGTGTGATATCAGTACTTAGAACATCAACCTGACCGTCAGCAACCGTTGCTACAATTGTTCCGTCTGTTTTATTAATTTGATACGCCATGAGTCATTCCTATGTTGTAGTAAACGCTGGTGGTCCAGATCGTATGATATAGTTAATTGTTAAGTAAGGGTTCATAATTCCCACTGGTGAACTTAATGACAATGATGTTGCCACTGGTCCTGAAGTTGATATTTTTCTTATTGATCCAGTAGTGAACGCACCGCCGGCAATCGTACCAGCACCTGTTGTTCCTTCTCTGAAAGCATAAAATTGCTCTCCGCCTAATTGTAAATTGTGTTCATGTGGTGGTAAGTTACCTTCGGTTAACACTACGGAACTTGATCCGCTGCTCGCAGCCAATGTGGTTGCTTCAATACCTTCCACTCTTGCCGGTGTTGGTGTTCCGCCGCCATTATCTACGAATCCTCCAGTGGAAGTCGGAACATCAATATTGTTATCCATATTGTGTCTTCCTAACGCAAACCTTCCTCTTAGATCCGGAACTCTATATGTGTCAAACCCATTAAGTGCTTCGGTTCCGTTATATCTCGTTCCAATAACATCGTATAGTTGTGGGAACTTGGTTCTTTCAACTTCTCCACCATCGCAAAATAGATAACCATAAGGAGCATTCACTCCGGCATATGGTAGTATGGTTCCTATTGGAACTCCGAGATCCCCCACAAATGTATCTCTTGATTGTTTCAATAGTCCACTGCTTCCGCCTGTTTCTGATGAGGCACGATAAACTAAAATTTCATCAAATCTATCACTAATGTTAGGAGTAGGATTGCTTTTTCCTTTAATAATGTTTGAAGTCAAAGAAGTAGTAAAAGTTTTAGTATAACTTCCTACCTGCCCATCAAACTGAATTGAAGGTGAAATAACGTCACCTGTTATGTTAAAGGTTGTAACATTTTTTAAGTTGGTTGCTGTGTTTGCATTTCCAGTGATGTTACCACTAATTGTACCAACAATTTCATCTGCTCTAATTGTCTTGGCATATACTGTGTTCCATCTCAGTGCTGTTGTTCCTAAATCATAATCTTCGTTGCTTCTAGGATAAACATTTGAACTGTTGGAATTTCCGTATAGTGTTAAATTTCCACCAACATTTAAATTTTTTGAAATTGCTACTCCGCCGGATGTTCTTATGCTTCCTGTTGTAAGGCTGGTTGAATTGTCAACGTTTGTGTTAATTATAGAACCTGTTAATCTTATGTCACCTTCAACGTCTAACTCGTAATCCGGAGCGCCTTTGTTTATTCCAACCTTGTTATCAAATATTCTCAAGATTGTGCTAGGAACTCCGTTTCTGTTAGTTTGTAAATCCAAAGAACTACCCGCGGCAGAATTGTAAATTTTTGCTGAGGTTGTACTATTGCTTAAAATAAAGTTGCCATCAGTACCTAGTGTTAATCCTGAATTACTTCTAACGTTAATTCCGTACTGTGTTGTGTTTACTTGATCCGATCTTAAAAATTTTCCCGCAGAAACTTCCACACCATTTACGTTTAATGCGTCAGCATTTGATGCCGTTCCAATTAATTTTGGTAATGCTCCGCCAAGGAAAATTGATTCAAACGATAATCTCTCATCATTATCAGCAGGAGTCGCAATGTTAATACCAGACTTAATTAACGCATAACCAGCCAAATTAATTTTTGGTGTAAATGTATCCTTGGATACTATTGCCACAGGTTGATCAGCAATATAAAGTATCAATACATTTCTTTCAACGTTGTCTTGGTCAACAATTTTTTCGACTGCGGGACCATATCTTAATCCGTCAATGGCACTCTCGCTTGGTCCCACAAGCAACCAACGTGTTCCTGTGTAAATTCTTAATTGTTGATTTGTAGTGTCAACCCATAGTTCGCCAGTCTTTGATGTTTCAACTGATGGTTCAACCGGACCTTTTTGAATGTTTGATGCTGCTTTCCAACTAACGTTGTCCCATAGTTGTAGTACTCCATTGGTAGTATCATACCATAGTTGTCCTTCAACAGGATTGACCGGTTGGTTGGAAGAAGCAAAATTTTCTAAAATGTGTAAAAAGTTTTCAGCAATAATTTGACCATACCCGGTCACATTTCTTCCAGGGAAAGTTAAACTAGTGTCTTGGCTAGAAGTATTATCAAAAACCGTTATCGGTGTTTTGTTTTCGTTATCTGTAAAATTTACTATGTATGGCATTCTTAAGCCTCACTAAAACCAGTTAAACTTTGAACTCTAATCGTATAATCTATCTGTAACAATCTGTTTAATGACTTCTGTACGGGATGGAACACAACGTGTGTTAGTAATTTTCCTTCACCGTCTGGATTGTAGGATTTTAGTCCTAATTCATCAAACACAAAATTTCCATCTAGATTAACGCTGTTGTCAAAGGCTTCTTGATCATCTGGTTCACCGTAATCAAGAACGCATGAAATTATAATATCACTATAGGTTGATCCGCTTACGTGTCTAATTTCCATTTTATTTCTAATTGGATCACTGTTGTTTAGAGCGTTTTGATCAACAACTTTGCTATACGTTTGATTATATAGGCTACTGTTTATTCCTATAGTATTTGGTGTCAAATATGTAATCAAGCCCGTAGGGTCTACTGTAGTTCCACCACTGCCAAAAGCCATTTCATATATGGTTCCTAGCCCTTGATTGGACAAACTTTGAACCATAGCAACGCTCATATTTTCGTAGTGAATAGCGTTTCTTTTGTCCTGAAAAACTTCACCAGTTTCTGGATCAAAGATTTTGATGTGTCCTTCAAAATGAAATCCTCCGATTTCATTTAAAGCGGGTTTATTTTCATTGTATAATGGTTTATCTGACATATTGTTCTCTTCGGTTTCCATAGTGTATTTATTCAGGTAATCTGGTTGTTCTAGCAGCAATGAATTTACTAATTGAAGATTCATTATCTAGTAGCGTTACGCCAGATGTTGCTGTTGTTTCTCCCCTATCATACCAGCTCTGTCCAGTCTTTTTAATTATGCTTATTCGAGTCCCTGCCGGTAATGCTTGTGTTAATCTTATGCTAGGATTCACTCCATCCACTGAAAATTCCGCTTCTAAACGTCTATCACCGGCTGGACTTGTTGCTCCTAACTGCTCATCGAACACGTCAATTGGTGTTTTTCTGAGCCTTCTTCCGCCCGCGAATACTTCAATTGTATCGCTGCGTCCAAATTCTGCTGGAATTGACTGTGAATACCAGTTAGCATCCGTAGATTGTGCTGGAACAAAATCCAGCGGTCCAATTATCAAACTGCTTCCATCACTGACGAAATCAAGTCTATCCTGCGTTTCTTTGTAAGGTAATGCTTCAGAAATGCTCACATCAACCACATACGATCCTGCTGCGTGTATTTCTTTTATTGCCGTGCCTTGTACACCCCTACGCAATGTTCCAAGAGTGTTTCCCTGTTTGCTTAGATATTCAATTTTTTCACCATTGATCAAGATTGTTCCAGCAATGTTTCGACTGGCGATCGGATCAGGTAAATTTGCTCCGTTGGTTACTTCGATTGAAGTATCATAATAATTTAGTGCCTTGGCTAGCGTAATGTTCTTGTCAATGCTTATACGATTGAATCTATAATTGTTTAGCATATCCTTGCTAATTTCAAAACCGCTAGGTTGTTTGTAGATACCACTACCAAAGGAAGTGATAGTTATCGTATCAGATGATGTTGTTGAAGTGTGTAGATATAAAACTCCTCTTGGTAAACTCAACGAGTAGTCAATGTCTTTTTTCTGTCTAATACCATTTACATACACCCATGTGTATGAAACTCCTAAAGGTTTGAATGGTAAATCGTAAATAACCTTGCCTCCGGTTTTAACATCTGAAAAGATTCCCATTGAAGGATATTCGCTGAACCATGTAACAGAAATTGTGTCACCTGCTGTTAGGCTAACAGAATTATCTATAACAATATTATTGTTCTCGACACTGTATTGAGATCTTAAATTATTGGTTATGATTATCTTGTCTCCTATTTCAAGAGATTTAATAATTTCTAATTCTTTAGTCGTTCCATTGTATGTATAATCGGTGATAGGTATTAACGGATCATTATTTACATACACGTCTATGTTTCTAGTAAGGATTGCTCCTGCGCCCTCAAATGGATCTTCGCCCAGCAAGAACTGATTGTTTGTGCCATCATATTCGGCATAGATTGAATCTACTCCCTTTAACTTGGTATCGTTGACTTCAACTACCATAGAAGCAACTGCGCTTGATCTTGTTAATTGTACAAAATTGTCAAGGTCATAACTTCTTGTGCTTCCGTCATGTATAATGTCTTGTTGGTTTACTCTAATCAATGCCTGTAAACTTGAGTCAACATCGGTTGATGCTGCCAAGCACACAATTTTGATCACACTGTTTATTGATGGAACATACGGAAATTCTATCAAAGTTCTACCGATTGAATCAACAACACCGGTGCTATCAATAAATCCAACATCAACTTGAATACCATCCAATGACACAAATACTGAACTTGTTTGATTGTATGAAGCATTTGTTAGATAGAACGCAGTTTCTCCATCAGCGATAAACTCTTGGTAGTCAAGAATTTCCACTCCGCCAATACCAACGGATAATACTTCAATGTTAGCATTTTCAACAGGAGCAGTGTTAAAGATAATTGTTTTATTTTTAATGTTAACAGTATACTGGTTAGAGGCGTCACCTTGTGTTTTTGCTATACCATCAACGAAAACCGTAACTGATTTGTTTTCTATTACGTCTTGGCCAATATCATAAACCAATGAACTACCGTCAGCCTTAATAACTTTAGACAATAACGAAGCACCACCAGTTGATACTGATGAAAATACCTTAATACTTACGTTATCCAAAACCTGTCCTGGTATGTTTTCTTCAGGAGCAGGAACCTGATCTGGACTTATAAATTTGTCGCCACTTATGACTATTTCATCGACAGTCATTCCTGTCGCAGTAGCATAGGCACCACTCATTGATGATAAAGTTCCTCCGCTTATTTGTGTATCCAGAATATTTGTATCAGTGATCGTTACAGAACCGTCTGATTGAACTGGTCTGAAGATTAATGTATCTCCATCATTTACCCTGATATATTTTCCTATTTCAATATTACTTGTAGACCCATCACCAACAAATGTTGGCATCACTGCGTTGGGATTTGTTACAAGAGAACTATCAGAATTTGGTACAAAATAAGGATCGTCAATTCTAACTATTCTTGGTTCTTTAACATAATCACTGTACTGTAAATCATCAACAGTTGGTAATGTTCCTTCTCCAGCACGTTTTAGATATATGTTAATTTGCTGTCCTGATGCCGGAACATATGGTAATGTTACGAATGTTGTGCTTCCGTCAACAACGATATAATAATCGCTGGCTGCTTCAACACTGTCCCAACTGTCAGTAAACCATGGTAAGGCATCCCAACCTCCCGTAACATCGAACGTCGTACCTTGTACTAAAACTCCGCCAAAGTCTATTCCAGTCATTAATTGTGAAAGTTCTTTTCCTTTCATTCCAGAAACTGGACTATAATATTTGTCTATTCTGTTAACACTATCTAATAGTTCATCGTTTTTCTCATAGGTAACAGTAATTACATCTCCTAAACTAGGATTCTGTTGGAATATAATTTTTCCTTTTAGAATTTGGAAGTCATCGGTGCTGGTTCTGTACAATGAAATCGAGTATTCATTGTTTAGCACCACTTGACTATTTTTATAAAGTGTGATTTTATTCTTATCTCTAGTTGGAGCATATGTTAATTCAAAAACAGAACTACTACCACTTGCTGTAAATGATTGAGTAAAGTTGAAGTTTTGATAGTATCCTGTTTTGTTTATTCTATCAAACTTCATGGTCATAGCAAATGATCTTGCCTTGCTTTCTGCTAATATAGGAACGGCCTTGGCTATATCGGTTGATGATCCGTTTCCTCCAACTAATGAAATCGTTGGAATGCCAGTGTAACCACTTCCTGGATTAGTTACCTTGATTCCAACAACCGAACCACTGCTGATATATGCCTGGGCCGTTGCTCCGGAACCTCCGCCACCTTCAATAACGACTCTCGGTGGTGATGTGTAACCGCTTCCTCCCTTGGAAACACGTATTTCTTTTAAGATAAATCCGTAATTGTCTAACCAATATTTCCAAGGATATTGATCTATTTCAAAACTTGAAAGACCGATAGGTACTATCTTTCCTTCGGATACTGAATATCCTGGAGGAAGATCAAAATCAGTTACTGCTGTATTTGATGTTTCAGAATTATTATATCTACTTAAATATTCTCTAATTGTTGTTCTATAAGGTTTTACTTCATTAATGTATTCAAGATATTGATCCAAACTATCTGCTTTGTAGTTTACAGTTGTCTTGAAATCACCCACATTGTGTATAGCATTAAGGAAACTGGTCTTGAAAGCCCAATCAACATATGTCTGTTCGTCGAAAACATATCTCACGCAAGAAAAGAATAACCTATTCCATTCAACCGCATAACTTCCTATGAAAATATTTTCCTTTATTGCTTTAAAAATATTTCTTAATTCATTGCTTACTTCCTTGTCGTAATTTCCGATATCAAACGAATCAAGATTATCAAACCCTGTTGCGTTTGTTGCGGTATCATAAAGATTACTTGAAAGTTGTATGGTACCGCTTTCGCGTCCTACCAATTCATATCTATCAAGGAATGTTTGACCTGTTGAATTAATTTTTTCAAATACTGCCCACCCGCCCGAGCCGTATTCTCTAATTCTTATCTTATCACCAATTTCAAAAGTGTTTACTTCTTCTTCGACCGTGGAAACTAGTTCCTTCACTACCCTAGTTGTTATTCCATATCCTGCTTTCCACCAATCAGCATAATTCCAATATTTGGTAGTGTCATATGCCTGTGAACGACTACGGAAAAATACTTTTCTATCGCTGTCCCAGGCGTAAATTGACCATGCTCCGTTCAATGTTGTATCCGATGTTACCAACACGGAGAAAGGTCTTACTTTTGCTATGGCGTAACTATAATTCTTTCCGCCATTATTAATTGTTACTGATGATATTCTTCCTTGATTGTCAATCGAAGTAAATGCCTTGGCATTTATTCCGTCTCCTTCAAACTCGACTTCAGGAGCCACCCGATATCCAAACCCAGGTTCAACAATATCTATCGAATCAATTTTTCCATTTATTATGTTTGTTGATAGAGTAGCCACCCTTACTCTGGTCGTTCCAACTGTTTCTAAATCAACTGTTGAATCAACGCTTTCGTCGTACAGTTTTAAAATTTCAGCAGGAGCATTATCAACAAGATTGAGATTCTCATAATTTATTGATGTTGCGAATGGTTCTTGCTTTAATACTGTATTAATATTTTCAATAACTATCTTGAGAATAGATTTTCTATCCACAAACATACTTTGTCTTGGTCTATAGGATATACCATATCGCTGTTTGATTGGTAATTTATCATCTGGCACCCTATTTCCCTGACTGTCATAGCCTATCAAACTATCAATCATTTTATTTTCTAATCTTGAAGGCGGAATACTATCCGCAATATCTTCCGAAATCAATGCGTATTCGTTGTGAATGCTATTCTTAATTTGACTATCATTATTATAATACTCAATATTCAAGACTGTTTCGTCTGTTGCTACTATGTTGTTGTAATTGTAAAAGAATATCTTATCAGAATCGGCCAAAGCAACAAATGTATTACCAACCGAGAAAGGATTAGTTATTTCAGCGGATACAGAAGCACTTGATTGTTTTCTGCCTACAATATTTGGAATGGTTGTTTTTCCTTTTACCCAGTAATAATAAAGTGTTTCATTTAATTCACCGCTTAATGTATTGTATAATTCCTTAATAGCAAATACAGAATCATCAGGATATAAAGGTTGGCCGCTTATTCCGGCAGCGAGACCTTCATTTGTATCTGCTAACTGCGACCATTCACTAGGTAGTAACTTGGACTCTACCCATTCGTATACGTCTACCGATGCTCCTTCAGCCAATGCTCCCCAATTTCCTAATCTGTAGGAAATATCTCCTTGGGCATAATCTATAAATTTAACCGTAGACAAGTTCCACCACAACTTACCAACATTTTTATTAAACCAAGATGACGAACTGTCAACTATAACACTATCATTTCCGACCGAGTATACCGCTGGGTCATATGGAGTCTTGTATGTTATTTCTCTTTCGGAAGATGCTAGAATTTTCATTTTAGCAGGATCAACAACTTCTATATCCTGTATCTTTGTATCAGAATTAGAATTATAAAGAGAAATTCTCTTAATTTTATCAATATCAACTGTTGGTGTTTCTGTTGAAATAATTTCTAATGAGTTAGAGTTTTCAGATTTTTTAAATACCCTAACCATTCCAGTTGCCGTGCCTTCGAAGGCCAATCCTGGTCCGTGTGGAGCAGGAGCAACATAAAGAGGAGATCCAACCACAACATTATTAATGTTACAATCAATACTTGCTCCGAAAGATTCACCTAGTGACAATTGGTCGTCAAGTTTTTCAGCAAGGAAGTATCTATTTCCTTTCTTCTCGTAAACATACACTGCTCCAGCAAATCCACTGTAGTCTTTAAATGTCGTTGCTCCTTTATCAAAAGAAGTAGTCGTAGTATCAAATTTTGTTGCGTACTGATAAGGACTATTGTTGGCTCCTACCACTATGGTTGTTCTATTTTCTGACAAGCATAAACTACCACCAAAATATTCATTAGGATATTGACTGTAGTTTTGTAATTTCTGTTTTAATCTAAACTCTTGCGCTGAAGAATCGCTTTCATAATTAAAGACATAAACCGAACCTTGATTCTGGAAATTTCTATCAGCCATTGGACTGCTTATTAATAATAATTGTCCTGTCGGATCAACTTTTACAACTGAACCAAATAAATCTCCGCTACTAATTGACTCAGTTTCTCCTGTGTCATTTAATGTTAAAAGATTGTCAGCAGTAATTGTTTGATCTAATTTATATACTCCCACAGAATTTTTTCTATAGATGTAAACTTTACCAAGGGCCATTGCCGAACTATCTCCGACATTTTCCCAAGGATATCCAGCATCAGGATATTCATTGTAACTTACAATTGTTGAATCGGATGTTTCCCATGCTATTCCCGTTCCTGTGAATCCTGTATCGGTGATTGTTAAAGGATTAGCAATAATCGAATCACCCACGCTGTAAGATATTCCTGTAGTTCCTGCTATCTTATTCCAGTCAGTAGTTCCAAGGTCTACAATTGTGTAAGTGAAACCAATTGAAAAATTAGGTGCTGTTTGATATCTTCTATCCTGTAATTTATGATATCCACCTTGATAAGTTACAACATCTCCCTCAATGTACTCAGAATAAGGATTCCAAATGCCTTTATAATTTGAGAAATATTGTCCATCGGCATAAGGAGCACCAACTACTAATACAGAACCATCCGATGACATCGTCATCGAGCTACCAAACTTATCACCCTCTTTGACCAATTCTGCGACCTGATTATCTGTTATTAATCCACCAGCAAGTGTGCTTCCGTCATCCTCTAAGGATATTGAAATTGGCAACGAGGAACCAGTTACAACTTCATCGAGTTGAACCCAGTCATTCGTATTTGCGTCAAGTGTACTTCCATCTTCTCTTGCTGGTCTAACATCTGTCTGAGCCTGCCATAACTTCTTATCAAAATAAACTATGCTGCCGGATGGATAAAAAGGATCAGTAATTGCTGTTCCTGTACCAGGACTTCCTTGAACATACGAAACTACCCTATCACCTACATTGTAAGATACAGCAGTCGTATTTGCTACCCTGTTCCAGTCAGTATCTCCTAGATAGTTAATAATGTATGCTTGGCCTATTTCAAAATCAATTGAGTTAAATTCTGTTCCAGAATCATAAACTCCTTTGTAATTGTCATCAGCATCAAGAATCCATTGATTGTTTGAATATCTATAAAGATAAACCTTTCCTTTGTAATTTAAAGCACCAGGAGCAGAAACTGCCATGTAATAAGTAGTTCCATTTTTGGATATTGTAATCTTAGATCCAAAGTATTCATTTGAAACTGGTCTTGGACTTGTAAAACTAGAAGAGTATACCCACTGTCCAAATTCATATTTGTAAATACTGACCATTCCTTGATTGCTCTCGGAACCAACATAACCACTTTCAGTTTCTAATACATTAATATTTTTAGTTAATTCCCAATCTTCGGTATTGATGTCAATGGTGCTTCCATCTCCGAATGTTGTCTTGGTACATCTATAAAGTTTTCCTTGATATAAAACTATATCATTAGGATAATATGATTCTGTAGGTTGGAACGGTCCTCTATAATATGTTCTAACTTGGTTGGCTTCAGGAGTTCCTACTGCTAAAAATGCGCTGTCTGGACTCAATGCTAACTCTTTACCATATCTGTTAGAAACTGATGAATAGACAAGAGTCGATGGTTCAAGAATTTGTTTCGCAACTAGCCCTTGATCCGTATCGAGATAAACTCCCACAGCCGTGTTGTAAGGCATACTGCTTATAACAGATTTATAATTGATATCATATAGAACCTTGGTTCCTAGCGTTCTTGGTTCTGCTATACCAAATGATGTAATCTGTTTAGGAGTATATTGTTTATTTTTTTCTAAAACTTCCCAATGATCGGTGTTATTCTTATCAACAAATAATTTTGATCCGGATTTTAATAATGCTACTGATTCTTCATCTAAAGCAGCAAAATTTTCGTATCTTACCTCTGTCAATAAACAAGGAAACAGTATAGAGCTTCCAATGAAATCTATTTTACCAGGTGAAGGATCGACTGTGATGTTGATTGAAAAATCAGTTCTTCCAGTGCTGCCATCTTCAGTGGCCTGCCCAACTGAATCAATCTTGTGGAATCCTTTTAATACATCAATAGAATTCAACCCAATTATATCACCGACCTGTAAATTGTGTCTACGGTTAAACGAAATAGTGACTGTTTTTTGATTAACATTGATAGAGGTAATCTGTAAATCAAGAATGTAATTGAATCTCATTACTGTCCAACTATTTTTGTCAAAGGTTACCCACACATGATCATTATCATTTACATCATCAATATTAAGAGTTAAAATATCATCTCGTGTTTTTACAGTAAATTCTGTTTGGCCCAGTTTAACATAGCCTGCTGTAAGGAACGGTTGAGCATTTAAACTCAACGGATTGATGTTCTTGCTATATGGCAATGGAGCAAAATTAAAATCAGTCGACGATACTCTATAGTACCTATCCAGATTATTGGCTGGAGGAGTAGTATCATAAACTATTATAGGTTGTGGATTTATTTTAAATTTGTCAGTCGATAAAGCCAACTCATAATTGTCGGTTTGATCAGTTCCGCCAAACTCACCAACCTTGAATGCCCACTCTTCTTTTAGAACAATGCTGGATTCACCATTCCTACTAATTTTATCAAATAATTTTGTTATTGAATTATTTGTTCCTTTTTCTCTGATGAATCCTTGATACAATCTAAACTGTGTGACTTCATCATCGGTCAAGGAATTTAAATATTCTCTACTTTGATATCCTAAAGTATGCCTTGCTAATTCTCGTTGGCTATCACCTAAACCATCTGATTCAACATCAAAATAATCTTCAAACTGATCTACTCTATAATCATAGTTTGGTATTAATTGTTTGCTAGGTTCAAGATCAAGTCTGGTCCAATAGATGTTGCTAAAGTTTTCACCACTTGTATGATTTAATAGTGCTGTATAATTAAGTGACTTGTAAGCGACTATATCACCAAGTTTGTAATCAACAAACGGTTGCCATGTCTTTATATCAACATTGTCAAATAGGAAACCGGGTGAAGTATAATCACCATCCCAGTCAACAGTTCTAAATCCTTGTGACTTGATTCTTTCTTGTCTGTATCCTGTTGTGGTATCGTAAATAATATCATTGAAAACTGTTTTTTTATCAAACACTGTAACGTGTTCTTTCAACACATAATTTAATCTACAATAGTATATTCCTTCAGTAGTATTTGTGGTTGATAATATAAATGTTTGAAATTCTCTTTTTCCATCAATGTTCTCAGCAGGTAGAGTCTGACCGTCTGCCTTAAGAACACCGTATTCATAAAATCCGTCAAGTAAATTATCAACTACACCAATTGGCCTAACAATCTTAACAGATTGTGCTCCAGGGCTCACTGTTAATAGAGATCCTAGTGCCCAATTCTGTTTAGTCCAGAACATAAACTCTTTAGCCGATGTTATCCAATCCTGGACTACCTGTGTTGATGTATCGTATCTATCAAACACAAATCCCTGATCCTGTAGATATTCCTGATATCCAATAATAAAATCAACGACTTCTTGTATCGTGTTTAACACCGTTCCATAACTTAATTTAAAAACTTCAAATTTATTGAAATTTCGTCTACGCAATGCTGTCACAGCATCACGCACAGGTAATTTTGCTAACTTCTGGAAATACTGAGATTGAAAATTGTCTCCGGGATCGATAGTTCTCGTGGCTCGATAAAAATCATTTCTATAAAGAACGATTGCTCCATTATTGTATCTTTGTTGCTCTGCCCATGTCACATACGTTTCACTGACACCTCCTACAGAAATTACAGGATCTTTCTGATTAGGAAATACCTTATAATATCTAAAGAAAGGATTTATGTTATCATAACCGGTTAAGGTCCACCCTCTATCCGTTTTTTGGAAAATTATTCCGCTATAAGAAATTGAGGCTATCGGAGAACTAACATTAAAAATTACATCATAGTTTTCCGAAGGAACAAACACGCTGGACGATGTTGAACTAGGATTTTTACTATCTAGTAAATATTTCTGTTGATCCTTATCAACGAATCCGGAAAGCCTTGTTGTTAATTTTACATTAATATTAGACAACATGCTCTGACCGGTGCTTATTTCTCTTCCTTGAGATTTAATGTACGAAGAAATATAATTGGCTAAGCCAACCGTCTGCGTTTCGCCCGGTACTGGTAATGTTACATTTAGTAAGTTTAAGAATGTATTAGTAGTCTTGTCCACTAATTGATCTATAATATTTCTCTGAGTCTTATCTCTGTTAAAGTTAGATATGATAAAATCAAAAGGTCTTAAAAGACTGAGTGCTATCATTATGGCAAATGGATATTCTGAACTTGAACGCCAAGCACTCTCAACTGGTGAAACATCACCTAACTTAAATGGACCTTTGTTATTATATAAAACATAGTTCTGTGCGAGACCAGATGTTAATGGATTTAATAAATTACCATCAGCATCGACTGGAAGATGATTTAATATTGAAGTTCTAGCGTATCTAGCATATCTGCCTGCTCTATCACCCTGTCTAATTATACCATCTCTAATATCTTCCCAGAGGATTAAGTTACCACTTGTGTAAGGCGCTGGCCCGTATTCGTCTTCCCACCAAGTTGGTTTTTCTGAAAATCCCAAACACTCCCATGGAAAAATGTGTGGCTTATCAGTATCATAAAACCATTGGTAGACACCTCTCCACCATCCTGGAAGGTTAGAACTATTTGTTGGATCCAACATATTACTGTAGGTATACGTAAACGATTCATTCTCTATAAAATATTCGTTTTCAGTATATTGTAAATTAGTGTTGGCTACCCATTTTAAAAATTCTTGTATAACTATTTGATCTGTTTCTTCTTTGTCAAATAGAGCATTACCATAGTAACCGCCAAGTATGCTATCTATATCAAAAACATCTTCATCGTAAACATTTTTAATATTGTTATAAATTCTTTTTTCTAATTCAATTAGAAGATCATCTCTGAAATCTTCATAGGCTAGAGTAATGCTTCCATCATGCCCTCTAATAACTGTTCTAGGCTCTCTGAAGGTATCGTCCAAGTACATCATTGGAGTGTATTTCTTATAAAGTCCCATAGACGAAGGTGTAGGAGGAATGTGACTAAATGCCGTGGATATATATTCTCTTATGGTCACGACATCATTAACATTTAGATTGGTTGTTATGTTTACAAAAGCAAAAGCAGAATCAAATGTATAATCCGCTCCGTGTAAAAGTTGAACTCCATTTAAGTAAACATAAACCGCACGTCTACTTAATTCAGACAGATTAAATTTTTCTGTAAGAGTAAATGTTTTAATTCCCGGATCTTCAACTTGATATGTGAGAGTATTTGATGCTCCAGTTCCAATCATATCGCTGTCAGCAAAATAACTATCGATATCTTTGGTCCTAGATAATTCTGCTATAATGTTATCTACAAATAAACTTACATCTTCCTCATATTCAATTTCTGATGCCTTCTTAATAAAATTATCTTTAAAAATTGTGTATGATTTTTTAGCAAATTGTAAAGACTTAATTATATTAACTTCCTTATCACACAACAACGCAAGAGCAGTTGGGGCCAAACCAGCATGCTTCATTAATCTCTTAGTATGCTGTCGATAACCTTCTAAGTCTCTAAGATTTGATTGTCCTGGAATACTACCTTGAAATTCTAAATTAAATTCAAGTCCTGTCTTAACATGATCTATCGCTTGTCCAAGTGTAAAATTTTGTAGAGTTTCGTTGAGAGGATTTTTTTCAATTCCAACTGGGAACTCGTAGTAACCTTGATCGGGTGTAATCTCAGCAACTAGTTTAATCGTAACTATGTCATTTACTGAGAATTGTCTAGCAAAGGTAAATGTGTTTCCCACTCTTGTATAAGTGTCATTAATTTTTTCACCGTTGACATAGAAGTTAATGTAATGTTCGTCTGGCAGTTTTGCCCAATCAACTAAATCAAAAACAACTGAACTAGTGCTTTGACTTATTTTTAAACTCTCAACTATTGGATGTAAGAATTCATTATCAGTCTTTATCCACCCGTTCTCATAATTTCCGTTAATTAAAAAATAACAGGTATTAATATTTTTTGAATATTGTGTCTGATCAAGAGTGTATGAAAACTTACTGTAATCCCAGTCATAATTAAATTGAATATCACCCACATTATCGATATTAAGATAAGAAAGTGAAAATCCAAGTTCGGTATCAACTATACCGTTCCCTTGTTTATAACTAAAAATTTTGTTACCAACAAATGTACTAACTGGATACTTGTCGGCATCACCTGCTGATACTAACTGTTCATCAAAGGCATCAAATAGAGGTGCTTGATTAACTGAGATCTTTTGCTGACTCTTTATCCAGTCCGTGCCATTAAAATGATACATCTTGCCGGCATTTTCTTTTCCTCTTCTGACCAGCACACATTCATTAATAATCGATTCTGTATCACTTGTTTCTACTAGAGTAATCTGTCTTCGACCATTATGTAAAATAAATTTCACAGAATATATCTTGTTATTTGTAAGATTGTCTGTATCAGCAGTTACAAGAACTCTAGCGCCTTCAAATAAAAATTCTCCATCAACACTATACCCTGTACTTCCTTCAATCGTTGATAAAACATCCTGAGTAAATGTATCGACATAATCGACAGTGGTCTTGGAAGTTATTCCATGATTATGAAGTTTAATATTAGGCAAGAATTCAATAATGGGTCTTTTTGCTCTTGATGATTCTAACCCATCAAAATCCAACCCCCTGCTTGTGTAGGAATATTCTAATACTGATCTGTGAAACCAACGATTATATCTGGACCAGGGATTGTTATCCTTGCTGGTTCGTTTGATTGTGATATAATCCTTTGTTCCAGGATATTGAGTAGCATCATCAAATGGTTGTGAATCAAATCCTTCATTGTCAAATAATATTTCAGGAACAGATGCTGATATAATTGGTGGTACTAGATCGGCAAAATTCTTTAACTGTATTGATTCTCCCACCCCCTCAACTAACCAGGTACCTGTTTGATAAACTTCTGATTGAACTTCACCTCGAAACTCAACGATCAGCCCATTAGTAAATTTTACTCCATTAGCACTTTCGTATTGTACTTTACCAATAATTTCTTTTTCTACATCAATAGCAGTGTTAGATTCAATATCTGCTATTATGAATCTTCCTAATCTGTTTGGTTCAACATCACTCT